>Ga0182030_10014515_pt1 | contig 15534 bp, 12 predicted proteins | sample 812S3MmetaG_FD_121299 | JGI IMG/M metagenome (GOLD analysis project Ga0182030, IMG submission 121299) | Permafrost microbial communities from Stordalen Mire, Sweden - 812S3M metaG (Illumina Assembly) | ecosystem: Environmental > Terrestrial > Soil > Wetlands > Permafrost | place: Sweden... | reverse complement strand
TTCAGCGCCCCTGCCAAACTCAAACCTGTCCAATGGCCGACAGATGCCGACAAGTCGCCAAGTGACCGGACTTGTCGTGCACGTTTTTCAGCGCCCCTGCCAAACTCAAACCTGTCCAATGGCGGACATCGACCGACACTTCTGGTCACTTGGTGGTCATGCGCTCGTTTACTTCTTCGCTTTGGCTTTGGCGATGCGCGCAGCGTACTCGGCCTGCGTCTGCTCCTGGCTGGCCTTGATCGCGCGCCGCTCCTGCTCGGCGCCGGCGCCCATCACCGCGAGATCGAAGAGATTGGTAGAGATGTTGCACTTTGTCGAGACGACGCCGTCGGCGCCGCGGACCACCGTGATCGCGGCCTCGCCGGGCGTGCGCTTCTGCTGCAGGTAGATCAGCGCCTGCTCGTAGTGCAGCGTCAGTTCGCTGCCCAGACCGGCGTCGGCGGCTTTTTGCACCAAATCGCGCAGCTCCTTCGCGGTGTACTGCTTGCATTTGGCATCGCCCTCACCGGCGCCGCAGTTGATCTGAAAGTACGGCATCGGGCCGAGACCGCCAGGCGCGACGGTGTCCTGTATGCGCATCGCCTCGTGGATGTTCCACACCAGACAGGCGCGGCGCACGTCGCCGTCGAGCTGCTCCTGGGCGTACTCGGTGGCCAGGTCCTCGCGCGCTTTGAGCTCCTCGTCGCGAAACTTGTTGAGCAGGTCCTGCGTCTCGAGCGTGTAGTCGTTCAGACTCGCCACGCTGTACGACACGGTCTCGTCGATGAGGCGCGAGAACTTGACCTGCCGATCGATGTAGTCCTGCAGCGGCTCGCCGTTGGCGCGCTTCTTCAGCGCCTCGTCGGAGCGCCAGAGGTGCACCACGGCCAGCAGACGCATCGTGATGAACGGCGCGGCAGAGTGCACGTAGTCGAGCGCGACGACGCACACGTCGCGCTCGATGCCGCCAAACTGCTCGGCCATGGCGGCCAGCTTGGGATACGAGGCGAGCATCTCGACGCTCTTCGTGTCGACGCCCGTGATCGGCGACCACGCGTTGCGCAAACACTGCTGCTGAAACACCTCGAACTCGCGCTTCTCGGCCTCGCTCGTCTTGAGCTTGTGGAAGTAGCGCACCAGGCGCTCACGAAACGCCGTGTCGTTGTGCACATAGTGCTGCAACTGGTTCGAGAGAGTGACGAGCGAGTCGGCGACCATCTGGCGCAGCATGTTGTGCTTGGTCGTGGTCATCGGCGGCGCGCGACGCTCGACTGCGGGCGCGGCGACGGCGGGCGCGACGATCGCAGGTGTCTCGGGCGCGGCGACGGCGGGCGCAGGTGTCTCGGGCGCGGCGGTCTCGGTGGCTGCTGGGGCCGGTGTATCGGTGGTGCTCATCGTTTGTGCTTGCGCGCGTCGCGCGGACATAGGAAGGGGCGGCTTTAATCGCGCATAGGGCGTCAGTCAAACGCCGACACTTCAAACTGCTCGGCCGCCGACGAGCCGGCCACTGGCACGTCGACGAGCGACGGCAGGTCGGCCGCGACCGAGTCGACCATCGGATTGGTCACCGGGTAGCTGCGCACGTCGACGATGCTCGTGTAGATCTCGACCACGGCGCGAATGGCGCGTTTAGTCGCCTGCTTGTACGCGGCCTCGGCGGTGAACGCGCTCACGGCGTCGGCATGGGCGTCCATGTGCTGCTTCGCGAGCAGCATCTCGGCGTTTAGCGCGTCGACCTGCGCCCGCAGCGCTTCCTGATCCCAGATGTAGGCGGCGATCCTCGTGCAGCCGCGGTGTGTCAGCGGCGCGGCCGGCTTGAGCGCGAGAAGCGCGAGCAGCATGCGCGTCTCAAACACAAGGTAGAACTGCGGCCAGTGGCGTTCGAACTGGTTGATGTCGCCCGACTGGTATGCGTCACCCTCGAGCAGCAGATCGCTCGCGGTACGCAGCGCCTGGTCGATCACGACCAACTGAGCCGCCGACGGCGCGTCGGGCAGCACGATGGCCTGATTCTGGAGCAGTGCGAGCTGCATCGCCGCCGGACTGGCGTGCCGCAAGAGGTACGCCGTGCCGTGCATCAGGCGCTGCAGCTGCGCGACGCGCATCTCGTAGGCCTTGCGGTCGTCGAGCGGCGTGCCGACGCCAAAGCGGTCGAGCCGTCTGCGCAAAAAGTCGAGCGCGCCCGGGTGCTCTCGAAAGTCCATTGCCCGGTGCGGGCGCGCGCTCACATAGACCGCATCGCGTCGCCCGGCACCTAAGCGCCCCGCCCGCCGCCTCTTACAATGCCGTTTGACCGCGATATCGCACTCCACCTGGCGACCGTGGACGACCAAGGCGCCGCTGGATTTGAGAAGATCGAGATGGAGATTGTCGCGATGCGCACCGACTGGGGCGCCAATAGCCGGGGACGCGCCTCGGTGCTGAACGGAAACGCGCTCGACCTGGCCGTCCACATGCGCGGTCTTCTGGCCGAGCTCCGCATCGACGGCGACCTCGGCCGCTTCCTCGGCAACCCGGTCAACGCCGCGGCCGTCGACCAGCAGTGGGACGTCAGCGTAGCGCCGCTGCCCGAAGAGTCGAAGGAGTCGATCGCCAATCGGCAGCAGTATCTGCAGCGCGCGCTCATCTCTTTTCGCACGGTAGTCACCGAGTGGGCGCGCAACCGCGTGAAGGAAGAGCTGCTCGACCTGCTCGATCTGCTGGCGGCCGTGCGCGCGCCGTTGCTGCTCGTGGCACCGCTCGCATCCGTGGCGTTTGCGCACCTCAACGCGCTGCCCGAAGCTCAGCGGCGCTCGGTGCTCGGCATGGCCGAGGACGTGTACGGCCTGAACGACGTGCTGCGCCAGATCGCTGTCGCGACGAGCGCCTGGGCCGTGCCTGGCGCGTCTGGCACGCTTCACGTCGAGACCGAGCCGGACATCGACGCGCTGTTTGCGTGGCCGGTCGAAGCAGCGCACATGGACGAGGACATGGTGACAAAGTAAAGCTTCATTTAGCGCGCTTCGCAGCCGGTTCGCTCGCAGCGCTCTCTTCGGCGCGGCGCTTGCTCTCGGCGCCCAGGATGGCGGCCACGCACACCTTGTCCTTGAGCGCCTGCACGAGCTGCATCGCGGCGTTCATCTGACCGCCGTCCAACACCACACCACGCGACGCCTCGCCGGTCAGCTCGCGCGCCGCTCGCTCGCAGATCGCGGTCGCGGCCTTCATGTACGCCTTGGTCGCGTCGGGTAGTGGAAAGTTGCCGTTGACGAGGTCGACCTGCAGCGCGACCTGCTTGTTCGAGTCGTAGAAAGTGGGCGGCGGTGGCGTCGTTTCGCTCATTGCGTTTGCTTGTGCGGGCGCGTGCGAGCATAGCGCGCTTTTACTTTGTGGCGGCGGCGCACATGAGGCGCGCCCGCTCGACTTGCTCCTCACAGAACGCCACGTCCTCTTCGGCGCACTCGAGCAGCATCTCGCGCGCCTGTTCGTACCAACGCCGCGCCGCGACGTCTGTCGGCTGTTCGACGGGGGCGCGCGGCACATCGGTCGGCATATCGACAGGCGCCGCGGCCGCCCGACGTGCACGTCGCGCGTTTGAGACGAGTTTCCAGATCGCCTGCGCGACCATGATGGTGATGAGGCCGCTCATCAGGTGGCCGACGACCGCGAACGCGAGCCGCAGCAGGTTGGGCCTCAGCGCGAAGAACGCGTCGACGAGCAGGTCGATGAGGACGTTGAGCGACCAGGCCATGTAGAAGGGGTACTCGATGAGCAACCACTGCAACGCGCAGCTGGCGTCGAAGAACGTTCCGGCCGCCAGGAGAATCGCGCGCAGCGTGAGCGAGCCGGCCGATAGCGCGCCCAGCACGACGTTGGTGTTGGTGTCGTCGAGCCAGAGACGGAGCGAGACGTCGGTGCGGTTCGACACGAGGACATCGAAGAGCATAAACGGCGCGAGCCAGACATCGGCACCCCAGCTCGCCCAGGAGGCGACCGCGCCGGACAGCGGAACAAGGATACGCATCTCGTACTCGACCGCCGACGTCTCGTTGAACATGCCCCTCATCGCGCGGCGCAGTTCGAGAAAGGCACAGATCGAGGGACGCGCTGCGCCGCTGCAGTCGAGATCGACGAGGCGCTTCAAGACGCTGCTATTCGCCGGCTGCTCGGCCGCCGGCCGCTGGTCGCCTAGCTTGCGGCCACCGTGGGCAAACCGGTCTGCCGGTTCGCACTCGACAGCGCCGTCCCGAGGGCGGCTGGGCTCGACTCGCGGCTCATCGAAGCGGTAGGCATCGGAAATGGCCGCCCGCGCACGCCTATCGTACTCTGCTTGGCCGTCGGCCGTCATTTTGTCCATCCAGTAGCGGACATGGGCGACCCAGCGCGCTTGCTGATAGCGGCTGAGCTCCTGCGGCGCAAAGCGTGCGGCGAGCGGCAGCGGTCCGTCGGATGGCTGGTTGCCCGCGTATCGTCGCGCGCGCTCGAGCTCCACCCACTGGACCCACCGCTGGCGCGTGTCGGGATGCACTTCTTCCTGTTCGATCGCCTCGGCGCGGCGTATCAGGTCGCCGCACATGTTGCCAATGTCAGAGCGCCGATGGCCGACGCAGAACGCCGCCTTGCACACCGTGACGAGCTTCACCGGCATCGACTCGGTGTCGCGGCACACGTCCACGGCAGACATATCAAACGCCGCCGACGCGAGGTTCGGGAGCAGGAGTAGGAGCGTGATCATCGTTTGTTCGGTGCCGACGGGGCGCGGGATAGAGGGCGCGCGTTCCACTCGCATACAGCGGCGCTCAGCGTCGGCGCGCTTGATAGGCGCCCGCACCGACTCTGCACAGAGAATGGCGCACGCTAAAGCGCAGATCGTCGGCGAGGTGCTGCGCGCGCACTACGGCCACTGCTTCCACTACTTGCCCAAAGCGGCGACGATGGGCAGCAGCAACTACCTGCCGCCGCCCGCCGCCGCGCGCAACACGCCGTTTGAGCGCGTCACGTGCGTGGTGAGCGACGTGAGCATCCTCATGAACATGTTCCGTATGGGCGACCACGAACCGACCGGCCGCGAGCTCGTCGATTTCCTGCTCCAGGAAGTCAAGCGCGCGTTTGAGCACAAGCGCGTGCACACGTACGTCATGGTCGCCGACATGTCGTGCTTCTCGGTCGAAGCGAAAGAGGTGCTGCAGAAGCAGCGGCTCGAGTACGCGCAGACGAGGGCGTCGCGCGACGGCATTCCGCTTGTCGCCTGGGACGTCGACGAGCCGACGCAGCTCGTGCATTTCGATCGCAAGCTGCCGTCGCTGACCGCCATGCAGGCGTCGCCCGGCGTGCTGCGCCAGGTGCTCTACGAGGCGATGTCGCTCATCCCACTGCGCTACGATCCGCCGCCTGGCAAGCGCCTCATCCTGCACATGGAGCCGCGCATCTACACGGCTCCCGCGTCGCCGGCCGAGTTTATGCCCACCGACAGCGCCGCGACCGGCATCGTCATCTGCGACGACCGGAAAGAGCTCGTCGAGGCGTCGCGCGACGAACTGACGGCGCTCTGGCGAACGATACCCGTGAAGGAGTGGCGTCGGCGCGCGCGCGAACGAACGACCGAGCTGGCCAAGTGCGGCGCCTTCCAGACAGTGCCGCTCTGCGTCGAGACGAGCACGCTCGGCGTCTGCTACGAGCCGTTTCGCCTGCTCAAAATGAAGACGCAGGCCGGCGAGGGCGATCTGGCGTGCCAGCGCTACATACCGTACCTCTACACGGCCGCCGTCGTCGACCGCCTCATGGGCGAACGGCAGCCGCGCACGCTCGAAACCAACGCACAGTTCTACACCGCCGAGCAGCTCGCCAGCTCGCGCCGTCGCACCGCACCGGCCGGCAAGTTTGAGTTCTACGTCGGCGACGAGGGGCGCAAAGAAGTGCAGTGCACGGCGGTCGTCTCGGTCGACAGCGACTTTTGCGGCCTCGCGCTCTTTGTCCTCGCGCAGCTCGTCGCCGGCGTCGACAACGAGGCGGCCCGCGACCGCTTCCCCATGATGGTGGCGCACGCGCCGCTGCTGGTGCGCGGCACCGTGCTCACCAAGACGCGCGACACGCTCGCGCGCGGCCAGCGCCGGGGCTACTACCCCGACGGGGCCGAGCGGGCGCAGCACCTCTGCAGCAGCTACGAGTTGTTTGATCCGGCCGCGCTCTACGCCGAGCTGGTGCGCACCGGTCCCGTCGGCACGTCGCCGCTGCGGCTCGTCGTCGCCGACGCAGTGCGCCGCGGGGATGCGACGCGCGCCAAGGCGGCCGCCAATCGCGAGGCCAAGAAGCGGCTGCTCGTGACTCTGCCGGCCGACCAGCCGCCAGGCCAGCCGCCAGCGAAGAAGAGCCGCGGACGTGCGCCGGCCGCAGCCGCCCCCGACGAGGAAGCGGCCGACGACGACGAAGAAGACGGCGAGTCGCCCGTGATTCACATGCCGCCGCTGCCAGACGGCGCGGGCGTCGAGTGCGCCTACGAGCGCGTCACGTCGTTTGTCATGTTCATGTGCCTCTGCGGCAACGACTACCTCGGCGGCCTGCCGGGCGTGTCGCGCCGCTGGGCGTACGCCGCCTACGCCGAGATGCTGCACGCGCATCCCGACGCGCACCTCGTACGCGTCTACCGCGCGCCCGGCGACACAGCGACGCCGACCGCCATGCTGCCGGCCTACATCGACGTCGGCGTGCACGAGCAGCTGCTAAAGTACGCCTACTACACGAACCTGGCGGCGCAGGCGTGCAAGACGAACAAACCGACGTTGGCCGTTCACGAGATGACTCTGAGCTCGGTGGCCAAGCTCGTCGCCGACAAATTCAAGAGCGTGGCCAAGCACGTGCCCGACGACGAGCGGCGCGAGCGCATGTGGATGCGTCTGCACTGGGTCTACAAGTACTTTGCGTCGGGCATGACGAACATCCGCAACATCGCCGACCCGCTCGAATGGGGCTGGGAGGGCCGGTGGCGACATGTGATTGTGTAAAGCTCTCTCGCTCGCTCGTCCGCATCTGTTCAACGTCGTTCATTTGTGCATCATGATAACGGCGATGCCGCCCGGAGCGCCCGAGACGGCGGTGCCGGCTGTCCACTGGTCGACCTGCTCGACGGCCTGCGCAAACGCGGCGACGGCCTGCGCACAGTGGTTGGCCTGGAACTTGACGACCGCGCCGATCCGGTCCTCCTTCAGCTTCATGTCGGGGAAGCGGCCGGCGAAGATGGGCTGCTGCGCCGCCGCGCTATACTCGGCGCCAAACTCGACGGCCACGTTCACGGTGCCGTCCTGGCTGCCGCCAGTCATCGCGTTGGCGGTGTAGTAGAGCGTGTCGGCGTAGGTGCGCGTAAACGAGGCCCAGAACGCCGACGCGTCGGGTGCGAGGAAGTCGGTGGCCGGATTCGACGGTGTGGTTAGGCCCATGTAGTTGGCGATGCGCGCTGCCACCTCGTAGGATGGCAGCGGCGCGAGCACGGCCGGCACGCCCACGGTGCCTATCAGTTCGGTGGGCGCCCGCAGCACGGTGCCGGGCTTGGCGGCCACGGCGTTGCTCGCGATGCCGCCCTGACCGGCGACCTGCAGCACGCCGGCCTTTAGCAGCCGGTCGACGAGCAGGATGCCCGACGTCAGACAGTGGCGAAAGTCGGCCATCACCGCCGAGATCCAGGGCCGCGCCTTGCCGTAGTAGCCGCCCATTGCGCGCTCCCAGGTGAGCGAGTTGTTCACGAGCTCGCTGGCGTGTTTGTTAAAGTTGTTGCCCATCGTTCGCTCGTCGTACGCGGTCAGCACGAGGCCGTACGAGTTCTGGTACTCGGCGTTGACGTTGTTCTCGGTCGACATGTTCGCGTCGAGCGACGCCGTAAACTGCCGCAGTTCGTAGATCTCGCGCGCCCCGTTCTTCGCCGACAGCACGCTGGCGCTGTGCAGACCGGCGTGCTTGACCGTCACAGACGGTGTGAGATTGTTGGGCGTCGACTTCACGGCCTCGGCCGCCAGCCCGAGCGGGCGAATGCCGGCCTTGAGGGCGGCCATGATCATCACCGCATCGTTGCCGTACGCGCGCTTGGCGGCCACCTCCATGCCGTTGACGACTTTGTGCACCTCTGGCTTCGCCGCGTTGTCGCCCAGCTTCATGAACAGCGGGTCGCCGTAGTTGGCGCTCGACGCGCCGAGCGTGACGGGCGGCAGCACACCGCCCCTTTCGACCGGCTCCGTGCCGCCGACAAACTTGGCTGGCGCGCCCTGGAAGCCGACGTCGAGCTTGCGCGCGCGATTCGGATCGAATGTACCGTCGGCCGGTCGCTGGCGCTTCGCCGGGTTGGCATCATACGGATTCTGCGGATTCGCCGACGCGTAGCCGACGGCAGACTCTTCGTAGCTCATGCGTGTGCGGCCTGTTGAATTGTGATCGCAGCGGGGCGTATTATAGCGCGCGGCACGTCGGCCGGCGGCATTCGTTCATTCGCTAGCGCCGCCGTACAAACGGCGCGATGGCGACGTTGGGCAGCTTCTGGTACGAGGCGATGTCAAAGTGCGCCGCGTCGATGAGCTCCTGCTTCGCGTTGACCGGCCGCTGGTCGGTCACGTAGCCGATGCGCACGACGAAGCCGTGCGTGTACAGATCCATGTTGAACGTGGACGCGACGAGCGCGCCGAGACTGCGCTCCGTCGTCGTCCAGCTCTCTGCATCGGGGTCGTACGCAAACTCGCGCCACACCGGCTTGATCGGCCATTTGTGCGCGATGCAGTCGACGTCGCCCGGCGCGCCCGGTTTCGGTGCTGTGTACAGATCGCCTTCGCTCGGCGGGACGCGCGGCATCGGTGCAAACGCCTCGCGGTTCGTCATGCGATACGCCTGTCCGCGCACGGCTCGACCACGCAGCCGGAGTATGTTGATCGGCTGCGGCGCGTGCGGCATTGCCGACTCTTCGAGCACGGGCGTCTCGAGTCGGCAGACGATCGAGAGCTCGTCAAACTCTTTCACATCTGGGCCAAAGATGTTGGCCACCTCGACGCGCCCGGCGCCCCCGACGTCGACCGACCAGAGCGGCTCGGTGGCGCTGGTGTTGGTGCTCGACGCCTCCTCGGCGACGCCGCAGTAGCCCCAGAGCTCGGCAAACTCGGCGGGCGTGCGCGCCGTCAGAGCCCGCACTACGGCCAGCTGCGGTCGCGTTATCTCGGGCTCCTCGTCGGCGAGGATGCGGGCGTCGGCATAGGCGCGCTGCTCGTGGAATAGGTTGAGCATCGGAATGGTGGCGAGTGTGTGTTTGTCGGCAGCCGCCGTCGTCGACTTGAGCGAGCTGAACAGCGCGGCGCCCTTGGTGAACGAGCGGTGCCAGTCGCAGAACGGGTAGGCACGCGCGCGCATGGGCACGGGGATCGGCCGCATGTCCCAGTTTGAGTTCTGGTCCGACAGCTCGTCGCTGCCGCCCATCATGGCGGCGGCGATGGGCGCCTTCATGAGGTCGGCGGCCAGTTCGGAGAACGACTGCGACACAGGTCCGAGCGACTCTTGCGCCGCATACGCCGCAGCGAGAAACGACGCCGGCGACCCGAAGCCGTTGATAATGCCACGACTCGGCCCCTGGGTTGGCTGCGCGGGGATCGCGTTTACGAGTGCGCTGGCCATTACGCTACCGCTGTTTGAACTGTGCACGCAGCGGCGGCCCTTATAGCGCTTTTACTCGGACGTAGGTCGGTCGGGCGCATGGCGCTTCACTCAGTAGCCCGAGAGGAACGACTGCTCGTATTGGCCGTGCGGCTCCTCGACGGTCACGGCGCCGGCCGTCTGCCGGTGATCGCCGCCCTGCGGCTTCGTGCCGGCGGCCGTGCGCGGATCCTGCATCAGTAGGAGCACGCCCTCGTCGCGCGTCGTCCGGGCGATGGCTGTCGCGAGCACGCGCATCGCCTCGGCCAGATCGGGCTGGTTCTCCTCGAGCAGCCGCCGCATCTCCTCGCGGTACGCCTGGTTCTGCTTGGCGTACTTTAGGAACGCGTCGGCGGCGCGAAAGTCGATGGCGCCGGCCGTGTGCGCCGCCCGGTACATCACCGTCTGCAGGTCGGCCGTCTGGTTGTACTCGTACTGCACGCGCCGGATGTCGTCCTTGAAGTGCTGGTTCGCCGGGTCAAAGTGCGTGCGGAGTTGCGCCAGCGTCCACGGCACGTACGCGATCTCGAACCACTCGAGCTTCTTCTCGATCCACTCGCGCCTCAGCATGATGAGCAGCCTGAAGATGCGCTCGTCGGCCCAGTTGCCGCGCATGGCCCGCTCGATCTCGTACAGCACGATGTGGCACTTCTGGTCGTGGTCGCTCAGATTGGCGCGCGCTTGGATGGCGCGCAGCAGCCGCTCCTTCTGCCTCTGCTGGTGCGAGACGAGCCGGTTCATCGCCGGCGGCGCGCCAACACCGGCGCCGATCGACTTGCGCGCGTCGTGGTACGCAAACGTCATCGTCTCCTCGCAGATCGGGCACGCGTCGGCTGCGTACATCTCCTCTTGCGGCACTGCGAACCGCCGCGAAAACGACGCCGAATCGCTCGCCTCGGCCGCCGGCTCAGCCACCGCGGCCCCGGCGGCCAACGCGTCGCGTACGGCGGCATGCTCGGCCGCCGGTACGCCGAGCACGTCGAGCGCGAGCGCAATCGGATCGCCAGGCCCGCTCGGCGGGCTCGCCTCTGCTCGGTAGGCGCCTTTCTGCGCAATGCGAGACGGCGGTGCGAGGAAGAAGCTGTGCGACGGCGGCGGCGCCGCCCGCCTCTTGGCGCTCGACGCCGAGCCCGCCGAATCAGACGGCCGCTTCGAGCCGACGGCCGAGCCACCAACCGAGCCCGCAGACGAGAGCGAGGCGGCCGCGGATCCGACGGCGGGTGCCGCTGGCACGATCTTGGGTTTGTTCTTCGAGCCGAGCGGTCGGCCGCGCTTCTTCGGCGGCGCTGCCGCGGGAGCCAGGGGCGTCGCGCGGCCGTTGGACGAGTGCGTGGCGTAGTGCGAGCGCAGAGTCGCCTCGGCGCGTTCGGCTAGCGCGCTCTCCTCGTCATCGTCTAGGCCGGCCGAAAAGCTGAGCATGCGCGCTTTTGAAGAGCCGCGCCCCGAGTCATATTATAACGAGCCGCCTCCTTGCGATGAGTGCTGCCGAAGCTGCGCCGAAGAAACTGCGCGCGAGCGAGGTCGAGACGCACAAACAGCGGCCGAATCTGTACGCCGCCAAGATCCGGCGTCTGCTCGACGTGGTGCGGTTCCGCGACGTGCCGTTCCCCTGCTCGATCGAGGAGATGGCGGCCGGCAACTTTATCGCCTACTCGCGCGTCGTGCAGCCGATCCTGGCCACCACGCTCGAGGAGTTTGACACGCCCAACGGCGCGCTCAATCCGAACACGTCGCATCCGCGCGCGTCGACCGTCGTCCAGCATCTGCTGCCCGCGCAAGTCGGCGAGCTGTTGCGGCTGCGCAACGACATGCAGTCGCACCTGCAGGAGAACCTGCACGCTCTCACGCGCGCACCGCCGCTCGCCGGCGGCGACACGGCGCGCTGGTCGGTCGGCGCGACAATGTGGCTGCTCATCTGCCTCCTCAACTGCGTGCTGCGCCGCTTCGGCCTCGGCCGCGATAGTAACGGAAACGACCGGCTGCTGGCGTTTCGGCCGTGCACGCACGCCTACCTGTGCGCGCAGCTGCTCGTCGTCGACAAGGCGCCGCTGCTGCAGTTCTCGCTGCGCTCGCTGCAGATGACGCTCATGAACCTGCTCGAGCGCCTGCCCACGCTCGCGGCCTACCACTCGTGCCTCGACGAGTACGTCGCCGCGCTCTCGCACCGCTGCGCCGAGCTGATCTGCGGCAGCGGCACGCGCGAGAGCGGCTACAACGCGCCAGAGTGGTGCGCGCCAGTAGGTCTGGCGCATTCGGGCACTCGCGGCGTCGGAGCGGCCGATCTCGGACCGCAGCCAAACGCCGAGCGGCTGACGTGCACGACCGATTTCATCACGCACAGCATGATCTGGCTCGCCACCGCCAACGCCTGGATCGCCAACTACCACCAGCTCGCCGCGCCGCCGCTCGACACCAGCGAACCGTCGGCCGGCGCCGAGCGGTACAGCGTGCGCCAGACGCGCCAGTTTGCCTGGTTCCCGAGCAAGCCGCTGCTCTACCGCGTGCTCGAGTTCTTCTGCGACTACGCGCACGGCTGCGCCGACGACTCGTACCGACACATGCTGCGCGCCTACGTCATGCAGTTTGAGCCGTCGCCGAGCGACTCGACCGTCTACCGCACGTACCAGAACACGAACCAGGCCATACCGAGCGACGTCATCGCGTACCCGCTGCCCAACGTCTCGCCGGTCGGCCGCGAGTACGTCCGGCTCATCCGGTACAATCTGCCGCTCGTCGAGTGGCTGCATCGCTCGTGGAACTGGCGCTACGGCGAGACGCGCATCCGCTCGGCACACCTCGGCAACTCGCGCAAGGCGACGCAGCTGGCCGTGCTGTACGTCGTGAATCTCTTCTTCGCCAATCGCACGCGCATCCCGTTTCGCAACCGCTTCGTGCTCTACCAGAACGACCCGGCGTTTGTCTTCTTCTGCCATCGCGGCAAGCGCGGCGGCTTCCCGTTTATCATCGAACAGCTCGGCGGCTGGTCGGTGCACGTGCCGCACCGCGTCGATCCGCACACCGGCACGTTTCCGCGCGACACGCGGCCCGAGTCGCTCGCCGAGATGGCGCGTTCAGCCGCCGCGCTGGCCGCCGTCGCCGTGTTTCGCGACGCCGTCGAGGGAAACGGCGGATCGGGCGACGACGACGATGACGGCGACTACGACGAGATCGACGAGCGATACACCGAGGCAGAGGAGCGCGGACGCAGCCGAGCGACGGCCTCGGCGCCGCGCGCACGTCCGCCCGGACCGCCGCCTAGGCGAGCGAAAGAGGACGAGTCGCTGTTTGTCGACGGCGAGTACGACTGGAAGCGCGAACTCGAGGCGTGGAAGCAGGCCGACGAGCGCGGCGACGACGTGGCCATGAATCGCGCCACGGCAGCGGGCGCGGCTCGCATTCCGACCGACCTGCCGACGCCCGAGTTCTGCCGCGTCTACGACTGCGAGACGTTTCTCGAGGCTTTCGTCGTCTGGATGATCGCGCTGCTGCACATCAAGGGCGGCATCATCGACCGCACCGACCTGAGCCGCACGATCTGCTCGATGCTCGGCTGGCCGCACCCGCGCGACGTCGGCGAAACAACGGCCGACGCCGACGCTATGATGTAGGCGGCGCGTCAACCGCAGAGCATGCGCAGGCCGCCGCGTCTGATCACCGCATTCGCCGCGCTCTGCGTGCTGGCGCAATTCATCGCGTGCCTCTGGGCGTCGATCGTCGTCGGCTCGCAGCTCAAGGACTTTGTCGATATCTGGTGGGCGCTCTCGGTCATCGCCGGCCTCCCGCTCGGCATCGTCGTGATCGTCATGTTTCGCCGCCTCGAACGCCGCGCGCTGACCAGCGCGAGGCGGGTGACGCCACGCGTACTCTCGTGCGCCCTGGTCGCGACGTTCTCGGCGTCGCTCGTGCTGCTGTGCGCGTTCACGGGCGAGCTCTACGTCTGCGCGCACGTGGGCGACAACGACTACGACCTCACATTCCTCAGCCAGCCGCCGCTCGTCATGCTGCTCACGACCTATGCGCTCGCCCTGTTTGCGTTTTGGCTGCTCGATCGAGCGCGCGACGCCGAGGTGTGCGACCTGCTCACGCTCGTTCACGGCGCCGAGACCGTCGAGATGCGGTTCGACGACGCCGTTAGCGCGCTCGCCATCTCCGACGCAGTCGCCGGCGCGCGCCATGACGACTAGCTGATAAACATCGCTCTATGTTGTACGCTGGGCGCACTTCGCAACATGTTGCTGTTGCTCCTCCTCGTTGTTGCAGCTACCGCACGCAGCCACCACCGCCCAGCAGAGGCGTTTTCAAAGTCGCGTCTCGAGACGTTTCTCGGCGATCACCCCGCCGTCGACGAGGCGCAAGTCGTTCAAGAGGGAGTCGTCGACACGCTGCGCGAGGCGATCGCGGTCGTCGCCGCCGAGACGCACGAAGAGGCCGGTCTCGAGTCGCCCGTCGACACGCCGCTCGTAGGCGGTCAACAGCCCGTCGAGCCGGTCGCGCCCGTCGAGCCTGTCGCGCCCGTCGAGCCTGTCGTCGCACCCGTCGAGGCCGTCGCATCCGTCGAGCCCGTCGCGCCTGTCGAGCCTGTCGAGCCCGTCGCGCCCGTCGAGACCGCGATCGACCAGCCCGGACCGCTGTCCGTCGAAGGCGTCGAGGCGCGGCCAGAGACACCAAAAGAGCTCGAGGCCGACGCTCACAACGCGCTGATGGCGCACGCGTTTGACCTGCTCACCAAGATCGATCTGGCCATCGTCCGCAAGACCGGCCACGCCGGCGCCGCCAAGTCGCTCGTCAATATCCTCGAGGAGCTGGCGCAGATCGTGAGCGAGTGAACTAAATGGGTGTGCTCTTGCACCTCCCAATGATCACGACTTTCAACAAGCGCTTCATTCCCAAACGCAAACGCACCGCACTGAGCGACGCCGCCCAGGCGGTGGTCGTCGCCGAGCAAAACGTCGTCCAGTTCTCGAACATCAAGGCGGCCGAGCTGCTCGGCATGTCGACGAGCGAGTCGTCGACGTACAAGACAATGCACATCACGCCCGTCGTCACGCTCGATCCGGCGCAGGTGGCGCTCTGCTTCGACCAGCTCAACGAGGGCGTGCCGCGCGCCTGCATGCAGCGCCTGAATGCCGAGCTGACGCGCGCCGGGTTCGTCTTCTTCACCAACGACGACGAACTCGCCGCTACCGAAGAGATGCGCAACTACATCGACAACGTGCTCAAGGACCTGCAGCAGGACGCCATTCGCGCCATCTGCGCCATCGGTGTGTGCCCGATCGCGTTCAGGCGCGACGAAGCAACGGGCGCCATCATCCCGTACGTGCCAAAGCCCAAGACCTACACGATAGCCGTCGGCACGTTGCGCGGCGTGGCGTTCTACCAACTGCAGTGGATAACGACTCGCCACAGCAGGACGATCATGCGCGAGCGACAGCGCGGGGCGCGCGGCGATCGGCCCGACGACCGGCTAGTGGCCGAGCGCGTGATCGGCAGTCGCATCTTTGGCACACCCGACCCGAGTGTTGTCGTACTGCACGGGTTCAACAACGATCCCGACGTCGATGGCACGATCTGCTCTCTAGTCGCCTCGTTCATGCGGCGCGCCGTCCTCCCGCAGCAGCGATTCACCGACCTGGCCGTTGTCGCTGAGACGATCAACGCCAAGCCGCCACTCGCGCGCCAGTACGACGGCAAGGCCGACCAGGCGTTTCACGAGTCGCTGCGGGGCACAGAGTACGTCGGCGAGGGCATCATCGATCCGATTGGTGAGGCCGACGCGCGCCGCCTCAATCAGCAGTACCTGCGCACCGAGGGTCAGATAGCGGCCTACCAGCGGCAGACGAAGGAGATCAACGCACACATGGCGACACTGGCCGGCGAGCCGGTCGAGGATTCGGGCGCACTCTCGCAGGCGTTTGCGCG
>Ga0182030_10014514_pt1 | contig 15534 bp, 15 predicted proteins | sample 812S3MmetaG_FD_121299 | JGI IMG/M metagenome (GOLD analysis project Ga0182030, IMG submission 121299) | Permafrost microbial communities from Stordalen Mire, Sweden - 812S3M metaG (Illumina Assembly) | ecosystem: Environmental > Terrestrial > Soil > Wetlands > Permafrost | place: Sweden... | reverse complement strand
GCGTGCCTGCTTCGAGCTCGATCTGCCACCGCACCGGATCGCCAAGCTGTCCGGCATCGGCTGCTCGTCGAAGACGCCGACCTATTTCCTTGGCGCGTCGCACGGCTTCAACTCGGTGCACGGGCGCATGCCGTCGGTGCTGACCGGTGCTAACCTGGCCAACCGCGACCTGATCTATCTCGGCGTGTCGGGGGACGGCGACTCCGCCTCGATCGGCCTCGGCCAGTTCGCCCATGTCATGCGGCGCGGCGTGAACATGGTCTACATCGTCGAGAACAACGGTGTGTACGGCCTGACAAAGGGACAGTTCTCCGCCACCTCGGATCGCGGCGCCAAATCGAAGCGCGGCGTGACCAACACCGACGAAGCGATCGACATGATCGGCATGGCGCTGCAACTTGGCGCCACCTTCGTCGCGCGCAGCTTCTCCGGCGACAAGGCGCAATTGGTGCCGCTGATCAAGGCGGCGTTGGCGCATGAGGGCGCGGCGTTCATCGATTGTGTCTCGCCTTGCGTTGCGTTCAACAACCATGACGGCTCGACCAAGAGCTTCGACTATGTGCGTGAACATAATGAAGCAGTGAATTTCCTCGACGTCATCAGTGGACGCGAGCCGATCGCGGTGGACTACGCGCCCGGCACGGTCGAGCTGGTGCGCCAGCATGACGGCACCTATCTCAAGCTGCGCAAGCTGGCCGACGACTACAACGTGCACGACCGGGTGGCTGCGATCGGCTGGCTGCAACAACGCCACGCGGCGGGCGAGATCGTCACGGGGCTGCTGTATGTCGATCCGGATCCGGGCGACATGCATCGTCACATGCACACGGTTTCCACCCCGCTCAACGAACTGAGCGAGAAGGAGCTATGCCCGGGTGCGGCGGCACTGGACAGACTGAACGCGAGCCTCCGCTGAGCGGGATGCGTGAAGCCGCGCCGCGGTGCGGTGGGGCATGCAGCGCGCCCCATATCGCGACTATTCCTCGCCCGTCATGACCGTCCCGCACGACGTCATGGCCGGTGCCACACCACCGTCGCGACATTCTTTCCCCATCGTGGCCGGACTTGTTCCGGCCATCTATAGCCGCAAGGTGTCGCGAGGGATGCCCGGGACAAGCCCGGGCATGACGGCAGCACAACGCGCAACGTCTCGTACCACCCCGACCTGATGCTGCTCGCGGGCGACATCGGTGGCACCAAGACCCTCCTCGCGCTCTATGCGCCCGGATGCGATCCGAACTCGCCCACCGTCGTCACCGAATACCACAGCGCCAGCTACCCCAGCCTGGACCTGATGGTCCGCGAATTCTTGGACCAGGCCGGCGAGACACCCACCGACGCCAGCTTCGGCGTGCCCGGCCCGGTCATCGGCGGTCGCGCACACACCACCAACCTGCCCTGGGTGCTTGACGAAGCCGCGCTCTCCCAAAGCCTCAACCTGCGCCGCGTCAGCCTGCTGAACGATCTGCAGGCGATCGCCACCGCCGTGCCGCACCTGCGCCCGACCGACCTGCACACCATCAACCCCGGCACCCGCCTCCTGAACGGTCCGATCGCCGTCGTTGCGCCTGGCACCGGCCTCGGCGAAGCGTTCCTGATCTGGAACGGTGACCGCTACATCGCCTGCTCCTCGGAAGGGGGCCACGCCAGCTTCGCGCCCGCCAATGAAGCGCAGGTCGCGCTCTGGCGCCACCTGGCAAACCGTTTCGGCCACGTCTCGGTCGAGCGCGTCTGCTCCGGCCCCGGCATCGCCAACATCTACGACTGCCTGCGCGACGCCGCCCCCGGCGAGGAGCCGCCGGATTTCGCCGCCGCTCTGGCCCAGGCGCCCGACCGCACACCGCTGATCACGCAGGCGGCTCTCCAGGAACCGCCCAGCAACAAGCTTGCCGCCGACGCGCTGGACCTGTTCGTCGCCATCCTCGCCAGCGAGGCCGGCAACATGGCGCTCAAGGTGCTGGCCACCGGCGGCGTGACCCTGGCCGGCGGCATCCCGGCGCACGTCCTGCCGAAGCTCACCGATGGGCGATTCCTGCAAGACTTCGCCGACAAGGGCCGCTTCAAGGAATTGCTCAGCCGCGTGCCGATCGACGTGGTGACGACGCGTGCAGCGCTGCTGGGGGCCGCGCTGCACGGCCTGGATCGAATGCGCCTGGATCCGACGCATACGGGTTGAAAATTCGCCTCCGGACCCCCCAATACCGGTGAGCGATCCGATCTCGCCACCGATCCGGGAGACTCCGTGTGACCAGCCCGCAGTCCGATGCACCGCCTCACTCAGACGCAATCGTCTTTTTCGGCGCCACCGGCGATCTGGCCTACAAGCAGGTGTTTCCCGCGCTGCTCGGTCTGGTGCGCGACGAGGCGCTGAACGTGCCGATCGTCGGTATGGCCCGGGCGGGATGGTCGCTGGAAAAGCTCAAGGCCCGCGCCGCCGACAGCCTGCGCGCCCATCGTATCGCGGACAACGGCGCGGTGCAGCGATTGCTGGACCTGATGCGCTACGTCGATGGCGACTATAGCGACCCCGCCACGTTCAGCCGGCTGCGCAACGAACTCGGCGAGGCCAAGCACCCGCTGCACTATCTTGCGGTCCCCCCCAGCCTGTTCGCCACCGTGGCCGATGGGCTTGCCGGATCGGGCTGCGCCACCGGCGCGCGCCTGGTGATCGAGAAGCCTTTCGGTCACAATCGCGATACCGCGCGCAAGCTCAGCCAGTTGCTGGCGCAGAACTTTCCCGAGCAGAGCATCTTCCGCATCGACCATTATCTCGGCAAGGAGCCGGTGCAGAACATCCTTTACACGCGCTTCTCCAACTCGATGTTCGAGCCGCTTTGGAACCGCGACCACATCAGCAGCATCCAGATCACCATGGCTGAGGATTTCGGGGTGCAGGATCGTGGCCGCTTCTATGACGAGACCGGTGCCATCCGCGATGTCGTGCAGAACCACATGCTGCAGGTGCTGGCCAACCTCACGATGGATCCGCCGACCGGCGAGGAACATGAGGCGATGCGCGACCAGAAGGCCGCTCTGCTGAAGGCGGTGCGGCCGCTCGAGCGCGACGATGTCATTCGCGGCCAATATCAGGGCTACCAGTCGGTCACCGGTGTGCGTCCCGGGTCCTCCGTCGAGACCTTCGTGGCGCTGCGGCTGTTCATCGACACCTGGCGCTGGGCCGGCGTGCCGATCTATATCCGTGCCGGAAAGAACCTTCCGGTGACCGCGACCGAGGTCATCGTGCAGTTCAAGCGCCCGCCGCGCGAGACCTTCGACGAGATCGTGCCGACCAGCTCCGGCCATATGCGCATGCGCATCAGCCCTGACGTGACCGTCGCGATGGGCGTGCGCGTCAAGCTGCACGGCGAACGCATGATCGGCGAGGACGTGGAGATGATCCTGACCGAGCAGGCGGCTGACCTGATGCCGCCCTACCAGCGCCTGTTGTGGGACGCGATCCGCGGTCTCGGCGAGCTGTTCGGCCGCGACGACATCATCGACGCGCAATGGCGGATCGTCGAACCGATCCTGGACGATGCGACACCGGTCTATCCCTATGCACCGGGCACTTGGGGTCCGCCGGAAGCCGAGGCGCTGGTCGGCCGCGATGGTCCCTGGCGCGATCCCCGCCTGCCCCCGGACACCGCGAAATGACGCGGCGCGATCCGCAGTCGACGCGATGAGCGACACGGGACGGGACCAATACAAACGCGCGGCGGCGGTGCGTGCCGTTCAGCTCGTGCAGCCGGGTATGGTTGTCGGGCTCGGCACCGGTTCCACCGCGATCCACGCCACGAGGGGCATAGCTGCGGCTCTGCAACAAAACACCCTGCGCGACATCATCGGTTTCGCGACCTCGCGCGCGGTGTGGCAGGAGGCGGTGCGCCTCGGCATCCCGATGCTGGCCGAGGACATGCCGCGCGCGATCGATCTGACGATCGACGGGGCGGACGAGATCGATCCGGATCTGAATCTGATCAAGGGTGGTGGGGGCGCCCTGTTGCGCGAGAAGCTTGTCGCGCAGGCCAGCGCGCGCGTGGTTATCATCGCCGACGACAGCAAATTGTCGCCCCGCCTGGGAACGCGCTTCGCCCTGCCGGTGGAAGTGCTCCTGTTCGGTTGGCGATCGCAGCAACGTTTCCTCGAGGCATGCGGCGCCCGCGTCAGTGTCCGTTGCGCACGCGATGGCGCGCCGATGCGAACGGACCAGGACAACATGATCCTTGATTGCGCCTTCGGTCCGATTGCGGACGCGCCCGGCCTCGCCGAGAAGCTGTCGGCCCGCGCCGGTATCGTCGGTCATGGCTTGTTCATCGACCTGGCGACCGATGTCATCGTTGCCGGCGCCGGCGGCATTACCCATCGGCAACGAGAACCGAACGTATCGTCGGGGCCGCCCGGAAGCGCGACCTCATAAGCAGCCACACACCGTTGCTTGACCGCCATGGCCGGCTTGACCCGGCCATCTACGCACCGCCGTTGAAGCGCGGATGGCCAGCCTCCCTTGTCATTGCGAGTCGCAGGCGAAGCAATCTCCATCCAAGTGCTCACCTGGATGGGGATTGCTTGTGCGCCAGGCGAAGCTGGCGTGGTCCAGCCGGTGAAAGACCGGTCCGGGTAAGCTGTAGCGGACGCCCGGTAGTGAGTATTGCGTGTTCGTCGGTGACGACGGGTGCGAAGCGTACACAACGATTCTGTGGGGTGTGTCATTGAGCCTCGAAATCCCAAACGTCGCAGAGGCCGAGACGGTAAGCAACGTCGAAGGCAACATGTGCGGTGCCGCTATGCGAGGCACTGACGCTCTGGCGGGGTCGGAGAGCACATCACGCAGAAAGGGAACACGTCGGAACCTGGGAGATCTCGTGCCTGACCGGCGGCCAATGGCCGACCGGCCCGCATCGGGAAGGCGAAGAGCCGAAGCCGATGATGCACGGGCACGAGAAGTCGGACAGGTGCGTAGTGCCGATGAAGTCTGCAAACAAGGCCGGGCAACCGGCGGCGGAGCGGATGGAGGGAAGGCGCCTGGTCGAGGGGAGGCTGAGCCGTGAAACACGTTCCGGGCACAGAACCGGGTAGGCGTGGCACCGGCAGCGGCTCGGCTCTGTTGCGCAACTGCATGGGTTGCCAAAACCCCGAACGGCGCAATGGTATCACCCGAGGCAGGAGCCGGGTGCGGGAAAGCCGCAAGCCCGGATCTGTGCGGGGGGCTGGCCGCAAGGCCAGTCCCTACCGCGACCGCCTGCGGCTCGCAATGACAGCGACATCGTTTCACCCGATCACCACGGCAATGATGATCCTGGCAATGATGATTCCAGCGACGCCACCCCATGACGACATGGACTGATCAACGCTCATACCGACTCCCGGCACGCGCGAACTGCTATACAATCCAGATTCCCACCTGCACCAACCACCCGGGATCGACCCTCATGAGCGTGACGGCCCCTCCCATCGCCCGCACCTCCAACGCGATCGCCGAAGTGTTCGCGATCTTCCTGCGGCTCGGCTGCACCTGCTTCGGCGGCCCCATTGCCCATCTCGGCTACTTCCGTGCCGAGTTCGTCGAACGCCGCAAGTGGCTCGACGAGCGCGCCTACGCCGACTTGGTCGGCCTCGCGCAATTCCTGCCCGGCCCGGCCTCCAGCCAGACCGGCTACGCGATCGGCCTGCGGCGCGCCGGCTATCTCGGCGGCCTCGCGGCATGGACCGGCTTTACCCTGCCATCGGCCCTGGTGCTGGCACTGTTCGCCTATGGCGCCGCGCCGCTTGCGGCCACGCCGATCGGCGCCGGGTTGCTGCACGGGTTGAAGCTGGTCGCGGTCGCGATCGTTGCGCAGGCAGTGTGGGGCATGGCGCGCAGCCTGGCCCCCGACCGTCCCCGCGCCTCCATCGCCGCCGCGGCTGTGGTCGTCGTGGCCGCCGCCCCCATCGCGCTGAGCCAGATCGGCGCGATCGTGCTGGGCGCGATTGCCGGGCTGCTGCTGTGCCGCGATCTTGGCAGCGCCATGGTGCCCGAGGCACTGGCGATGCCGGTGTCGCGCGCGGTCGGTGCGGTGTGCCTGATGCTGTTCGTCGCGCTGCTGGTGGTGCCGCCGCTGCTGCACGGGCTGGGCTTCGGCCTCATCATGTTCGACGCGTTCTATCGCTCGGGTGCGTTGGTGTTCGGCGGCGGCCACGTGGTGCTGCCCCTGCTGCGGGAGGCCGTGGTGGTGCCAGGCTACGTCTCCGACAACGCGTTCCTTGCCGGCTATGGCGCGGCGCAGGCGATGCCGGGGCCGTTGTTCACCTTCGCCGCTTACCTGGGCACGGTCATGCGCGGTGTGCCGGGCGCGTGCCTCGCCACCATCGCGATCTTCCTGCCGGGCGTGTTGCTGATGACCGGCGCGCTGCCGTACTGGGACTCGCTGCGTTCCCACCCGGCGGCGCAGGCGGCGATGCGCGGCGTCAATGCCGCGGTGGTCGGGGTGCTTGCCGCCGCGCTGTACGACCCGATCTGGACCACCACCGTCACGACCCCGATCGACTTCGCGCTGGCGCTGGTGGGGTTCGTTCTGCTGACGGTCTGGCAGGCGCCGCCGCTGCTGGTGGTCGGCCTTGGCGCGCTGGCGGGGATTGGCCTAGCGATCGTCTGACAGCGACGGCAGCCAGGCCAGCACCGCCTCGACCAGCCTCTCCGGTTGTTCCGGGATCAGCGCGTGGCTGGCGTCGGGGATCACCACCACCGTCACCCGATCCGCGCCCAGGTCGTCGCGCATCTGGTGCACAGTGTCGCGCGGCCGCCACGGATCCTGCTCGGCCTGGATGTCCAGCACAGGCGCCGACCCCGCGCCCCACCATTCCGTCTGCGGTGTGGCCGTGCTCGCCGCGCGCTGGGCGGCGCCGGCCTGCTTGTGCCAGCCATTCAGCCACTCCGACGGATCGTGACCCGGTGCGAAGAACGCGGTACGCAGCGCGAGCAGGCGCACCGCATCGGGCAGGTCGGTGTTCATGCAGCGTGCGAGTTCCTCACGCAGTTCTGGCGGCGCCGACTTCGCCGCGGCGGCGGCCAGCACGACGCCGCGCACCAGGTCCGCCCGATCCGCCGCCAGCGTCCGCGCGACCCATTGCCCGAACGCGTGTCCCAGCACCACCGCCGGGCCGCCGCCCTCTGCCTCGATCACCGCCGCTACGTCGACGGCAAAGTCATGCAGCGTGAGGTTCTCCATCCATCCCACGCTGGCCCCCATGCCACGTGGCTGCGGGCGCAACACGCGCAGACCCGCTTGCGCGAACGCCACGGCGATCGCGTCGAAGTCTTCCGAGTCACGCGATGACGACGGCAGCAGCACCAGCAGGGGTCCGTCACCCTCGGTGATCACCTCGATCCGTGCCTCCCCGGCCGGAACGATCTTGCGGGTGCGCGACGTTGTCATGTTGGTCTCCGATGTTGCAATCGTCGGGTAGACGAGCGCAGCGTCATCCGCCGCGAGGAAGCGTTGGCGGATGACGCTGCGCTCTTCCGCCCTACGGTTCGGTGGTTCATTCAGTAGCCACCCGGCAGTACCCAAATCTCTGGCTTCGCTGGCAGATCGACCCGCGAGATCATCGCCGTCGCGCCGGGAAATTCCCGCACCGCGTAGCGATCCTTCTCCAGCGCCAGGAACTGATCCAGCACCTCGCGGGTGAAATAATGCATCGGCAGCACGATGCGCGGCTGCAGCTCGTCCAGCACCTTCGCCATGTCGGCGTGGCTCATCGTATACGCGCCATCGACCGGCGCCATCACGACATCGACATGACCCAGCGTCGCCAGGTCCTGCTCGGTCAGCACATGATGCAAATGGCTCAGATGCGCCACGCACAGCCCGGCGCTTTCGAACAGAAAGATCGAGTTGCCGTAATATTCGGTGCCACCCTGCCAGTCGCGGATGTTGGTCGGCAGGTTGCTGACATGTAGGTCGCGCACCACCAGATCGATCTGCGCCGGCCCGCCATCGTCGCGCCAGCCATGCAGAACGTACTTGATCCGCGGGTCCGGATGATCGGTGTAATGCGTCGAATGCGCATGGTTCATCGTTGCGATGTCCGGTGGATCTTCCGGCACGTTTATCCCGTTGTAATCGGTCACCGCACGCACGCCGTGCGGCGTCTCGATCAGGAAACTCGCGTGTCCCAGAAACGTGATCCGCAGCCCATCCGGTGCGGTATCCGCCAGCATCACATGCGGCCCGTTCCACGCGATCGGCGCACACCCCGCCAACGCCAGCCGCGGCGCCAGTAGCGCCACCAACGCGATCAGCCACCGCCCAACACGCATCCCGGCCTCCTGCTTGTCTCTGGCCTGTTACTTGGCCCTGGCCTCTTGCCCAATCCCACCCCGCGCCGGACACTCGACGCGGGAGGGACGCACATCATGCAGACCCAGCCTGTCAGCTTCTACAGCGAAGGCGTGAAACTGCGCGGCGACCTGTTCATGCCGGCCGGGATCGGCACCAACGAGCATCGCCCGGGCATCGTGCTCTGCCACGGCTATACCGGCGTGCGCTCGCTCTATCTGCCTGACAATGCGCGCCTGCTGACCGAGGCGGGCTACGTCGTGCTGAGCTTTGACTACAAAGGCTGGGGCGACAGCGACGGGCCGAAATCGCGACTCTCGCCGTACGGCCGCGTCATCGACAGCCAGGCAGCGCTGACATTCCTCGGCGCGCAATCGATGGTCGATCCCGATCGCCTCGGCCTGTATGGCACCAGCTATGGCGGTGCCACTGTGGTCTGGACTGCCGCGGTCGACCCACGCGTGCGCTGCGTCGTCTCGGTCGTCGGCATCGGCAATGGCCGCCGCTGGATGCGTAGCGTCCGCCGTCCCGACGAGTTCGCCGATCTGCTGGACCGGTCCGCCGCCGACCGCGTGCACCGCGTGATGACCGGCGAGTCCGAGTTCGTCGAACGCACCGACATCCTGCTGCCCGACCGCCAGTCCGCCGAGCTTGCCGCTGCGGCACGCGCCGGCAATCCGGGCGCCGTCAGCCAGATCCCACTGGAGTTCATCGACGACACGCTGGGCTTCCATCCGGAATGGGTGGTCGACAGGATCGCGCCGCGCCCGCTGATGCTGATCACCACCGACAATGACCGCCTGGTCCCGCCGGACGAATCCGGGGAACTGTTCCGCCGCGCCGGCGAGCCCAAGCGCCTCGTCGTGCTGCGCGGCTTCGGCCATTACGAGGTCTACACCGGCGACGCTTTTCGCCAGGTCATGGAACACACAGTCGGCTGGTACCGGCAGTACCTGCCGGTCGATCACCCCGGAGGAACCAAAGCATGAAAGTCATCCGCGCCGCCGCCCGCCCGACCAAGGTACAGCCGCAGTCCAACTTCACCGGCACCGTCTTCGCCGATGAGGTCGTGGTCGGCGTCGCGCCATCCCGTATGCGCGCCACCGTCGTGTCGTTCACCCCCGGTGCGCGCACCGCCTGGCACACCCACCCGGTGGGCCAGACGCTGTATTGCCTGTCCGGCGCCGGCCGCGTGCAGCGCGACGGCGAGCCGGTGCAGGAGCTGCATCCCGGCGACACCGTGGTCATCCCGCCCGACGTGCGTCACTGGCACGGCGCCGCGCCCGATCGGCTGTTCGCGCATCTGGCGATGTCCGAGATCACCGAGGCCGGTGCCGGCACCGAGTGGCTCGAGAAGGTGTCCGACGCCGATTACCTGAAGCAGCCTGCGCCGATCGGCTGAGACGGACCGCGGGCACGGCGAACGCCCCAAATCCGGTGGCCGCACGAATCGGCACGGCTTCGGCCACCGCTGCCCATTCGAAATAAAGCTCGACTCCTCACGATTTCGTGAGTAGAGAAAGGGCGAGCGCGGGATCCCTCGCGTCCCAAGAACTGATCCCCGCCTGTGACGAGGCCTCCGCTTCCCAGCCGGGGCTTGTTCCTTCTGCGTATTGTTTTTGCGCGAGCCGGGTGCGGTCGGAATGCGCGCCAGGAGTCGGGAATGACGGTGCCCCACCAAGTGCTCGACCTGTTGTCGGAACACCGCGGCAGCTGGCCGTGCGACGATTGCATCGCCCGCGCACTGAAACGCCCGGATGCGCGCGACGCCGGCGTGATCACCGCTGCCATCGGCAACGGGGCGGGCTTTCGTCGCGCCACGAAAATTTGTGAGGGATGCACGACCGAGAAAATCGTCACAATAGCGAACTGATGCCCCGACGGCCGCCGCTCAGTTCCCTGACCTCCGCCCAGCTCTACGAGCGGGCCGCGCAGTACGCGGGCCAGGCGAAAACTACCAGAAGCGCCAAGCTTCGAGAGACGCGTGAGCGCATCGCGACCCGCTATGTCGTTCTGGCGATCGAGCGCGAGTCGCTGGAACGAGCGGCGATGGAACGAGAGGCAATGGAACCTGGGGCGGATGGACGCGCAATGAATCGGCGAGGGGTGGTGGCGACAAAGCCGTCACGCAAGCGATTGCCCACGACGTGAACCTGACAACCGCCGCCATGTGAGCAGGGAGTCACGTTGGTTTTACGGTCATGATACCGCACGCGACACCCGTCATCCGATCTTCATGGACTCTCGGTCGACTCTGGCCCACGGTGATGTAGCGCGCATCCGGAGCGCCGTTGGGAAACAACATGGCGAAAATCCTCGTCGTCGATGATGAGCCGCTGATCTGCGAGGTCGTGGGTGCGTTCCTGGGCGCGGAAGTGGCGTGCGCGCAGACCGCGGCCGAGGGCGCTGCGCTGATCCGTGACGGCCGATTCGATCTGGCCGTGATCGACACCCAATTGCGGGACTGCTCCGGACTGGACCTCGCCGCGCTGGCCGCCAACGAGAATCTGCCGGTTCTGCTCACCTCGGAGCGCCCCGACATCTGGCGCGAACTTGAACAGGCCGCGATCCCATTCCTGGCAAAGCCTTTCGATCGTGCGGAGTTGGCGTCGAAAGCGAACGCAATTCTCGGTGCGACCGCGGAGAACATTCGCCGGGTGAAGGAGTCTGTTGCCAGGCTGCATGCGACCGGCGACGCACTACGTGATGTCCTGGCCCACGCGAACCGGCTGCTGGACGTCAGCCGTGCGATCACCCGCCGCGCCGACCAGCCTCCCGCGGCTGGCGCGCGCGTCGTCCTGGTGCATGATGAGCCCGAGTTCGGCATGCAGTTGACGGCGGCGCTCACGTTGGCGGGGCATCTCGTCGCGGCATTCACCGACCCCATGCTGGCTCTGGACATGTTGGATGTGGATCCGCGCGTGCGCATGCTGATCACCCGCGCCCAGTTTTCGCCCGGCAAGCCAAACGGTGTCAGCCTCGCGCGGATGGCGCGCACCAAGCGGCCGGGGATTCGCGTTCTCCTCATTGCGCGACCGGAATTCGCCGAGCATGCTGAAGGGGTCGGCGCGTTCATGGCGACGCCGCTGGGCATTCGCGACGTGGTGGAGACCGTTGGGCGTCTGTTGCGGTCCGACAATGAGGCACTTTCGGGCGGCGTCGCCTGAGGATTTATGGCCGAGCTGCCGCGGCGCGGCATCACACCGTAGGGCGGAAGAGCGCAGCGTCATCCGCCGCCGAGGCACCAAGCGGCGGATGACGCTGCGCTCTTCCGCGCTACGCCCTACGTGCCCGTCACCATCTGCGCCACCGCCAGCAGCCGTGCCAGTGTGCCGTTATCCGCCTGCCCGGTCACCGCCTCCGGCCGCCAATGTCGCTGGAATGCCCGCAGCACCGTCGACAGGGCCGGATCCAGCGCGCCCTCCCGCGCCACCCGATAGCCGATATCCGCCAACGCCGCGCGCACCCCGCGCAACGTCGCCGCGTCGCGCACCACGCCGGTGATGCCGCGATCCGGCACGCCCTCCGGCCAGATCCCGACGCCGTTCCGCGCCAGCCCCTCCCAGTCGAATTTCTCCCCCGGATCCTCCTTGCGGTCCGGCGCCACGTCGCTGTGCGCGACAATGTTGTGTGCCGGGATCGAATGGCGCGACAGGATCGACAAGCAAAGGTCGCACACCGCCGCCATTTGCAGCAGCGGGAAATCGCGATAGCCCCATTCATGCCACGGGTTGACGATCTCGATGCCGATCGAGCGTCCGTTCAGCTCGGTGTTGCCGCGCCAATACGATACGCCAGCGTGATAAGCGCGCCGCGCTTCCGGCACCAGACGCAGCACCGCGCCATCCTCGTCCACCACATAATGCGACGAAACTCTCGCCAGCGGATCGCGCAACCGCTCGACCGCGGCACCCGCGCTCTGCATCCCGGTGTAATGCAGGATCAGCGTGTCGATCGGCACCCCGTCCGGCCGATCGTCCTGGTTCGGGCTCGTGAGCTCACGGATCGTCGGGGTCACAGGCCTCGCTCGCGCTTGATCTGGTCCCACGCCGCGTTGATCCGTGCCACCTTGTCGCTGGCCCGCGCAATGAATTCCGGCGGCACGCCGCGCGAGGCCAGGCTGTCGGGATGGTTGTCGCGCATCAATTGCCGCCACGCCGCGTGCAGGTCGTCGTCACTGGTGGTGCGAGTCACGCCCAGCACGGCATAGGGATCCGGCGCGTCCCCGCTGGCGTCGCGGTGCGGCGTGCGCGGCGATGCGCCGCGCGCGCGGTCCCATGAGAGCTGGTCGAGCCGAAATCCGCGATGCACGCGCGACAGGAATTCGTGCTCGCGCTGATTGAGCGGGCCATCCGCCCGTGCCACGGCGAACAGCGCGGCGAGCACGTCCTCCAGCACGCCGCGATTGTCCGCGAACACCTCGCCGAGCTGGTCGGCATAGGTCTCGAACCCGTCGGTGCTGTCGCGCGCCTGGTCGAACAGCCGGCCGATATCGCGCACTGATTCCGGCGGAATGCGGAACTGCCGCTTGAACGCGTCGATTTCCTCGCGGGAGACGTGGCCGTCGCATTTTGCCAGTTTGGCCGACAGCACCACGACGGTGATGGCGAACAGCTGGTCCTTGCGTCCGAACAGCGCGGCGACGCGCGCCGGGCTCCAACCCACGCTGCGAGGTGTACTGCCAAACGGCAGCCGCATATTTGGAATGGCACCGGAATCGGCGGCATGGCCCAACGCGGCACCCACGACGGCACCGAGCGGGCCGCCCACCGCGAACCCCGTCACGCCACCGATGACTTTACCCCAATAACCCACGGAGCGGACTTAGCACGCAGACATTGCCAAGAACACAACAGCCAGTTCACCGTTACCGGCGCACCCCCGGCATTCACGCCAGTCGTGACGTCATAGCCAGGCTCGTTGTTGCGTCATGGCCGGGCTTGTCCCACGCCCTGGCGGCCGCCGCCCTCGTTGGGGACCCACCTACCCCCGCAGCACCCCCGGATCCGCCAGGCTCGTGTCCTGCCCCTTCACCGGATCGGCGATCGCCGCCTCCAGGCTCTTGGCTCCCTTCCACTCCTCCGGCGGACGCACCCGATCGTCGCTGCCGACCTGGTCGATGCCCCAATACACCTCCAGCCGATGCCCGTCCGGATCGCGGAACTCCAACGCAAGCTGCACCCCCGCCCGCCGCCGCCCATCGAAATCGATCATCACATCGTGCTGGCGCAAATGCGCGCGGCACCGCACCAACTCATCCAGCGTCGAGACCTCGAACGCGACGTGGTTCATCCCGCGCCCCGGCTCCGGCGCGCCGCTCGCCTGGAACAGCGCGATCCCGTGATGGTCGGCGTTGCAGCGCAGGAACACCGCGCCCCCCGGCAGCATGTCATCGCCGACATAGATGTCGGAGATCTTGAACCCCAACACTTCGGTGTAGAACTGCGTCGACCGCTCGATGTCGGCGACATGCAGCACGACGTGGCCAATCTTGTTGATGCGGAACGGCAAGCCCTTTGGCCGCCCCATGCGCGCAACCCGCTCTGCGTCCATGTCTTCACCTCGGCTTGTCTGTCTGGACGGGCATGGCGCCCGATCCTCCCGCAAGCACGCTACAAGCCCGAGGCCCGAGCGCAAAGCGCGACCAGGATCATCCGGCGCCGAGCGCCAACGATATCGTGATCGGCCGAAAGCGCCTATCCTGCGGGCACGACCAACCGGAGACCCACGATGGACCAGCCGCGCGACGAAACATCGGTGCGCCTGACGCACCTGGGCGACATCGGACTGATCCTGGTGGACCACCGCCCGGTCAATGCCCTGTCGCAGGCGGTTCGCCGCGGCCTGATCGACGCGCTCACCCAGGTCATCGCCGACCCCAGCCTGCGCGGCGCCGTCATCGCCTGCGAGGGCCGCACCTTCTGCGCCGGCGCCGACATCCGCGAGTTCGACAAGGGCACCGCCACGCTGACCACGCAGGACATCATCCGCGTGCTCGATGCCAGCTCGAAACCAATCGTCGCCGCAATCCACGGCACCGCGCTCGGCGGCGGCTTCGAACTCGCGCTCGGCTGCCATTCCCGCGTCATCGCCCCCGACGCCTTCGTCGGCCTGCCCGAAGTCCGCATCGGCATCATCCCCGGCGCCGGCGGCACGCAGCGCCTGCCACGCCTGGTCGGCCCGCTCGTCGCCCTCGAAATGATCACCTCCGGCCGCCACATTCCCGCCGACGAGGCGATGACGCACGGCCTGGTCGACGAGGTCGCCACCGATCTGCGCCGCGCCGCGGCCGACCGCGCCCGCTACCTGGCCGAGGTCGGTCACCTGCCGCGCGTCGCCGACCGCGCCGTGCCGGCCTACGACCACGCCGCGTTCGAGGCCGCCGTCGCGCTGGTGAAACGCCGCGCGCGTGGCGCCATTGCGCCGGTCCGCGCCGCGGAGGCGATCGCGGCCGCGACCCGCCTGCCGATCGCCGAGGGCTTGGCGTTCGAGGCCACGGTCAACGCCGAGCTGCGCACCGGCCCGCAGGCGCGCGCGCTGCGCCATCTGTTCCACGCCGAGCGTGTCGCCGCCCGCCCACCCACCGGCGCCTCGCCCTGGCCGCTGCGCCGGATAGGTGTGATCGGTGGCGGAACGATGGGCTCTGGCATCGCGGTGGCGATGGCCGAGGCCGGCCTCGACGTGACGCTGGTCGAGATGAACGAACAGGCCGCACTGGCCGCCGAGGCGCGGGTGCGGGCCGTGCTCGACCGCCAGTTGAAGACCGGCCGCCTGGCCCCGCCGCAACACGCCGAGCGCATCGGTCGCATCGCCTTTCGCCACGAGCTGAAGGCATTGCACGACAGCGACATGGTGATCGAGGCGGTGATCGAGGATCTGCCAACGAAACAAGCGGTGTTCCGCGCGCTGTCGCCGATCGTGCGGCGCGACACGGTGCTGGCGTCCAACACGTCGTATCTCGACATCGACCTGCTGGCCGATGAGGTCGACGCACCCGAGCGCGTGATCGGCACGCATTTCTTCAGCCCCGCGCATGTCATGCGGCTGTTGGAACTGGTGCGCACCAAACGCGCGCTGCCCGAGGTGCTGGCGACCGGCCTTGCGCTGGCGCGCCGGCTGCGCAAGGTCGCGGTGGTCGCCGGCATCTGCGATGGTTTCATCGGCAACCACATCTTCTACCGCTGGCGCCTGCAATGCGAATACGCGCTGGAGGACGGCG
>Ga0182030_10014513_pt1 | contig 15534 bp, 16 predicted proteins | sample 812S3MmetaG_FD_121299 | JGI IMG/M metagenome (GOLD analysis project Ga0182030, IMG submission 121299) | Permafrost microbial communities from Stordalen Mire, Sweden - 812S3M metaG (Illumina Assembly) | ecosystem: Environmental > Terrestrial > Soil > Wetlands > Permafrost | place: Sweden... | reverse complement strand
CATAAGCTCTAAAGCTTGTATTTGGACTTGCTTGGGTGCTTCATCGAGGTTCTTGGCAATGATTATATTGGCCATCGTCTTATTGTCTGCGAGAGAGTCGGATGGTGGCGATCGCGAGAACGACGAGAAAGCTGGGGTATGGAGGAAGTAAGAATCTTGTCTTGTCCTCACGGGGGAGTTTGAACGAGCTGGACTGCTGTCAACAGTGATAATGGCGTGTGCAAAATCATCGAGAGTCGTATTCTCGGAGCAATCGATCACAGCATGGGAAAGGCCAAAGACTTTTGCTGCGACCTGATAAGATTCAGAGAAGATCCACAATAACAACACATCTTGCGTCCTACCAGCTCCAACTCTTGTACTAGTTCATCTAGTACGTCAGGGTCCGTATCAATGATACAGTGCTCTTGTGCAATCAGGCATATCAATACGGCAAGCTCCAAGTCGCTGAGCTCATGGACTTTGCCTAGGAGCACTTCGTCTGCCATCGGGGCAACAGATGTGACGCCTTCAACCACCCATATCCGATTAGACCAGGCCGACCCTAATAAATGCTCCAGTAGAAGTATCCAATGTTCCTGTGTGGTGTGGTATCCTTCGAATGAGGTTGACCGATGTTGATTGTTCAGGAGTAGCGCAAAAGCTTTGACCACATTTTATATCCGGGAAGCTACAATAGGCATCTCTTCTCATAAATACACAATCAACGACGGCGGAATGCGGTGACATTGGTGCTTAAGCATGGCAAATCCAACAGCGGATTGGGAGAAGGTCGGGGTGAAGTTCTACCGGAAAATACAGCTCTATACTGCTGTATTTGACCAGGATCTAGAGCTCGAGAATTACATCGTCACGGGATGCTCGTATGGGGGGGCCATTGGTATGTTTCCATCATTACGTGCCTCTCTCTAAAGCAAGATGGGAGTTTTTCTTGTCGTTTTCCACATATATTTTCGATCATATTGGCCGATTAGTACCGCATTGGCTAGATCCACTCCAAAGGGTAGGGAGGCCAAAGGCTAGGGGTTGAACATCTTTTTTTCTAGGGAGTCTCTTTCTCATATTCGGAAGCTACTTCGAGAACTCAAGACGCCTCGAACAAGTTTACAAGAAGTCTTTCAGATGACTAGGCTCTCCACGTGACCGTCTGGTCCTTGAATTGCTATTTGATACTGGAAAGAAATACTTACTGATCTGGTGGCCGGATCTAGCTTTATATCGAGATGAGACGAAGCTTCATTCTTTCCGGGGTTCGCAGGCATCTAAGTCAAGCATTGATCTGTACAGTTGCGCTGGCAAGTTGATTCGACGTATAAACTGGGACAAGGGTTCCATCAAAGGCCTTGGATGGTCAGAAGATGAGAAGCTCATCGTCATTACCGCAGACGGGACCGTCCGCTGCTATTATGATCTTCAAGGGGACTTTACTCAATTCTCACTGGGAAATGATGCAGAAGAGTATGGTGTCTCAGCATGTAGGTCTGTATTGTTATGTGACTCAAACTATATCGTAGGCTTACTCTTCTTAGATTCTATGGAACGGGATTTGTGGCCTTACTCTCAAATAATCACTTAATATCTGTCTCTCGATATGAAGAGCCACGGCCTAAGTTACTTGCAACGCCACCAGAAGGGGATGTTCAGTCATGGACGTTAATTCCGCCAGCTTATACCCTTTCTCGATCGGTCGAAGTCTTACTCAGTATTGGCCAAACGATACACGTTGTCGATTCATCTGAGTCAGAAGACCGTCTTCTAGATATTGGTCCATTTACACATCTCAGTGTCTCCCCGAATGGCAAGTTTGTGGCATTGTATACTGAGGAGGGAAAGGCATTTGTGATCACAAGCGATTTCCAAAATAGACTCAGTGAGCATAACTCGAAGTCAAGAACACCACCAAAAGATCTTCAGTGGTGTGGAAATGATGCGGTTGTTATTGCATGGGAAGACGAAGTTCACATTATTGGACCAAATAATGCAGCGGCAAAATACTTCTATGATGGCCGAGTGCATCTAATAGCAGGTAAGATCTCAATCGTCGAGCTGATGACGAGATTAAGGAGTGATGTATATTTGGGATATGGTACTAAATAGCTATAGACCACGATGGCGTTCGTTTGATAACCAACGATATCTGCGATTTCTTGCAAAAAGTACCCGAAGTGACCGACGAGGTGTTCCGGTTTGGTACTGAATCGCCAGCTTCAATACTTCTCGATGCCGTCGAGCAGCTCGAAAATCAATCACCGAAAGCTGATGATAATATACAACTGATCCGGCCGAACCTGGTCGAAGCTGTTGACACCTGCGTTAGTATCAATACCCCGTAAACCATTCCAATATCTAAGAGGCTCCTCAGGTCAAAGCAGCTGGACATGAATTCAGCATACATTGGCAGAAGCAACTCCTAAAAGCTGCATCGTTCGGTAAATCAGTCCTGGACATTTACAATAGCGACGACTTCGTCGACATGTGCGAAACACTGCGCGTCCTAAACGCCGTACGCTATTACGAGATCGGACTCCCTCTCTCATACGAGCAATTTCTTCGACTCACACCCGAAAAGCTTGTCCAGCGCCTCATCAATCGCAGAGAATACCTCCTAGCACTCCGCATCTCATCCTACCTCCGTCTACCTACAGACCGTGTCTACGTCCACTGGGCATCCCAAAAAGTACGCGTCGGCTCTGAAGACGAAGACACAATCTGCCGTCTCATCGTCGAAAAACTCGCTGGAAAACGGGGTATCTCATTCGAAGAAATCGCGCGCGCAGCTTACGACGAAGGCCGAGGACGTCTCGCCACTGAACTCCTGAATCATGAGCCCAGAGCCGGGAAACAGGTGCCCCTCCTGCTTAATATGGAAGAAGACGAGATCGCACTCGATAAAGCTATTGAAAGCGGGGATTCGGACCTCGTATTCTTCGTGCTTCTCCAATTGAAGAAGAAACTACCTCTCGCGTCCTTCTTCCGCGTTATAAATACACGTCCTGTGGCAACTGCACTTATCGAATCATCTGCCCAAGCGGAGGATGGCGAGTTACTGAAGGACCTCTACTATCAAGATGATCGCCGGACTGATGGCGCCAACATCTTCGTGCGAGAAGCGCTCAAACACGCCGATTCGAGAACTGCAACGGACAAGCTTGCTTTAGCTGCAAAGCTGCTCTCGGATTCAAAAGAGACGTCTTTTGAGCTCAAAGCACTACAGGAAGCTAGTGCTTTACTGCGCATGCAAGAAGCTTTTGATCGGGATCTAACAGAAACGTTTACGGGATTGAGTGTTAATGAGACGATGTTCAAGCTTATTAGATTGGGGTATGCTAGTCGAGCAAAGAAGATGCAGAGCGAGTTTAAGGTGCCTGAGAAGACCGCATGGTGGATACGGTATGCCCTCCTTCACTCTGTCCCATATCTCTCCTAATAACGATTTGTATAGACTTCGAGCATTAGTAGCAAAGCGTGACTGGAATGAACTTGAAGAATGGTCTAAGACTCGTAAATCCCCTATAGGTTGGGAGGTACGTAGTCATTTTTATCTCTAGATGCTAGACAAGACTGATATTTGAAAGCCCTTCTTCACCCTCATACTCTCAGCCGGAAATCCCAAACTAGCTAGCATCTTCATTCCCAAAGCAGCAGCAACAGTCCAACCAGGCGAGACAATCAACATGTACGAGAAATGCGGGATGCGAGTCAAGGCCGCCGAAGAAGCTGTGAAAATCAGAGATGTAGAAACGGTAGAGAGGTTGCGGCAAGCAGCCGGTGTAGGAACTGTGGAAGGGAAAGAGATTGAGAGGTTAGGAACAGGTCTGAAGAGATGAGGTTAAAGAAAAAACTGGCTTGTTCGTTGATAGATTATCATTCGGCTACATGTTTAAAGACCATTATGCAGCAAAACGTAACTAGTCGCCTTATGAACATGCACCTACTTCCATGCACATGCAGATATGAGATTCGTTTTCGAAGCGTCAGACGCCTGCAGCCAGCCCAGTTCGTTCCTCCTTAACGCCAATCATGTCATGAGTCATGTCCACACTCGCTCTAATATCCATCATTCTGATATTATGTCGGCCCCTATTCCACTTTATCATTATGCTATGTTTACAAATGCAACGCTAATGGAAAATTCAGGGCCTCGCTAAGATGTTGAGATTTCGAAGAGTGATATTACGAGGCTGGTTGAGATTCAAGCTCTGGTGGAGGAGTGTTTGCTGCAGCATTGAGATTCATTACAGCCACTGTGGGTACTGGAGCCGCAGAGGACCGGCCTGCGCTTCCGTCAAAAATGAATGGTCCTACGTCGTTCCTTGGAGTCATTGGACCTTCTCCATTAACGATCGCTTCATGTATTGAAGACGGCATCCTGCTCGGGCTTGGTGTACGAGCAAGACTGCGATCACCCTGAGAATCTGATTGTCCGAAACGAGAAGAATTACCAGCAGAGAGTCCAGAAACTGGTTTTCTGTTAACGATATTCAGGGGTTGCACGGTCGAATTCGAGACGTCAGGAGGATGTGAGCTTGCTGAACTAGGTGGAGAGGGCGGATCATCGATGTTGAGATACTCCATTTCTTCTGCTGCTTGATGCACCCTGTTACTCGCATCGGAATCTTCACTAGTTTCCACTACCTCACCATCACTAGGCTCACTCTGATCATGTTCAGGTCCATCGGCGGCCATTTCTGGCTCAACATGTGCTGCATCATTATCGACTTGTTCATGTGGCGGATCATTCGTTTCTGTAGGAATATCCGGAAGCTGACGATCATTATCTGCAGCTTCTATCTCTTCCCACTCTCCATCTGCATATGGGTCGTCAAGTTCGGCTTCGAGATCCGCAACAGTTCGACAATTAGGGCAGATGAAGTGAGGCCAATGTGGGCCCATTATTATGACTCGTATGCATTTGAAATGCCATGTGTGCGAACAGGGAGCAACAAAAAGTGATTGGCACGGCTACACAGGATACGCATAAGCTGGAATTTACCAACACGGCAGAATAAGACTTACTGCAATCGGCCCCAAACAGATCGAACAGTCCTGCGATGAACCGCCTGCTGGTGGCTTGCCGTGATTGTTCAATTCTCGCAGACGTTTATGAGATTGTACGCTTTGAGAGTTAGCATGGCCATAAATATATAGCCAAAGGGCACTCACTTGAAGCTGCTCGGACCAGTCTGCCAGCCCTTATTAAGTTCAACCCTTATTTTAACACATCTGAATATCATTTCTTCACCACCTTTAAAATCAATCCCCAATTGCACTATATCGCCGTCATTTACAGGGAAGGGTCTCGACTCCGTGCCAGGTGAGCTGAGCCGTATGTGGTTGAGAAAGGTGCCGGATGAGCTCTTTACATCCTTGATGTACCAGCGTCCTCCTGAGCACCAGAATTCACAATGGCGCCTGCTCACCACCTTAGACTTGAATCCTACTGGGGATGAAGAAGGTGTGTTCGCAGTTTGTGCAGGCTGATTATCCCTTTCTGAGTACCGACCAACTTTTATGACTTCCTTTCCTGTAGGCAAGGTTCGGGACATTGGAGTAAAAACGAGGGATGGCCTTTGGGCTCGGGGATCTTGATGCGCCGTAAACCTTATCGAGGGAAGTTGATGGGCCATTCCATGTGGAGCATCTCTCCCATTCGGTACGGCTGGCGACTCATTTCGAGGCCTCCCATCTCCGCCACCATCGACTTGCGGCATATCTGTTGCACCACCAACAGTCGCAGATCTGGTCCTGGCCATTGGCATATTCAAATTAGAAGTTCCTAACCCGTTGCCTGAAGGAACGGTAGTAGATGAGGCTGTGGCTGTAGATTGGTCTGAGGCAATACCACTCTGCCCTCCCACTGTCGGCAACCACCCGCTTGTCGATCTAGTACTGTGTTGTTGATTATTCCCTGCAACTGTTGGCAAATCAGTCGCGGATCGCTGCCCTGTAGGCGATATTTGTCGGGAGAGAGTTGGTGATGTAGGAGATGCAGCTTGGGACCCACGATTTGCGCTCGTTGACGTCGGACTCGGGTAGCTCGTTGCTCTTGCTACTGACGGCCGTTGATTATTCGAGCCACTGTGACTTTCACGCGATAAGATATGGGTGTGCGTGTAATTTCGTAAATAACTCAAGCCTCGAAGTCTTCCAGTCGGTCGTGTAGATGAGGTTGGCGATGCAGGCGGGGATGTCGTTTCAATTGCATGATGACTAGGGTAAGGAGTGCTAGGCATCGAAGAATACATTGATCGACAATAACGAGGCCCCAAGCCTGGGATTCACAACCTCGACAAAATGTGGCAGTGTGTGAATGGTATGGAAAGGATTGAGAAGGTTGAGGGGAAGAGGTAGCAGATAGGTGAATCCAAGAAATCTCCAAATATATCACAAAAGGGTCAGATAGTACTAATGTTGAAGTGCATGCATTAAAAGAAGAAGGCGGGAAGGATAGATGTCTGATCGAGTTTGATGTGGCGTTCCACTCATTTCAATGAGTAAAATAGGTTCATACAGTATTTGGTTCTTGAAGATTAAGCAGGATTTCCACCGTACAAGAACTCAAGAAGGCGTTCTCAGCTTTCCTGGGCCCATCAATTAGATCAGGGTCCAGACTGTCAGTTCTTAAGGGTTGAAGATGCACGTCAATGGAACCCTGGGAAGAGTCCAGACCACCCAAGGGCTATATACGATGGCACACGACCGGATTCTTGGGATCAATTCCGGAGGCAAATCGATGAATCCTCTTTTGGAGACGGAGACCTATCCTACGGTTCATAGACTGTTGTTCTGCCTGAACCTTTATCAATATATACTTGTGCAAGTGTTCTAGAGTTTCGCGTGAGCATAATCCTCTATTACATTAATCAGATAAGCCAGGCTAGCCTAGCCTAGGGGCCGGGACTAGCCGAAGAAAATTATAAGAGGAGGCGATTAGACTTGATAGAAAACAATCCGAACCTCATAACCTCATCATGTGGAAATGCTCCTCCTCGAAAGCGCTGACGGGAGTGCTGCCCAAAGGAAAAGTGGCTGCCAGCATATTACCTGCATTCCGCTCCAGAGGTCTTGCAACGGTTGTTGAAGGCATTCAAAAAGTAAGCTTCCAAATTTCTGTGGAATACTATTATACGCATCTAATTAAAAGATAGGATCCCGCAGAACTCGATGAATTGACAACACTTCCAAATGGGGTCCGCGTTGCCACTGAAGCACTCCCAGGGCACTTCTCTGGCATTGGTGTATATGTTGATGCAGGTTCTCGATATGAAAACGAATACCTCAGAGGTGTGAGCCATATCATGGACAGGTTGGCGTTCAAATCTACCACGAAACGGACGAGCGATGAGATGTTAGAATCTCTCGAAACTCTGGGTGGAAATATACAATGCGCCTCGTCAAGGGAGTCTCTGATGTACCAATCCGCGACTTTCAACTCTGCGGTTCCAAAAGCAGTTGCACTTCTAGCAGAAACCATTCGAGATCCCTTGATAACAGAGGAGGAGGTCCAACAACAGCTCGAGACCGCTGCCTATGAGATTGGAGAGATCTGGTCGAAGCCAGAGTTGATTTTACCGGAGTTAGTACACATGGCGGCGTACAAGGACAATACATTAGGGAATCCATTACTATGTCCCGAGGAGAGACTGTCGCAGATCGACAAAAGTGTCATTGAGGCGTATAGAAAGTCTTTCTACACACCTGACAGAATGGTTATCGCCTTTGCAGGGGTTCAACATCAAGATGCCGTAAAGTTAGCAGAGCAATACTTCGGAGATATGCCAAAATCAGAGACCCCTATTCTTTCACAGACGGGCTCAGAAACCTCTTTTGATTCAGCTTCCAGTCAGTCTAGCAGAAGCTCGCTATCCTCGGCGTCAACGATACCTCCCTCGCCACCTCAGCAACCCTCCAAACTACTTTCTAAGATACCCTTTTTCAAGAACATCTCTACTTCAGCAACAAACAATGCATCCGTTCAGTCATTTAACGATTTCTCACCATCATCAATGGACCTCCTCCAACCATCTCACTACACCGGCGGTTTCCTGACCCTTCCTCCTTTACCTCCTCCCATCAACCCCTCACTACCACCCCTTACGCATATACATTTAGCTTTTGAAGCTCTTCCAATATCCTCGGATGACATTTACGCTCTTGCGACTTTACAAACTCTTCTTGGAGGTGGTGGATCCTTCTCCGCCGGTGGTCCCGGGAAGGGAATGTATTCGCGTCTTTATACAAATGTTCTGAATCAACATGGTTGGGTCGAATCGTGCGTGGCGTTTAACCACTCATATACCGACTCCGGCCTGTTCGGGATCTCCTCTAGCTGTTCACCTAGCAAGGTCGCTCCTATGCTGGATGTTATGTGCCGCGAACTGCAAAACTTGACTCTCGATTCTGGCTTCTCTGGATTGCAAACTGTGGAAGTCAATCGCGCAAAGAACCAATTGAGATCAAGTCTTTTGATGAACCTTGAAAGCCGGATGGTGGAGCTTGAGGATTTAGGAAGGCAGGTTCAGGTTCATGGGAAGAAGGTTGGCGTGAGGGAGATGTGTAAGAAGATTGAGGATTTAACTGTGAAGGATCTGCGAAGGGTCGCGAAAATGGTTGTTGGTGGCTTGATAAATAATCCAGGGAAAGGTAGTGGAGCACCTACGGTCGTGTTGCAAGAGGGTGAAGAGGAGGGTATCACAAAGAGGTTGTTCCAATGGGAGGAGATACAAGATCGGATTGCAAGATGGAAGCTGGGAAGAAGGTAGGTATTTACGACTTCATATTATTGATAGGAGTCTGGGTCAGAAATCGCGGCTCAGGAACATGGGACGGATCTGAAGTGTACGATCAATGTATAATACTGTTACCTGTACATCGGAATCCCAGCACAACAGGCACTAATCATTCTCCTTTACATGATATACAATGACCATCGCTCTTATCCACAATAAAGCAATTATAACATAATATATCATTGTTTTAATTCATATGGATATAAGATCATTAACAAAGGAATGCTCAGCAGCCTGTTTAGTCAATGTCTGAGTATTTTGATATCAAGTTATATAATTAAATTCAAATAAAGCATTTGGCAAAAATGACCTGCAAGAAAGAGCCTATTGTTCCTCAACAATGATATCTTATATCCCAATTCCTACGGTAGGTATGTCATTTGTCAGTTTTGTCTTCGAACCCGCAGAGTAGATGTTCGCTTCTGTGTCCCTGATTGAAATACCCCGATCGAGAGGTTTTTCAGGCTCGACATTGGGCATCAGAAATGAGAAACTTGCGAAGTTACGGCAGTCTGTTTGTTACACGTCTTCAAATTCTCGGTAACCCCCCCAACCTCACGAACAAATGATAAACTCCCCTTGCGTTCATTTGTTGCACATCTCAAAAAACGGTCGGCAACCGATCAACCAATTAAAAACTCGCCATCTATCTACAACGACGTTTGTTGCACATCTTAGATTTGATGACAACTTCTGGTCCAATTGGAGCTTTGAGAGGGTGTGGGGGAGGTAAAGCCGCTACACAATGGAAGCCCTCTTTTGATTATGTGGCTGGTGGCTTCTCATGAGTTAGGGAGCCATGAATTATCTCGACGAGAGGCTTGAAGAAAGACTTTAAGACTATCATTCAAATTACAAATCATCATCATCCTCGCCATCCATGTCATATGCAAGAACCCAATTCCCAGTAACATGTGTAGCACCTTTGTCGAAGAGCAATAATCGTGCGTTTTCATGTTGGGCACTTGATAGCCTCTTCTCCCTCCGTTGCTGCAACAACCACGTGTCTTCGGCTGCGGAACGACGTCTTCGAGGATATGCGCGACCAAGATATCGAGGTGACTTGGGATATGAGGGAAAACGTGATCGAACCTCACAGCCGGCTGAAGAGCGACATAGGAAGGTTGAGGCACTTGAAATGTATGATGAGGTAAGTGATAGGTGTGTACTTTGATTGCAAGGTCATTTGTCACAGTAGTAGTAAATCCACTTAGCTAAAGGTAGCAGGTTGTTCATATATTCATAACCTCCGCCAGCTTTAATGACGATGTGCGGAGAGCTTCTCAAATCACCTCCTCTTTCTTGTTCCCCACACTGCCATTGTTGTATGCATTCAGGGACAATCAAAGGCATGAAGTGCGAAGCAGAGAGATCCAATCTTGTGTAAATATTCTATTGTGCTAAATGTTCTGCGACATTGAAAGCCGCACACGGTACATTTTTGACTGACAGTTCTATTAACTTGCTCGATTATCAATAGCATTCATTCTCCTGCCGAAGGAGCATTGACATATTGGTCCCTCGGCTCAACAAGTCGCCAGTTTCTCTCCAATCCTGCCACCCATTCAAACATGAATACAATGTAAAGTGTAGTCACAGCACCACCAGTCCAGCTACTTGAGCTCAGTGTCGGGAAGAGTGGTAAGCACACAATTGCAACGATGGCCGGTAGTCTCACTGATAGCCGTAATATCCGTGAGTTTATCACCAGTGTCTTTGGTGGGTCCAGTGATTTATTCAATAATGCGATACCAGTCATGCAAAATAATGTAACGCCTAGGGGTACTGATGCTGACCAAAGGGCATATATAACAATTTGATGAATCTCTTCTGGTGTTTCTTCTGATTCTGTGAAGACTTCGGCTTTGGCTTCGGAAGAAGTTTTCGCATAGACACCGTAATGTTCTACGAGATAGAGGACGGAAGCATCAAGGAGGAGGAGAGCTGCGAACATTACAACATGGAACCTTAAATATATGATTAGTAGAGTCCAATGTATACCGCTAGATACGTGAAGCACTTACGTTTGCCACAAAACTGGTTTCCACCACGTACGTCGGAGAGCTTGAACATATTCCTTAGACTGATCGCTGTTGAAGTATAGCCAATGCAGCACATAGAACATCAGAACAGCGGTCAGCACCGTGCCAGTTCTCTCATTCAGTCCCGGACCAGACGGACTCCCTTCAATCATCCTAAAAATTCCTTCGCCGAGAATGATGATGAAAAAGCTTTCATATCGTTCAACGTAACGAGTGATATTCGGTGATCTAGTCACACCCTTAGGAAGCACCAAGCGCTCGTAGATGGGAGAAGAAGCGATTATGAACGTAGGATGTTCAATAGCATTTGCTAAAACGAGCAAAGCTAATTTGCCAGGATATGGGGTGAAAATCGCACCTATCCAGAGGCTGATGGGGACAATTCCGGAACAAATTTCGAACAGCAACGGTCGCCTCAAGAAGGGTATAAAGGCGGCTTGCACTAGATGTGCCAAAAAGAACGATCCTCGCGTGACAAGATAGATTGATATTAGCAGAACCAAAGAATTCTCGCCTCCCTTTGGTGTAAACGCGTATGGAGCATTGACGCCTTATAGAACAGTAAGGACAAGTATCTATACCATGAAAAGTCGTTGAACAAAGTCATCGAGATAGTAGTGACTCGTATATGAGCGGAGAGAGTCCCAGACCCGCCATATTGGCAGAAAAAGCAGGATAAATTCAATGATGGAAAGGCCAATGTCTACACCACTATCGGGGGAGAATGCCTGCTCACTGAAAGTTGCACTGAGATTCGCTATGATGCCAACCCAAATTAGGTCCACAAAAAGGTCGAGTCGGTTTAATTGTTTTGGAATACCTCCATCAGACCTTTCTTCTGCATCTTTGGCGTCCCTCTGGCTGCTCGTATTACTAATAAGTCTAGTAGGAGTGTTGGATCCCTTCTCGCTGGAATTCTCAGAGGACGCATATTGCAAAGCACGGGGTCGTTTGATGATCTGGGCATGTTTGAAGGCCCGGCTATCAATTGGAATCTCGTCGATATCAGTGAACTTCCGTCCTGATTGTGAAATAAAGCGGGACTGCGAGGGCTCAGATGTCTCCTCTGGATTTGAATCTCGAGTAGCTTCCCGACTGAATTCAACGCGGTTAATGAGGGGTTTCCTCGAAGGTTGTTGTGGGATTGTTGGGCCCGACATTGTTCAACGGCATCAGAAGCATGCTGATGTGTAGACTGGGGACGTATTGTTTAATAAACAATGATGTTCTCCCCTACAGAATATTTCCAAGGTCGTGGTTTAACTTTAATGAGCTTATCATCAGTGGCATTTGAACCCGGGCGGCTACACCCAATCAATAGAGGTAGTATCTCTGCTAATAGAACGGCTTGATGCTAGTGCCCGCGAGGTCTAACGTAAATAGCACAAATACAGTAATAACTAGCTGCCAGGATCGTCCAATTTCCAGCCTTGTGGCTTTTCAAAGCTGAATTTTAGTAGATCCTTCAGATGCTATTCATCCTTCAGCTAGGTGCTTTGTCGTCCGCCGTATGAATATCTCTCCCGCGGGGATAATCAATATTTGTTTTCAGTATATTCTACTGTCAAAGCTTCGCTCCACGTTCTTTCTTTAGTATCGCTGTGATTGGTGCTCGATTCTTCTCAATCACCTCCTGAGGAACAGCCGTTCCCGGCGACGATGGTGGTGGGATATTCCACGTCCCAAGGAGGCGTGATCCTTCAGTTGATATCTCCAGACAAGCTCCGCCTTCATATTTTCCATCCGTTACAAGTTCAGCCATATATTTTGCGACTTCGTCAGGCGTAAGGGAGTTCTCAGTGGTATACCCAAATTGCTTCATCTTCTCTGGGTAATCTGTCCACAAGGGAGTCCGCACCAGACTATTCCCTCAGCGATTATACTCTTTAGTCCAGAGATCGATTTCTGACTCACCCAGGAGCTACAGCACAGACTTTAATACCTTCTAATTTTTCTAGCTCAGCTAACGATCTCACGAAACCCACCATGGCATGCTTTGTCGCGCAGTATAGGGGAGCTGAATATGTTCCCGCGAATCCAGCGAGCGAAGAAGTGATGAGAATAACTCCTTTTTTGTTCTTTCCAAGCAAAGCACGGATAGCCATTCTGGCAAGTTTGATTGGGTGATTGACGTTTATGTTGACCTGGGCATATTCATCTTCTTCTGTGTCGTCCCAGAAGTTCGACCACGCCTGCCAATTTCAGTTTCTTTCATTTGGATCATGGGTGAGAGACATACCGGCTCGAATACTCCTGCACCTGCTATGTATACTTCTGGAACATCTCCAAATTTCTCTTCCGATACCTTGAGGAGATTTTCAAGCTCGCTCCGCTTTGAAACATCGCACCTGGTGAACACGGCTGCTTTTGCACCTTCACCGTTCATAAATTTCTCTCCATCCTCGGTCAACTTCAGATCAGCAACAATAACACGAGCTCCTTGCTTAACAGCAAGTTGGGCAAACGATAAGTTGATGCCGCTCCCAGCTCCAGTGACAACAGCAATTTTGCCCTTAAGTGGAAAGTCTCCCAAAGACATGGTGGTGTAGAATAGTGATAAACTCCTGGGATAAAGCTTCACGGCCAGCGTCTCTATCTTATACGAAATGTCGAGTTCTCAACAAGGAAAAGATGTTCCGCAGTGCCACTGCAGTGGAGTGGAGTGATTTGAGGCCGTGGGGCTGTTGGCTAAGAATACAGGTTGCCCCACATTGCGGGGGGTCTTGCCATCGGAAATGATCTTCCATGAACTCTCATGACTCGAGACAGCGAGTTTGGTCATACCAAATGATTCTTGTTCCACTGGGGTGTTTTGAATGACTGGAAATCTGGATTTGTGGGGAACTCAACGAATATCGATACTGAAACTCATCGCCTTCACCTTACTTTTCATCGTAGATTGAATCACGCTTCAAACATGAGCGTCGAGCCCGACAGTGAGCGCATGCAAATTAGATAGTGTTACTGTATGTAGTGATTTTGGTGGGGAAGTGGAAAAAAGGTGCTCCGTTAACAAGGTACGATTGGACCTGCCTCAAATCTGCACGAGGCTGTACGAGTAAGGCTGACGAACCGCAGAGTAATTTTAAAATTACTCTGCCGACGCCGGACGGAGACACAATATTGAGGTCTATCGATCCGGTCGTGTGTGTGTGTCCTCTATAGTGAGAGGGAGCTACTTTGACTAATTGACAATTCGACCCATTGCAAGCCTTATTCATTCATTGAACAGTCGAAAAAGTTCAACCTCGCCAAGCTATCGGACAACAATGGAGAAGAAACTCGAGGACCTGGACCTGGACCTGAACAAGGACGATGCCCAATCGACGCCTGCAGAGGTTTCGGAAACTCAGTCATCATCAGTTGCTGCATCTCTTGGAGAGAAGCTGGCAGGACCTTTGAAAACGCCAATCGTTGATCCAATCGATTCCGCAAAGCCCACCGCTGCCCCAGAGCTGACTGCAGACCAACAAAACAAGTACGAGTCACTATTAGAGACTGTCAAATCATGGAAGGAGATTCCATCCACAAAGGGGAAGGAGGGCCCCATAACAGAGAACGAAATAATGTGGCTAACTCGAGAATGCCTTCTACGATATCTTCGAGCCACCAAATGGTCTACAGCAGATGCTGCAAAGCGATTGCTAGGCACGTTGACATGGAGGAGGGAATATGGCGTTGAAGACTTTACGGGCGACCATATCTCTCCGGAGAATGAGACAGGAAAACAGATTATCTTAGGATTTGATATTGAGGCCAGGCCGTGTCATTATCTCAACCCTGGAAGACAGAATACTGAACCATCCCCAAGACAAGTGCAACATTTGGTGTTCATGGTTGAGCGTGTCATTGACCTCATGGTCCCCGGGCAGGAAACTCTAGCACTTTTAATCAATTTCAAGTCGAGCAAGAGTAGATCGAATACTGCACCGGGTATTGGACAGGGCAGGGAAGTCCTGAATATTCTTCAGACCCATTATCCTGAGCGATTAGGAAGAGCATTGATCATCAATAGTAGGGTCATGTCTAGATTTTGCCGGACTACTCTAACACCGTTATAGTTCCATGGGTTGTCAATGGCTTCTTCAAGCTGATCACGCCTTTCATCGACCCCTTGACAAGGCAAAAGCTCAAATTCAACGACGACATGCGTCAACATGTTCCTCCTCAGCAGCTATGGAATGAGTTTCAAGGGGATCTTGAATTTGAGTATGATCATGCGACTTACTGGCCAACGCTTCTGAAATTGTGTGAGGAAAAGCAAGCAGAGCATCGTGAGCGTTGGGTCAAGGGCGGGAAGCAATACGGAGAGAGCGAAGTCTATATAAAGGGAGGAGCTGTTCCTAGTATAGTTTCACCTCCACCATACGCAGAAAAAGGGAAAGACGTTGCCCCAGTTGAGTCAACTCAGACTCCTGACACCGTTCTGGAGGCAGTCCCAGAGACCAAGCCCGCCGAGGCCCTTCAGAATACAACAGAAGTGAAAGCCCCAGTTCAGTCTCATGGTACTCAGGCAAATGGCAACATAGACGTTGCGGCTGAAATGCCTGACCCAGTCCTCACGACAGAAGGAGACAAAGCTTAAGGGAAGGAAGGGAATTTGCAAGTGTGGTTCGCTGTGCAAAACTTGCATGGAAGGAATATGAAAAGATATGATAATTTAGATTAGACTCTTCAGCCGATTCTGAGACGCTCTTCAAAAT
>Ga0182030_10014512_pt1 | contig 15534 bp, 14 predicted proteins | sample 812S3MmetaG_FD_121299 | JGI IMG/M metagenome (GOLD analysis project Ga0182030, IMG submission 121299) | Permafrost microbial communities from Stordalen Mire, Sweden - 812S3M metaG (Illumina Assembly) | ecosystem: Environmental > Terrestrial > Soil > Wetlands > Permafrost | place: Sweden... | reverse complement strand
TCCTTTGCACATCCGACTTCAGCTATCTGGGCGGGTATTGGGACGTGGATAATGTGCGCTTGTTGGAGGCGTTGAACGTGCCGAATTTCTCTTTTGAGACCCCATCCGTTCCAGATGTATCGCCTTACGCTGATCCCTATTTGGATTACTGGCAGGAAACGCCTCAGCCGGCTTATTACGATCCGTCGGAATTTGACAATACTCCCTGGCAATATCTAGTTGGTGAATTTTACAACGACCCCAAAGACGGGGCCTATATTGACAATACGGACGGCGTCCAGTGCGGGTTCCTGCAATCTTTGCCGGGAGTCGGGATTTTTCAGGATTTTAATTCCTTTTCGGATACGCAGATAGGTCCAACTCATGCTTTCGATGCAACGTATAATGTGGGAAAGGGTTATAATTTGACGGTGAATTTAATCGGTGGAGGCGGTGATATGCCGATTGGGGCAACGCTGCAACTGAGTCTCTATTATCGCGATTCATCGAGCAATATGGTCACCGTCGCCGCGGAGACTATCACCAACAGCCTCAGCCTCTTTCCCGTGAACACGCATTTTGTCAGCTTTGAACTGCAGGTTCCTGCCGTCAAGACCACCGATCCGTGGGCCGGCCAGACGATCGGCATTGAAGCGCTCTGCACGGTGGATTTCAGCGACTACGGCGGCTATTGGGACATCGACAACGTGATATTGTCGGAGACCGTGGCTCCAGCGTTAAACGTGACGAGATTAACCAACGGAGAGTTCAGTTTCACATTGCAAAGCGAGCCAGGATTGGCATTTGATATTTTGTCCGCCACGAATCTTTCGGGCACGAACTGGAGCACTGTCGAGACGGTCACCAATGTCACCGGCACAACGCTGATCACGGCTCCACTCACCAACGCGCCTCAAAAATTCTATCAAGCGCAACAATTGTAAATTGTGATATGGACCGGCAAATGCCAACGACCATTTTGAGACGCTCACAGCGGGCTTTTACCATGGTTGAATTGTTGGTTGTTATTGCCGTTATCGCCATACTGGCGGCGCTGCTGCTGCCGGCCCTGGCCTCTGCGAAGGCGCAAGGCAAGAGAGTGTCGTGTTTGTCGAACCTCCGGCAAATTGGCGTTGCCATACGGACTTATGCGTCGGATTACAACGGCGAGATCCCTTTCGGGCCTAAAGCTCCGCCATTCACCAGTCCGATGGATTTTTATACTTCGACGGGCGCGCCGACCAGTCTTGTGTCGCTGGGCAGCGGAACGCCGCTGGGTCAGCCGGTTGGATTGGGATTGCTCTTGCAAGCCTATTTGGCCACAACGCCCCGGGTTCTTTTTTGTCCTGGCAGTGACCAATTCCTGGACGCTGACCAGCAGCTTGCCAACGTCGGTGCGACCCAGGCTCAGTCCAGCTATTATTATCGACATGCGGGGAACACAAATCTTTTCGACAGTCCAATTACGGCCGCGATCCCGCCCCAACATCTCCAACTCGATTACCTGGGCAACAACCGCAACGGTTTTCCCATTCGAGCGCTCGTCATCGACACGCAGTTCCTGTGTCCGCCCTCGGCTGCGATTTACGGTATTGTGCCCAGCACTCACCATCAGCAACAATTTGTTGACATTCTCTTTTCGGATGGACATTCCCTGACTCAACCCAACGCGGCCGGAGGATACACATTCAACTTTGGCGCAAATGCCAACACCTACGAATCTTATGGAGTGATCCTCAGCTTGCTTGAAAAGGCGGATTTGGCCCAATAAGGCAGGCAGCATGGTGAACTCAATTATCGACCAATTATTCGCGCAGTTGAGCCTTCCCGGTGTTCCAGGCGCTTCGGTCATGCTGATTGAAAACGGAAAAATTCTTCTGGCCGCAAGTTATGGCCTGGCCAATTTGGAAACAGGGGTGGCGTGTTCCGCCGAAACGAATTACCGGCTCGCCTCTGTCACCAAACAATTCATCGCCATGTCCATCATGATTCTCGCGGAGCGCGGGAAACTGGACTTGGACGATCATTTGACGAGGTTTTTTCCCGATTATCCGGCGTACGGCAAAGACATTACCGTTCGCCATCTCCTTACCCACACGTCCGGACTGCTGGCGTACGAAGATTTGATTCCAGCAGGCACCACAAATCAGGTGAAAGACAAAGACGTCCTCCAACTTCTGCGCCGGCAGAACAAAACCATGTTTCCGCCCGGAAGTGCGTTCCATTACAGCAATACCGGCTACGCCTTCCTGGCGCTTATCGTTGAAGCAGTTTCCGGTGGAACATTCGCCAATTTTCTGCATGACAATATTTTCCTGCCGCTGGGCATGGCCAACACGGTGGCGTTTGAATCGGGTATTTCCACCGTGCCTCACCGCGCTTTGGGATATACCGCAGAATCCACCGGGACTGACCATTCCAAAGCGTTCCGCCAGACTGATCAATCTACCACCAGCGCCGTGCTTGGCGACGGTGGCATTTATTCGTCGACTACTGATTTGTTCAAATGGGACCAGGCACTTTATACCGAGCAACTGGTCGGTCGGGGGATGTTGAAGCAGGCCTTCACCGCCTCATCCAGCACTTCGGACGCGGCAGGGAGCGGTTATGGTTTCGGTTGGTATATTGGCAGCCATCGCGGGGTTCCGTCCGTGTGGCATTACGGCAGCACCTGCGGTTTCTCGACTCGCATTGAGCGTTACCCGCAAAAGAAACTCACCCTCGTCATTCTGGCCAATCGACGCGACGCATCGCTCTCAGAAATCAGCCGCGCCATTACGGAAATGTATTGGAAATAAAGTTGGGCGCTTCACTTCACCGTGGCCGGAAAGTTGGTTGCCGCGTTCCCCAGCGGCCCTGAAAAGCCCAGCGCCGCTGTCCATTGACCGGCCATTTGTGGATCCAAAGTGGTGCGATATTGTCCGGCGGTCGCGGTCGGTTTCACTTTGCCAATACTGTGCATCACCATGTCCGGCATTTTCAATTCCAGCTCAAGGGTGACTTCTCCGACATTTGCCAAATTGCTTTGCCGGTCGCGAAATTCGATGAACAAATCATTGCCGGCCGCGCGCAGTTGATCCCCCTGCGTAAACAAATTGGCTGTCAAACCTTTGATCTGCACTGTGGCAAAGGGTTGGCTTGAAATGGGGCGGACCGGCAGACCTTGATGGTTGACCCGACTCCAGACCACATAACCGCACAGGCCAAGCACGAAAATGACCGGCAACACGTAAAAAAACTTGAGCACGGGTTTCATCCTCGCGCCGCCGTTAATATCTGGTGCATTATTCATCATGCGATAAATGACGCTTTCTTCGGTTAATGTAAATCACGGACTCTACTCTTGAATCAGTTGTGCAAAAGGGTGTCCACTTTGCAAATTCACCTCCATGAAGGTTTCTTTTTAACTTGTTGCTCTTGCCCGAGTGGCCGAAAATGACCGTCGGAGTTATGATATGACACGCCAAAAGGTCACAGACCTGTATTTCATGGAGGCCCGGGCCAAGCTTGTGGATTTGGCCGCCTTTCTTGACCGCGTCGACCGGGCGGAAGGCCAGGACGATTTTCGCATCAAAGCTTTTCGCCGGGCCTTGCTCGAATTGCAAAAGCCCGAATCGCAACGCGCCAAAGGCGTTTTGAAGGCGTTGAGCGATCCCACAATCAAGCCAATTGACCGCGCCACGACCAAGGCTGCTGCCGGAGCGTGGCCGGACGCCGTTTAGTTTTGACCTCTATGCGTTATATCGAACCTCATGCCCACATGGTCAGTCGCACGACCGACGATTACCTGGCTATGGTTACAGCGGGTTGTCAGGCGGTTTGCGAACCCGCCTTTTGGGCGGGGTTTGACCGCAGTTCGGTCGATGGGTTTTACGATTATTTTTGCCAGTTGACCGAACATGAGCCCAGGCGCGCCGCAAAATTTGGACTGCCCCATTTCGCCTGGCTTTGCATCAATCCAAAGGAAGCCGAAGACCTTAAGCTGGCCCAGGAGGTCATTGACCTTATTCCACAATTCCTGGACCGCCCAAATGTGCTCGGCATCGGCGAGATCGGCCTGAATAAAAACAGCCGCAACGAGTTGTCCGTGTTCGAAAAGCACGTCGATCTGGCAGCGCGCCACGAGAAATTAATTCTGATCCACACCCCCCATTTGGAGGACAAACTGAAGGGGACAAAACTTATTGTGGACTCACTTAAAAGCGACGGGAGGATCAATCCGGGCCGGGTAATAATCGATCATGTCGAAGAGCACACGGTCGAACTGGTATTGGAGGCGGGCTTTTGGGCAGGTATGACTCTTTACCCGGAATCCAAATGTACAGGCGCGCGGGCAGTGGACATGATTGAACTGTATGGCAAGGAACGTTTATGGATGAACAGCGCCTGCGATTGGGGCGTCAGCGTGCCGTTGGCCGTGCCGCGTGCTGCTTTGGAAATGCGCCAGCGCAACCACGCTGCTGGCGAGGTGGACGAGATGATTTATCAAAATCCGATCCGTTTCCTCAGCCAATCGGGAAAATTCAAACTGGTCGGTTGAGGCGTAGCGCACCTTAGGGAAAAATGAAGCTCAACCATGACATGCATCTGACCTACTGCACGAACATCCATCGCGGTGAAACGTGGCCGGAAACCTTGGCCGCGTTGCGGGAATTCACGCTGGCCGTGCGCGACCGGGTGTGCCCCGGAAAACTCTATGCCATCGGACTGCGCTTGAGCGACCTGGCTTCGCGGCAGTTGAGCGAGCCCGCCACGTTGCTGCAATTTCGCCGCTGGTTGGATCAAAATCACTGTTACGTTTTTACGATCAATGGTTTTCCCTATGGCCAATTTCACGGGCAGCGGGTCAAGGAGCAGGTTTATCGCCCGGACTGGACTTCGGATGACAGAGTCAATTATACGAACCGACTGTTCGACATTCTCAGTCAACTCCTCCCTTCGGAAGTGGAAGGCAGTGTCAGCACTCTGCCCGGGTCGTTCAAGGAGTTCATCACGACGGAAGATCAGGTCCGCCTGATTCGCGCGAATGTTTTTCGCTGCGTCGAACATATCGCCAGGGTTAGCGCGCAGACGGGACGCCGAATGCATCTGGGTTTGGAGCCGGAACCCCTTTGCCTTTTGGAGACCACCGCCGAAACGCTTCATTTCTTTGACTGCCTCCGCGCCGAGCACCCCAACGACAGCCGGCTGTCGGAGTTCCTTGGCGTCAATTATGACACTTGCCATTTGGCCGTGGAATATGAAAACCCCGCCGAATCACTGGCCCGCTTTCGGCGGCATGGCGTTAAAATCAGCAAGCTGCACCTCAGTTCTGCGTTAAGACTGCACCCGACCCCGGAAGCACTCGCCAAATTGGCCGCGTTTGCGGACGACACGTACCTTCATCAGGTTGTGTCGCGCTCCGCCGACGGAAGCCTCGCCCGGCATAAGGATTTGGATATGGCCCTGGCGGGTGCGAAATCGACAGCAGAGGAATGGCGCGTCCATTTTCACATTCCGCTGCACAGCCCGCCCAGTGGATGGTTTGATAATACTACCGATCATTTGCTCGGCGTGCTGGACGTTCTTCAGGCCGATCCGCACCTCTGTTCTCAGCTCGAAATGGAAACCTATACGTGGGAAGTCATGCCTGCCGAATTGAAGACGCGAAGTGTCGTCGAGCAACTGACCTCCGAATATGCCTGGTGTCTCAACGCCTTGCGGGCCAGGGGACTGGCCGCACCTTCCTCCCAGCAATCTTGAACCTCTCCCGCCCATCCAAACTGCGCACATTTCTTATTTTGGGGCGTGTCTCCAATCTTCCCACGGTTTGGTCCAATTGCCTGGCGGGCTGGTGGCTGGCGGGCGGTGGTTTGTGGTTGCGCCTTCTCTATGTATCGGTCTCCGTCACTTTTCTCTATCTCGGCGGCATGTTTTTGAATGACGCCATTGATGCAGGTTTTGACCAGAACCACCGACGTGAGCGGCCGATTCCCGCCGGAGCCATTTCGGAAATCGAGGTTTGGGGATGGGGCTTTGCCTGGCTGATGCTCGGCTTGGCCGGTTTGGTTTCAGTGGGGGCGGTAACGGCCGTTTTCGCACTACTTCTTGCCGGTTGCATTTTATTCTACAATGCCATCCACAAGATCATGGTGATCGCCCCGTTGCTGATGGGAGGGTGCCGCTTCCTGGTCTACCTGGTGGCCGCTTCGGTGGGGCTCAATGGCGTGACCGGCGAAGCCATTTGGAAAGGGCTCGCCCTGTCGAGCTACGTCATCGGCTTAAGCTTTCTGGCGCGCAAGGAAAACGGCCCCGTTCGCATCCAATACTGGCCCTGCCTGTTTCTGGGGGCGCCCATTCTTATGGCCGGTTTGTTCGACGACGGCCCTGACTTCCTGCAAGCGACGTTTTGTTGTGTCCTTCTGATTCTTTGGGTGGTCTGGGCTCTGTTCCAGACCGTGGGTCGAGAGCAGCCGAATATCGGCCAGGTGGTTTCCCGTTTACTGGCGGGGATTGCCCTGGTCGATCTGCTGGCCGCGGGAGAATTGTTTCATCCGGCTGCGGCGATTTTTCTGCTCTGCTTCGTGCTGGCATCGGCATTGCAGCAATTCATCCCGGCCACCTGAAATAGTCGCTTCGCCCTGGGATTTTGGCTATTCCAAAAATATTTGACTCCAAACACTGGCATTTTTTGCTTTTATGCGCTATACTATTACACGAAGGATGGCGAATGGGGACCATTAACAAGGATTCTTACAAAATGAAAACAAAGACGAGAACGTGGAGCAGAAAAAAAATCCGCGACAAATTTAGCGGATTGCTCAAGGCGGACGGCACTCCGATGTCGCGCCAGCAAATTCACATGTTGAGGAAAAAGGCCCGGGGCATTTGTTTGACCTGCGGCGAGCCGGCGATTGGCGTGTATTGCTTAAAGCACACCATCGCCGCGCGCGAGCGCATGCGTCAAAAGCTCAAATACCGTCGCCGCCTGCGGAATTCCTCCAGCTATCTGTTGGAAAAGGAAGTCCGTTCCAAACGGCGTCACAGCGGAATGAGCGGGGCTCCCGCAAGCCGGTCGCGAATGGGTCGAAGGGCAGGGGCGCTGGCCCGGCGTTAATTCGCCGTGGCAGGAGTGGCGGGGGTCTGCCGACGCAGATTCCACAGCCACGAGACACAAAGGACGCCGAAAGCTGCTCCGGCAGCAATCGGCATCGTCTGCAACAGAACAGGAGGGGTGTGACCTGCCCATAACAAGGCAAGCCAATAGGCAAGCCCCAGCGCGCCGTAGAGGACGGCGACGTTGAGCCAGCGGCTGGCGAGGCTCCAAATGCCGATGGCCTGGCTTAGACCGCCAAAGACCATGGTAATGGAGAGGGGAACGACCATACTGGCGGCCAGAGGGTTTGGTTGCCCGAAGATGAATTGAACAAACAGTCCTCTAAAGGTGATAAGACCCAGGCATCCACACGCCAGCCCCACGGCAAACAGACAAAGCAAAATGCGCTGATCAGAGACGGCTTGGCCTTCTTTCCCGCCCGAGCGGGAGGTGAACATTACCAGAAGAAGGGGCCCAACGGTGGCCGGGATGGCCCGGGCCAACACTCCGGCGGATTGATACGCCTTATGGGCAGCAGGGAAATCGTGGGAAAAATAGCGCTCCGCGACCAAGGTGTCCCCTTGCAGAAAGAACCAATTTCCGGCGACATAAAAGGCCGTGACAAGCAAAAATTTTACAAACTGCCGGTTCCAGGGGGAAAGGCGTTGGGCTCCATGCTGGAATATATCCTTCCACCAATACAATAAAACCAGATTGGCCAAGAGCGAAAACGTGGTTGCGGAAACGGCTATCTCAGCCAATGGAAAGCGTTTAGTCATAATCCATCCGAACAGAAGCCTCATGCAGACGGCCACCAGGCCTAAAATCGCCAATCTCTTGAACCAGGCCATTCCCTGGCAGAGGGCCACGGCAAAACCGGACCACATCCCGACCAGAACGCAGAGAAGGGCGGCGAGCATCTCAGTGGCACGGCGAAAACCAAAGAATCGCCCCAGCGGCTCGGCCAGAACCACGGCCAGGATGGACCCCGCAATCGTGGCCTTCAGCAGGAATTTCTGGCAGCCGGCCAGCAAACCCTGTAAGCGAGCGTCATCATTTTGGGCACGGAAATGGGCGATATAATGGACCAGCGCCGTTGCCACCATGGTGAGAGGCAGGCTCAAAAAGTTGATGAATCCCAGCAGACCCATGGTGTCGGCATATTCGTCGGGTAATTGGCGGCCGATAATCGCATTAAAAGCATAATTTCCCAATCCGCCAACAAAGCTGAGGACTGACCAAAAAATGCCGCTGCGCCATAATTTCACCGTGCAGCTTATGCGGGCACGGCGGGTGTCTGTCAACGGCAAAGGAGGGTTCTCGTTGCTTTGCACTTTTATCTTTGACTTACCGCGTTGCTGTTCGACGTAAAAATTCCCGTGTCCGCTCGTTTTTTGGTTCGGAGAATATCTGGTCAGGCGGGCCTGACTCTGCGACTCGGCCACCGTCGAAAAACAAGACGAAATCCGCCATGTCCCGCGCAAATTGCATTTCATGAGTCACTACAATCATCGTCATTCCTTCCTCGACCAATTGGCGCATCACGCGCAACACTTCGTCGCGCAACTCCGGATCCAGTGCGCTGGTCGGTTCGTCAAAGAGCATGACCTGCGGTTTCATGGCCAGTGCCCGCGCAATGGCGACCCGCTGCTGTTGTCCACCGGAAAGCTGCGTTGGATGCGCGCCCGCCTTGTTTTCCAAGCCCACCTTGGCCAAAAGCAAACGCGCCTCCGCCTCCGCATCCTCTCGGACCGTGCCTTTTACCACCACGGGCGGTCGCGCGATGTTTTCCAGCACCGTCAGATGTGGAAAGAGGTTAAATGACTGGAACACCATCCCTGCCTGCAAACGCAATTGCCGCTGTTGCTCCCGCTCCTGGCCGTTGCACGGAGCGTGCCCGCCCTCGATGGTCACGCCGCCGATGGTGATCCTGCCGGAGTCCGCCGTTTCAAGTTGGTTCAAGCAACGCAAAAATGTGCTCTTGCCGCAACCGCTGGGGCCAATGAGCACCACCGCCTCGCCCCGCTTTTGTTCATGATCCACGCCCTGCAGGACGCGTGTGGCATTAAAGGACTTCACCAGTTTTTCAACGACGATCATAATGCAGTTTCCTTTCCAAATAATGGGCGAAAATCGAAGCCGGATAACTTAAGGCGAAGTAAATTCCCGCAGTCATCAAGCCCAGCCCGATGTAATCGTAGGTGGACATGGCCAGCATCCCGTACACCTTGGTCAACTCCACCATGGTAATGACTGAGACAATGGAGGAATCCTTGAACATCGCGATGAAATCATTGGTCACCGGAGGAATGACCATGCGAAGGGCCTGCGGCAATACGACATGCCGCAGACATTGCCACCGGCTCATGCCCAGCGCGTAGGAAGCTTCCATTTGTCCGACCGGAACCGCCTGGATGCCCGCCCGGTAATTCTCCGCCTCGCTCGCCGCGTAGTTGAGTCCCAGGCCCAGAATCGCGGCCAGCGCTGCGTTCAGCCGTATCCCAATTTGCGGCAAGCCGTAGTAAATAAGAAAAAGCTGGATGAGTAGCGGCGTGCCTCGCATCACTTCAACATAAGCGCGCGCCGCCCATCGCAGCGGCGTTACCCCGTAGAGGCGTGCCAGGACGATGATCAATCCAGCCACTACCGCCAGTATCATCGCCAGCACCGAAATCCACACCGTCACCACCGCCCCCCGCAACAGCAGCGGCAAATACTTTGGCCATTCCCGCAGCGTGGAGATGGCTTTCTTCTGTGTGACGGGCTCAGCGTGATAATCCTTCAAATGCTCCTGTCGAGCGTCCCAAACCTCGTATTTTCGGTAGATTCGCTCCATCGTGCCGTTGGCCGCCAATTCGGTGATGGCCTGGTTTACCGCCGCTGTCAGTCTCGCATCCTCTTTGCGCAACCCGATGCCATAATAGCCGGCGGCAAACGAGTCGCCCGAAAGTTTCAGGGCCGGATCCGGCTTGGCGTAAAAAATGGCAATGGGCAGATCCAGCAAAACCGCGTCAATCCGTTCCGCCTTGAGGTCGCGGAAACTTTCCACGTTGCCCGGGTAAATTCTCAAGTCCGTCCCGCCCATCTTCTGCACCAACCGTTGCGCGACAGACGAGGACAAAACTCCAACGCGTTTTCCCTTGAAATCTTCCAGGGAGGTAATGCCCCGGGTCGTCTGGCGTGTCACGATTTGCTGCGCATAAACGAAATAGGGCAGGGACATTGTGATATGCTGCTGGTTGTCCGGCGTGATCTCCAGCCCGTTGAGAATGACGTCGAAGTTGCCCCGTTCCAGCGCGGGAATAAGCTGGTCCCACTGATTCTGCACCATCTGCGCCTTGACACCCAATTTGGCGGCGATGGCATCCGCCAGTTCACATTCAAACCCAATCAGGTGCTCCGGTTTTTGCGGATCGGGAAAGACATAAGGCGCGCCGCCCTCGGCATCCGCCCCCCAGCGAAGGACGCCGCTGTTCCGGATGCTTTGCAGATGGTCAACCTCCGCCGAAAGAACCGCCCCGGGACTGCCTGCGAGCAGGAGAACCGAAACCAGTAAAAAAGTCTTTATACGCGACAAACGCCAAAAGGCACTCATCAATCATCGCCAACATAACACGTCTGCACCGAACGCAACTTTTTTCTTAAATTTTTTCAAAAAAGTTTGAGATAGCATTGTGGTGACTCATGAAATGCAATTTTTGCGGGCAACTCCCTTGCGGCGTTGACGCAAGACCGTTGAATGCATTCTTGAAATGGCAATCGCCAATCGGTAATTCTAAAGACGGCATGAGTGAGTCTTACATCCAAAATCTTTTCGCCGAGCGCATTGGGGGGAAAAACTACGGGAAAGCCACGCCCATCTATAAATTTGAAAAAATCAAGCGGACCAAACGCGCTGCACTCATGGCCAATCCCGGTGCGGAAATCATTGACTTGGGGGTCGGTGAGCCAGACGAAATGGCCTTTCCGGAAGTGGTGGCAAAATTGCACGAGGAAGCCTGCCAGCCCGAAAATCGCAGCTATGCGGATAATGGCGATTTCATATTGAAAGAAGCAGCCGCGCGCTACCTGAAAAAGGTTTGCGGGGTGGGGGAGATCAATCCCGAAACTGAAGTCCTTCACTCCATCGGCAGTAAAGCGGCGCTGTCCATTCTGCCGGCAGCGTTGATTAACCCCGGGGACGGCGTGCTCATGACCACCCCGGGCTATCCCGTGTTTGGAACACATTCCAAATATTACGGCGGATTTGTACATCAACTACCTTTGCTGGAAAGCAATGGGTTTCTGCCCGACTTGGAATCGGCACCCGACGAGGTGGTGAGAAAGTCCAAGGTACTGGTGTTGAATTTTCCGAACAATCCGACAGGGGCCTGCGCCACGCCCGAGTTTTTCGCCAGTGCGGTTGCGTTCGCCCAAAAGCACCGGTTGGTGGTCATCCACGATGCCGCTTATGCCGCGCTGGTTTTCGAGGGCAAACCGTTGAGTTTTTTGGCCACGCCCGGCGCCAAAGAAGTCGGGGTGGAGCTTCATTCCACCAGCAAGAGCTTTAATATGACAGGCTGGCGTTGCGGCTTCGTCGCCGGCAATGAATGGTTGGTCCGGGCCTACGGCGATGTCAAAGACAACACCGATTCCGGCCAATTTCTCGCCATTCAACACGCGGCGGCGTACTGTTTCGATCACCCCGAAATCACTGAATGCATTGCCGCCAGGTATTCCCGGCGCATGACGGGACTGGTCGGAGTATTGCAAAAATGCGGATTCAAGGCGGTCAAACCGAAAGGCTCATTTTTCCTTTATGTCCATGCGCCCAGGGCGGCCACTTTGGAGAATGGAACAAGGCTCGAATTCAAAACTGCCGAGGAAGTTTCGCAATGGCTCATCACCGAAAAGCTGATTTCGACCGTGCCGTGGGACGATGCCGGGGCGTATTTGCGTTTCAGCGTCACCTTCGCGGCCAGGGATTTGGCGGATGAACAGCGGGTCCTGGGAGAATTTGCCGGACGTCTGGGGACGGTGCATTTTGAATTTTAAGGATGCTGCGTAAAGGCCGAGAAATACTCCCGGCTGAAATCTTTTTCGGAGACTATACTTGACAGACAGGCATCCCAATCCATGTCCGGACGGCAGCCGGTCTTTTTTGGGCGGACGGCCTTCTTTTGAAAGCTGGCGGACAATTCCTGGAAAGCGCTGCCCCAGGCCTTGATCTTGCCATCGGCAGTGAGCAATCCGGTCAGTTCGCTGCAATCGTTAGCTTCCGGTTGATCGTAGAATCCCCAATTCAGCCAACCGCAGGCAAAGGGGGCGGAGGTCAGGACGGCCTTGCGGTCGTATTGGGCCTGTTGGGCTTCACTGGCGGGAGGAAATTGGCCGCCATTGAACGTCGGTTTTTTGTCACCCCCGTACCAACCAAACTCGCCGAGGAGAAGGGGTTTGCCCGGTTGCGCGGCCTCCCGCACGACGCTTTCCAGATAGGAGAGATTGCGCGCTTCGCTTTCCGGGCTGGCATACTTGTAACCTCCGTCGGCCAGCGGGTAAAAATGGATGGTCAAAAAGTCCAGGTAGCGCGCCTGGCGACTGGGTCGAAAGGCGGAATATTGGGACACGTTTCCGATCATAAGCGGCACGGACCATTGAATCATGCCAATCGTGACCAGGGCGCGCGGATCGACGGATTTTATGGCGGCAACTTGACGGCGTGTCCACTCATCGGCCAAGTGCTCGCGAAAGGACTGGAAGTCGAGCAATGCCGGATCTTTGAGGGCGTTTTTCCCGGCCGGAATCGGAATGGCCCCGAACTTGAGCGCAGTATCTTTGCCATGCCAGGCCGCGTTGAGCTTGTCGGCGGAGCCATATTTTCCTTGCAGCCATAAATTCCACGGCCCTTCCGAGCCCTCCCAACCCACAGACGGTTCATTGCGCAAATCGTAGGCGAAGATGCCATTGCGGCCACGATAACGGGCCGCGAAAAGTTTCCAAAAATTTTCCAGTGCGGCCAATGTTTTTTCATCGCCAATGCCGCCCACCTGCCATTGGGGAGGACCTTCCCATAAATCCGGTCCGGTCGGATGCACATGGATGCCGGCATCTTCGGCGACGGCCAGAAACTGATCGAATTTTGCGAGGCCATTGGTGTCAAGAAATCCCGGCTCGTTGTAAAATGAACCGTAGCTCAAAAAGACGCGGACGCAATTAACGCCCATTTCCTTCATGCGCTCGAAATCCAGGCGGGTCGCTTCCGGGTCGAATTTCTTCCAAACCTGCGGCGCCCACCCCGTTCCAGGGCGGTAATAGCTGACGCCAAAGGGCACAAACGGCTTCCCTTTGTCAGTGACAAAACCGCGCCCGTGTTTAGCGACACGAATTTTCGAAATGGCGTTGGTTTCCGCGCCCATTGCGAAATGGGCGGAGAGAACCAGGCAGAGCAGGCCTGGGCCCCATCTAGCGTAATTCAAAATCATCAGTGCGGAAGGGGGATGCAGGCAGGCCCACCTTGTTGTAAAGGTTGACCACAGGATAACTTGCCCAGCCGTACCGCACCGCGACGGGATGCTCCACCTCGGTGCTGTGGACAAGCACCTTGTCCAACCCTTTGATCTCAGCATGAGCCCAGACGAATTTGCCGTCCGGACCGCAAATGGAAAATCCCGTCAGGTCGCCGCCGCGCGCTTCCAAGCCGCCGTCCACATGGTCAAAGGTCAGCACAATTTGGTTCCTTTCCACTTTTGTGCGCTTCAAAATGGGCCCGGAATATTCAAGCGTCTTGTGGTAGGCGATGCCGAGCGCCGCCAGAGCCAGCCGCGATCCCACGGGCTGTTTTTGGACGGGATGGATGTTGCGTTGATCTCCCACATCGGTAATTACAGCCATGCCGACGCCCGGCAGGACCTTGGTTGCCTGTAATTGCGCTTCGCGGACAGAAGCCCAACTGCTCTCCGATGGCTGTTCTTCAATGCTCCGAAAAGGGGCCAGTTGCACAAGCAAAAATGGAAAAGGGCCCTCGTTCCATACGGTCCGCCAATTGCGGATCAAATCGGGGAAAAGAGTGTGATATTGCATGGCCTCTTCGGCGCTGCCGGCGTTGCTCTCGCCTTGATACCAAAGGACTCCTTTTATGGCGTAGCCTGCGAGCGGCGCGATCATGCCGTTAAAACATTCGGATGGTTTCCAGGGACGGTGCGGTGCGGCATTGGTGAATTCCAGGCCTTTCTCCCTGGCCTCCGTTTTTTTGCGGTTGTAGGCCGCCAGACTTCTTTCGTAATTGTCCTGCGCAATAATCCAGCCGCCAAAGATTTCGGTGCGGTATTGTGGATGGGCTTCCAAAAATTCCCGCTGCATCCAGACCTCTGCGGGCGACCCGCCCCAATCAGATTCAATAAGGCCGATCGGGACATGCAGCGCCTTTTGCAAATCGCGCCCGAAGTAATATTCCACCGCTGAAAAGTTGGGTGCAGTGTCAGGGCCGCATTCCGTCCATCTTGCGTTGACATCGTTCGTTGGTGAATCCAATCGAGTTTTGGGAACTTTGAACAAATGAATTACGGGATTGGCGCTGGTGGAAATGTCCTCCACCGATCCCCTTGCTTGTTTCAGCGGGAATTCCATGTTCGATTGGCCGCTGGCCAGCCACACTTCTCCCACCAACACATTGGTCAGCGTAATGGAGTTGCCACCAGTAATAATTAGAGTCTCAGGTCCGCCTAGTTTGAGGCCGCCCAATTTGACCATCCATTTTCCATCTTTTACACGGGTTGACGCAGTCTGCTTCTGGAACCGGACGGTAACGGTGGCGCCCTCCGGACCCCAGCCCCAAATAGGCACGGAGATTCCTTGCTGCAAGACCATGTTGTCCGAAAAAAGACGAGGCAGGGTGATCGCTTCCCCGCTGAAGGACGGCGTGGGAGCGTTTTCTCCTTTGGCGGCGGGTTGTCCGCAAAGGACGGCCACGGCGGCGAACACAGCGAATTTCCAAGATGTCAAATGCATGATCTATTATGCCCTCAAACAATCGGCCATAGTCAAGAGCGCATCGGCTTCCGGCCATACTTCACATGGCTGGCCGATGGAGTGCTGGATTTGAAAGATTTCCACTTGCGATGTGCCTTGGTTTGATAGAATAAAGGCAAACATCCTCCGGTTGCGCACGGCGGAATTTTTGATTAAAATGGCCAAATCATGAGCAGATTGGTTAGGATTGTTTTAGGAGATTCTTCGCTCGTTTGGTCGTAAAAATTCACGGATTGGATGGTTGCGCCGAGATGAAAATGCTTGTCGCGTGAATTCATGGCATTTGAAGTGCAATAGGTTGATACGTAGAACCTTATGGCATGTTTTCAGTTTTGGGTCCTTTCGGCATTATGGTAGAGTAGGCGGGGAGGTCGGATTGAGAGGCACAAGGCCAATGACCGACTCTCGCCCGCCCCTCATCGAACCGAACGGACGGATTTCCCATATTCGGCTCTCCGAACTCATTCATCGGG
>Ga0182030_10014511_pt1 | contig 15535 bp, 15 predicted proteins | sample 812S3MmetaG_FD_121299 | JGI IMG/M metagenome (GOLD analysis project Ga0182030, IMG submission 121299) | Permafrost microbial communities from Stordalen Mire, Sweden - 812S3M metaG (Illumina Assembly) | ecosystem: Environmental > Terrestrial > Soil > Wetlands > Permafrost | place: Sweden... | reverse complement strand
TTAAAGTCGGGCAGCATCATTTTAGTTGCTGGTTGCAATTAAAAGTCAAAACACTTAAAAGAAACGCACATGGCATTGCCATTTTTAGCCGGAAAACGAAAGCGGACCCAATGATTTCTGTGGATCTGGGCACGCGCACCACCAAGGCCGTGCTTTTGGAGCAGCGCGGCGAGGTCTGGGCGTTGACCCGTTATGTGCTGCTGGACGCGCCGATCGTCGAGAAAAAAATTTCCGTTGAACTGCTGGCCGAACATTTGAAGGCGGTGGTGGCGGCGCTGGGCACGAAGACCAAGTTCGTCACTTTGGCCGTCAGCCTGGATGACGCCGTGGTGCGGCTGGTGGACCTGCCGCATATTCCGATTGATGAAATGCGGCTCGTGTTGAAAAACAATGCGAAGACCTATCTGCAGCAGGAACTGCCCGGACACGTTTTCGACTGCTATATTTTCCCGCCGAAACAGGTGAAGCCGTCCGGCGAAACACCGAAAGGCGCCGGCGGGGCCAATAAACTGAAGGTGCTGGTGACCGCCGCCAAGCAGCCGCTGGTGAACGATTATCAGCAGGCCATCAAGGAATCCGGGCTGGTCGGCGACCACATGGTTCCCGGATTTGTCAGCCTGGTGAACGCCTTTGAGCTGGCGCAGCCGGAAATTTTCAAGAACGAATCCGTGGCCCTCGTGGACATCGGGTTCAAGCAGACTTCGATCTGCGTGCTGGACGCCGGGGAACTCGTCCTGATGCGCGTCGTGAACATCGGCGGCGACAAGTTGACGGCAGGGCTGGCCGAGACGATGAGCATTTCTTACGCGGAGGCGGAAGGCATCAAGATCGGCATGGCACCGGAAGTGATGTCGTCGCTCGAAATGCAGGTGCAGCCGCTGGGCCGCGAACTGCGCGCCTCGCTGGATTTTTTTGAGCACCAGAATGACCGCGCCGTGTCGGAGGTTTATGTCAGCGGCGGCTCGGCCCGTTCGGAAATGATTCTGGAGATCCTGCGCGTGGAGATGATCGTCGAGTGCAAGGTTTGGAATCCCACGACGTTCCTCCAACTGGCCTTGCCGGGTCAGCAGGCTGTGGAGATTGAACATGTCGGGTCGCAGTTGACGGTGGCGATAGGCGCCGCGCTGGCGGCCATTAATTAAACGAATTATGCCCATACGCATCAATTTACTCGCCGAGGCGCAAATCGCGGAAGATTTGCGCCGGCGCGATCCGGTCAAGCGGGCGATTTTTTTCGGGGCCTTATTGGTGGCGCTGGCCTTGGTCTGGAGCAGCTCGCTGCAGCTGGCCGTTATGATTTCCAAGAGCGAACTGGGCCGGGTGCAGGCAACGATTGATGCGCGCACCGACGCCTGTCAGAAAGCCATGGCCAGCCAGCGGAAAGTGAATGACGCCCGGGCCAAGCTGGAGTTGTTGCAGCACTTGAGCGGCTCGCGTTTCCTGCAGGGCAATTTTATGAATGCGTTGCAGCAGTTGAAATTGAACGAGGTGCAACTGATGCGGGTCAGAATGGACCAGTCTTTTTCCAAGCTGGCGGCCACACCCAATAAAACCAACGATACTCATGTCGTGTTGGGGCAACCGGCGATGGTGGCGGAAAAAATCCATGTCACGCTGGATGCGCGCGACACCAGCGCCCACCCCGGCGACCAAATCAACCAGTTCAAGGAAACGATTGCCAGCCAGACCTATTTCAAATCCAACCTGAACCAGACCAATGATGTCCAGCTCGCCGGACTGCCGACGGTGCAAGCCGGCCCGGACGGCAAGCCGTCTGTGCAGTTCACTGTGGAATGGAATTTACCCCAACAAAACCGATGAAATGGCTGCCCAAAGATAGACAGAATCCTTTTTTCATCGTCGTGTTGATCACGACGGCGCTGCTGGCCATTATTTCCCTCGGTTTGGTCCGGTCGCAAAAAGCCACGATCTCCGCGCTGGCGGACAGCCGCAAGGCGGCCGGGGCCAAGCTGCAAAGCATGGAAAGCACCATCAAGGCTGCGGATGCCATCGCCAGCCAGTTGGCGGACACGACGGCGGCGATTACTGCGGCGGAAGCCGACATGGCTTCGGGCGACCTGTATTCCTGGACCTACACGACCCTGCGCAATTTCAAGCAGCCCTACAAAGTGGAGATCCCCGAAATCGGCCATCCGGAGGTCGGTGAGGTGGATATGTTCGCGACGTTTCCCTACAAGCAAATCCGTTTCACCCTCACGGGCACGGCGTATTATCATGACCTGGGAAAATTCATTGCGGATTTTGAAAACGCCTTTCCCCACGCCCGGGTGGAAAACCTCGCCATGGAACCCGCCGTCGGCGAAGGCGAAAAACTTTCATTCCGGCTGCAAATCGTCGAGCTGGTCAAACCCAACGCCTCATGAACTCCACCACTCCCCGCACCAACATTTTTCGGCAACGGAATCTTGCGTGGCTGGCCGTTTTGTTTGCGGCGGTGTGGCCGGTGACGGCGGCACCCTTGGTCCAGACCAACGAGACGCCAGTCCAGGCCACTACCAATCTGACGCAAGTCGCGCCGCGTTCGGTGTTCAACCAGCCGGCCAGCCCGAAGGAAGGGTGCGACCCGTTTTTCCCCACGTCCGTCCGCCCGTATGCCTCGGCGGTGGTGACCAACGCGGCGACGGCGGATTTCAGCTCGCTCGCCATGCAGGGCATTTCAGGCGCTCCGGATCACCGGCTGGTCATCATCAATAAGGTCACGTTTGCCGTGGGGGATGAAGCCGAAGTGTTTACTTCCCAGGGCCGCATCCGCATCCGTTGCGTTGCCATTAACGACGATTCCGCCGTGATTGAAGCCGCCGGCCAGCGCCAGATTTTGCACTACAAGCCAAGATAAGGCGGCGCGCGGTTTCAAGCGACACAGCTAGTGCCGCCAGGTGGGCAACTCTGAAAAGTCGGTTCCTTCTTTAGAGGCTGTCTAAAAATGAAGTTTGGGCAATCCTCCTCCTCCTCGTCGTCGTTCTCGTCCTCGTCCTCGAATTTTTCGGGAATTTAGAGGACGAGGACGAGAACGAGAAGGATTTGGTCATCGCACAATTTTCAGACAGGCTATTACAGTGCGCTGTCCCCGCCAACGTCCACGATGAACTAACCGCGCCGACTTCGGGGCAGGACAGTGATGAGACAGCGGCACCCCAAAATGCGCCATGCGGTGTCCTATAATGGTATGATTCCGCCGATTATCCCCCGGGAAAGCCTCTTGGCATCCCGTTTGCTAAATTCCCATTGTGATTCGCCAATAGAACGATAATCCGTCAAACATAAAACAAACGAATATGAAACTGAAAACAATGCTCGCCGCGCTGCTCGCAACTTATCTGTTGCCGGCTGCGGCTTTTTCCCAAACCAACGCGGCTGCGGCGGATCAAACCGCTGGGGTGGCTCAACCGGCGGCAGTGGCCGACACCAACGCGGTCGCGACGCCTCAACCGGCTGCGGCGGCCGACACCAATGCGGCACCTGCAGCCGCTCCGGCCAGCGCGGTCGCGGCCGTTCAACCAGCGGCGGCTCCGGCGGTGGCGAGCATTCCATTGATTCAATTTCAGGACGTTCCGCTGACCACGGCCATCGAGGCATTGGCGCGGCAGGCGAACATCAACTATCTGCTCGACCCGAAAATTGGCTTTGGCCAGCCCGATGCCAGCGGCCAGGTCAAGGCCGAACCCAACCTGTCCATCCGCTGGGAAAACATTCCGGCCCAGCACGCGCTTGAGGCGTTGCTGTCCAACTACGGGCTGCAACTGGTGGAGGACACCAAGACCAAAATTTATCGCGTTACCACCAAGGATCCGGCGGCGCTGCCCACCCTCGAGACGCGCGTTATCCAGCTCAAATACGCCAGCACCACCACCATGATGGAATCCATTTCAGGAGCGTTGACGGACAAACGCAGCCGCGTCATACCCGACAGCCGCACCAGTCAATTGATTATCGTTGCCACCGACCCGGAACAGGCCGCCGTGGATACGCTCATTGACCAGCTCGACACGCCCACCAAGCAGGTCTTGATTGAAACCCGGCTGGTTGAAATCTCCAGCAATCCCACCAGCACCAAGGGCGTTAATTGGGCCGGCACGCTGGCTGGGCAAAATATCTCCTTCGGTAATAATACAACTTATCTGCTGCCGCCTACGGCACCGACGCCTGGAACAACGACAACAGTTAACGGTGTGAGCCAGACCACCGGTGCAGCACCCGGCTATGGTGGTCTGTCCAGCGGAACTTTGGCTGTTCCCGGCATAATCGGAGATACGGCGTCGAAAGGATTTGGATTTGGCACTGGCTTTTTGAATGCTGATGGTGCTCACGCGGTGTTGTCATTCTTGAATGCCTCGGCTGATGCGCAGGTCATGTCCACTCCACGGATCGTAACCTTGGACAATGAAACGGCCACGATTTCCGTCCAGCGCACTTATCCGATCTTGCAGACCACCGCTGGCACCCAGGGTTCGCCCGGTGGCTCAACCATCACTTATTCCAACGTCGGCACGGTGCTGCTGGTCACACCGCGCATTTCCGCCGGCAATACCATTCGGCTGAAGGTCACCCCAACGGTGGCGACATTCTTTGGATACGCAACCTTGACCGCCAATGGTGCGACGTCGCAAGCGCCTCAGTTTGACAACCGCACGATGGACACGCAGGTTTTGATCCCGAACGCCAACACCCTCGTCATGGGCGGCCTTGTGGATGATAATCCGGCCGAAACGGCCACCAAGGTGCCGGTTTTGGGTGACATTCCGTTTCTGGGTGCCGCCTTCCGCAGCGAGAGCAAAGCGGCTGACAAGAAAAATCTGTTGATATTCATCACGCCCACAATTCTTCAGGACGCGGATTTTCATCCGACCACCACGGATTTCCTGAACGCCCAGCCGCAGAAGCGCAAGGAAGTCTTGGATCCGAACAGTGTCTGGGACAGCTCCAAACCGCATAACTGGGCCGATCCCTCAAACACGGATCCTGACCAGAAGCTCATCAATCAGAAAGCCACGATGTAGGCAGAATTTGACTGAAGGGGAACAGCGGCGCGCTCCAACGAGCGCGCCGTTTTTATTTGGCCGCCGCCAGCCGGCGCAGGTAATCAAACGAGTAAATCCCGCTGCTGTGGCCATCCGCCCAGACCGGCTGGATGGCATAGCCGCCCACGCTGGAAATTCTGACGAGTTCAAACGAATTTAGCGCGAACGGCTTTTCCGGGTTTTTGTAAAGGTTGCCGAGAATGTCCACTTCGCCCTTGCAGCCGGCGCACGGACAGGCGCGGCGCAAGGTTTCCAGTGGAATAAAACTTTCCCCGCCGTCGGGCCACTTGATGGCCAGTTCGCCGCCAATTTGCTGGATGTCGGTCGGTCTCATTATTTTTTCTTCAACCAGCGTTCAAACACGGCCAGCGTTTCAGGGCTGACGTGATGTTCGATGCCCTCGGCGTCCAGTTCCGCCGCCTTGTCCGAAACCCCGATTGAACGCAAAAAAGCCGCGACCGTCTCATGCCGCTGTTTGCACTCCTCGGCCAGCTTGTGTCCCGTATCGGTCAGAAAAATGGCGCGATAGGGCCTGGTGTTCACAAACCCCGCCCGTTGCAGCCGCGCCAGGGTGCGGTTGACCGTCACATGGGTCACACCCAGCCGCCGTGCCAGGTCCACCACCCGCGCTTCGCCCAGCGCGGCCGACAGATCGGCGATGGCCTCGACGTAATCCTGCGCCGTCTCGGCGGCGCGGTCGCGGCGCGAGCGGCGGAAGGTCTCGGCCGGCGGCATCGCCGGGCGGACGGTCGCCGCCGGCTTGCGGGTGGAACTCTTCGTCATTTTCTAAAAGGAAGCAAACGGCGGATTTTTAGTCGAGGTTTTAATTTGTAGATAAAGCTACATTTTGGTTGACGGCCCGGATTTGAATTTGTATCACTAGCTACATAATATTATTCGTGATACAAAATAAATTGGTTCAAGCGTCCGCCGCCGGCCTGTTGTTTTCACTGGCGGTCCTGGGTGCGGCGGCGCAGGAGACCAATGCCGTTCCCCCCGACAAAAGCGGCTACAACCTTTTCAATCCCGTGCCGGAAAATTTGATGCGCGATTTAAGCCCCGACCGGCCGGACGAAACCGAGTCGCCATACACGGTGGACGCCGGCCACTACCAGTTGGAAATGGATTTTGCCAATTTCAGCTACAACAAGTCAGACGGCACAACCACGAAGACATGGGACGTGGGTGATTTCAACTTCAAGGCCGGATTGCTCAACAACGTTGATGTTCAGTTTGTCTATGACAATTACCTGAATGTGCATACGGAAGACAGTTCGGGCAAATCAACCACGCAGTCGGGCTTCGGCGACTTCACCACGCGGCTGAAAGTCAATTTGTGGGGCGACGACGGCGGGAAGACGGCCTTTGCGCTTCTGCCCTACGTCACCTTTCCGACCAGCACAGATGGTGTTGGCAACAACGCGGTCGAAGGCGGCGTGATTTTTCCGCTGGCGGTGAGCCTGCCGCATGATTTCGACCTGAGTTTGGAAACAGCGGCCAGCTATATGAAAAATGATGGCAATGGCGGCTACCATGAGGAATTCATCGCTTCCGCCAGCCTTGACCATCAGATCATCGGAAAGTTGAGCGGTTTCGTGGAATTTTTCAGCAACTTCACCACGGAAAGTCATTCCGGCTGGGTGGGAACGGTGGATACCGGTCTGGAATATCTGGTGACTAAAAACATCCAGCTGGATTTCGACTGCTACTTTGGCGTGACGCCAGCCGCGGCCGATTACAATCCGTTTTGCGGAATCACCGTGAGATTTTGACCAATGATTAATTTACTATGAGCAAAGATAACAACACACCCACGGACTTGTGTGAACCGGCACCGGACAAAGCCGCCGCAGTTCCGCGCCCTGGTGCCATGTCGCTGGAAGGATTGCATGACAGCGTAAAAGTGCCCCATCACAAAGCCGGCTTCTGGAAGCAAATGGCCGCCTACTTTGGGCCGGGAGTTTTGGTCAGCGTGGCCTACATGGATCCGGGCAATTGGGGAACCGATCTTCAGGGCGGCGCCCAATTCAAATATGGACTGCTTTGGGTCGTCGGCCTGGCCAGCCTGATGGCGATCTTCCTGCAGGTTATCGCCGCGCGGGTCGGCATTGCGACCGGGCGCGATCTGGCGCAATGCTGCTATGATTGGTATCCCAAGTGGATGCGGGTGCCGAACTGGCTCATGGCGGAACTGGCGATCATCGCGTGCGATTTGGCCGAAGTTTTGGGCGGCGCGGTGGCGCTGTTCATGTTGTTCCACATCCCCATTTTCTGGGGCGTCATCATCACGGGCGTGGACGTGCTGCTGCTGTTGGGGATGCAGCGGTTCGGAATGCGAACCATTGAAGCCATCGTGCTGCTGTTGGTGGCGACCATCGGTGTTTGCTACTTCATCGAAATTTTCGTCCTGCCGCAGACGCAGCCGAGCTTTCTGGAAATGGGCCGGGCGATGATCACGCCCACTTTGACTTCGGCCACCATGATTTATGTGGCCATCGGCATCATCGGCGCGACAGTCATGCCGCATGTGCTGTATCTGCATCCGGCTTTGGTGCAGAGCCGCAAATTCCAGAAGGACGACGAATCCATGCGAAAGGCGATCCGTTTCAACACCTATGACGTCATCGCCAACCTGTCGGTGGCTTTCCTCATCAACGCCGCCATCCTGGTGCTTGCCGCAATCGTCTTTTATGGCAAGACCAGCGTCACCGTCGCCGGCGGACAAGTGGTTCCGTTCAACGATTCGACGGACTGGATTCAGGCGGCCTATTTGACTTTGGCACCGCTATTGGGCACGGCTGCCGCAGGCACGCTGTTCGCCATCGCCCTGCTGGCCAGCGGGCAAAGCGCCACGATTGTCGGCACGCTGGCCGGCCAGGTGGTGATGGAAGGTTTCATGCACTGGAGAATCAAGCCGTGGTTGCGGCGGCTGATTACCCGCTCGCTCGCCATCATCCCCACAGCCATCTATATCGGCATCCGCGGGGCCAACAACATCACCGACCTTATTGTCTTGAGCCAGGTGGTGCTGGCGTTGCAACTTCCGTTTGCGATGTTCCCCCTGCTGCACTTCGCCAGTTCGCGCCGGCGGATGGGACAATGGCGGCTCGGCTGGTTTCTGCTCATCGCCGGCTGGGGCTCGGCGTTGCTGATCACGGCCTTCGACTTCTACGGCCTGCCGGACGCCGTGAAACAAGCTTGGCAGGTGATCAAAGGCGGATAAATTAAGAAAAAACTGACCATGTATAAAACCATTCTCCTGACGTTGGACGGCACGCCGACCGACCGCGCCATCATCGAACACGTCAAACAACTTGCAAAACTCACGCAAGGCCGCGTCGTGCTGCTCCATGTGGCGGACGGCTGGGCGGCGCGAACCTTCGGACCGGACGCAGTCAGCCCGGAAATTACCGAAGACACGGCCTATTTGAACCGGGTTTTATCCGAATTTCAATCCGCCGGCATTCCCGCCGAGGCGGAACTGGCTTTCGGCGAGCCGCCGAAGGAAATCATCAAATGGATCGGGCAAAAAGGCTGCGACTTGGTGGCGATGAGCACGCACGGGCACCGCTTCATTGCCGACATATTTCTCGGAACCACCGCCAGTCGCGTTCAGCACAGCATCAGCGTGCCCGTTCTTCTGCTCCGGGCAAAATGAATCTTTGGACATCGCGCGATATTCCGATTTGGGTCGCGCGCGAAAAAATAATTCATTTTCCCAGCTGGAAATCCGCCGGCCGCTCCACGAGGTGCAGCAGGTTGCCCTCGCCGTCCTCAAAGAATAAAACTCTGCCGCCGCCCGCCGCCGGCCGGATTTCTTCGGTGAATTTCACGCCGCATTTTTCCAGTTCCGCTTTCGCCGCGTCGAGCGAAGCCACGCGCAAAGCCAGGTGACGGAAACCTTGAAGCTTGTTATTGCCGCGTTCCGGCAGCGGTGCGTCGGCCTGGTAAATTTCAAACCAGACACTGCCGAGTGAAATTAGATAAGTCGGCGGCTGCTGGCCGTTGTCCCAGACCGGCTTCGCGCCCAGCACGCGCTCATACCAGTTTTTCAGTGCGGTTGGATTGGCGGCGGGAATGGCGATGTGTTCGACGGAAATGTTCATGGGCAATTTTACAGGAGCTTGCGGGCGCGGATTTGCAATTCGTCGAGAAAGGTTTGCAGCAGCGGCGTTTTGCGCCCGCGCCACAAAGCCCCGATGGTCACGGGCGGAAAGCCGTCCAGCGGCAGCGCCCGCACTTGGGGCGGCAGCGGTTTTTTCGGGATGGCCGCCGACACACCGATGCCGAGGCCGCTGCCAACATAGGTTTCGATCAAATCCGCCGAACTCGCCTCAATGCTTGGAAACCAATCCACGCCGAGTGCGCTGAGTTTTTGCTGGAAACTTTTGCCCAGGGGTTCGCCCGGCGGAAAGCAGATGAGCGGCTCGTCAATCTTGTCGCGCCGCCATAATTCCTCCGCCGATTTCAGGCTGCAGTTTTTTTCCACGAGCAGGACCGGCGGCAGTTCCAGCAGGGCCAGCGAGTGGATTCCCGCTGCGGATTTCTTTTCGATCAGCGTGATGGCCAGGTCAATTTCGTCCGCCTGCAGCAGGCTTTCCAGTTGGGCGGGGAAACCTTCGCGCAATGACATCTTCAGGCCGGGAAATTTTTTCCGCACGTCCTGGAACAGCCCCGGCAGATGGTCGCGCAGCACGATGGTCGAAGCGCCGATGCGGATGTGCCGGATCCGTCCGCCCTGCAGTTCGTTGCCGATCTTGTCGAGGTTGGCGAAGAACGGCTGGATGAACGCATACAGTTTTTCACCGGCCGGCGTGAGCGCGAACGGCCGGCGCTGGAACAGCGTCACGCCGAGATATTCTTCAAGCTGCGCGATCTGCGAGCTGACCGCCGGCTGCTGGATGCCATAGGGAATGTTGCGCACCGCCTCCATGATGCCGCCGTGCCGCGCGACGTAATAAAAAAGTTCAAGGTGATGGACATTCATTGAGCCAGGTGATGTTGGTCGAAGTTTTATCAATTAACACCTCCACGGCAAGCGCGGATAAAGTCGTATCAGATGAAGTTGCAATCACGCACAAAACGTGGGCCATGACCGGCCGCCAATTGTTTTATTGATTTCGGAAACCATCAGGTTCAAACCATTCTGATTCCTGAACATGAAACGCACCGACATTGAAAATATCCACGCCGCCAGCCTTATCACCGCCGGACAGCGCGACCAGATCATCGCGCACTTCGGCCTGAAAGATGAAGGTGGCAAGTTTCTCGTCATTGTCTCCTTTCTCGGCGCGGTGCTGGTGGCGGCGGGCATCGCGCTGCTCATCGGCGCGCACTGGGACGAAATCCCGCGCGGCGTGAAATTGTTCGGTGGACTCGCCCTCATGCTCGGCGCGCACGGCGTCGGCTGGTGGCTGCGAGGCGGCGGCGCCTCGTCGCAGCCACGCAAAAATCATCCCAAGACCGGCGAGGCGCTGCACTTTGCCGGCTCGCTGCTGTTTCTCGCCAACATCGCGCTGGTCGGCCAGATTTATAACCTTTCGTCGCGGCCGGCCAACGCCTTTCTGCTCTGGTGGCTCGGCATTGCCGCGCTGCCGTGGCTGCTGCGTTCCGCCGCGCAATTCGCCCTGCTCCTGCTGGGTGTTGGCATCTGGTTCGGTGTCGAAATCAACGACGCCACCAGCCTTATCCGGTTTGACGACGAGCATCAGGTGCTGGCTTACGCGCTGCTGGGCCTTGGGTTTACTGGTTTCGGATTTTTGCTGCGCAAGGGTTCCAACCAGGGTTTTTCCACCGTGGCGGAAACGCTCGGCCTGCTGGTCTTCACGGTTTTTTCCTACCCGCTCACTTGGGCGGGTTTCCTGACCTGGGATTATCGGCAGGAGCAATTTAACCAATGGCTCGTGCCCGCGCTCGGAACGCTGGCCGCGCTGCTCGTCGCGCTCGGCTGCCGCAATCTCACCGCGCTCTCACGGCAATGGCGCGTAACGTGGGGCGCGACGTTCGCGGGCGCGGCGGCCTTGCTCGTCGCGGCGGATTTTGTGCCGCCACAAAACGAGTGGCATTGGTTTGGCCACATGACGCCGTTGAACACCATCGCCGCCGTCGCCATTTTTATTTTTGGCCTGCTGCAAGTCCAGGTGGGTGTGCAGGAACGCTCGCGCTTCCTTGTGAACCTCGGCGTCATTTTCATCGCGCTGGACATCATTGCCGTCTACATCGGCCTGTTCGGCTCGATGGCGTTCACGGGCATGATGTTCATCCTTTCGGGTGTGTTCCTGATTTTATTCGCCGTGTTTCTGGAGAAAAAGCGGCGCGCCTTGATGCAGCAGATCAAATCACAAACCACCGGAGAAAAACCATGAAAAATATATTCACCACCCTGAATCCGTTCCCCACGCTGGCCGTGCCGCTGGCAATGGCCCTGCTTGCGGTGTGCCTTGGACGTTCCGCCATCGCCGCCGAACCGCCGGCCGGCATTGTGCCGGAGCAACAGCAGCGGCTCGAACTGATGAAATCCAAGGGTCCGGACAACTCGCTGACGATTCTGCCGGTGCGCCTGGCGGGAAAACCGTTTGATCGCGTGACCGAGGTGGTCGGCGTGCTGCTCGAACGGCAGGGTTTGAAAAACATTGAGCTTGGGAAAACGCCGTTCACGCCAACGGAAATGAATTTGGAAAATTTGGCCACCGGCGTTGGCGCGTTTGTGCAGACCAATCCCATCGCCACCCGCCACGCGCTTTACGCCGAATACAACGGTGATTTCAAAACGGGATTGAATGAACTTCGTGCCGTCGTCGTGGATCAAGCCGGCGCAATCGTCTGGACCGATCGTTTGACGATGCAGGATGAAGCGATGAAAAAGATTGGTGACCGCGACCCAATGACTTTTTCCGTTCTGCTGGCCCAACAGTTGGGGCCGCAACTTGGCCTCAACGACGAAACCGCCAGGGCCGCCAAGCCGGGCAGGCTCGCGGCACTCCTGGATCAACGCAGTGGCCTGCCGCCCGAAAATGAACGGGCCGCGCTGCCCGAACGCCGACAGGCGATGAAACAGGCGCTGCCCGGCGCGACGCTGCTGGTTTATCCGCCGCGGATTGGCGGGAACCAGACCAGTGTTCCCGGCGCGACCAACATTGTCGGGTTGCTGAATCAAGCGGGCTTGTGCCAAGCCGTCGTCGCCGGCCAGCCGGTTCTTCTCAAAGCGGCGCAGGCCGATCCGAACGAGTTGAAGGCACTGTGGGGTCTGGCGCGCGAGTTCCGCGATTATGTGCGCGCCCATCCGCCGGCGGCCGACTACGCACTATACGCCGACTACGATTTCAATCCGCAAAACGCGGAGCAGGGTTTTGTGCATTTCGTGGTGTGCGACCGAAAAGGTGAATGGGTGATGGTGGACATGCAGAACTCGCATCAGCCCGATTACCAGAGCGTCGGGATCATTTCCCGCGCCCGCTGCGACCAACTGCTCGTCAAACGGCTGGAAGGTTGTCTGAAATGAAATTCCTGACGAACCCAATCATGCCATGAAACTCAAACTCTTCATCCTCGTCCTCGCGCTGCAAACCGCCTGGCTGCTCGGCACCGCCGCCGTGCAGGAACACGCGCTCGCCACCGGCAAAATCATCCTGCTCGAAACCGCACGCGTGGATCCGCGCGACCTGCTGCGTGGCGATTATCTCATCCTGAATTATAAGATCAGCGACGTGCCGACGAATTTGTTTTCGCCGCCGGAGGCGAAGGAGCTGCCCGCCGGCACGACCGTTTTCGTTGCCGTTGCGCCGGCGACGAACCGGTTCTACGAAGTCACGCACGCCGGGACACAGGAGTTTGCGCCGGCGGCGGGCGAGGTTTTGTTGCGCGGAAAAAGTGCATGGAACTGGCACAACGGCACCGGTTCCATCCACGTCGCCTATGGCATTGAAAAATATTTTGTGGCCGAAGGCACGGGCAATCCACAAGGTAAGCTGACCGTGCAGGCCGCCGCGACCAAGGCGGGTCGCGCAAGCATCAAACAGGTTTTTGTGGACGGCAAACCCTACGCCGGGGTGATGAAAAAATCCGGGGACTGAAGCGCCGCCGTTTCAAGCCGCCACCGATGTGAATGCGTCGGAAAAGGAGGAACTCGTTTCCAAGGCCGGCCGGTCAGATTTGATTTCAGCCGGTGAGGTGCCGAGGACATCATGGATTGCCTCCAGCAGCATGGCGGAGTTGCAGTTGCCTTTGATCAGCCGTTTGCTGGCGCGTTCCAGCAACGGTTCCTGCATCGCGTCCCGGATGGAGTTGGTGGACAGGATGATCACCGGGACGTCCATGAGGCTGGGGTTCGACTGCATGAATTTCAGCACTTCTTCGCCGTTGAATCGCGGCAGCATCAGGTCCAGCAGCATCAGGTCCGGCACAAACGTCGAAAGCTTTTTGATGGCCTCCAGTCCGTCATGCGCGGCGATGACGTGATACCCCGCTTTTTGCAGGCGCATCCGGTGCACCGTCAGCACGACCATGTCGTCTTCGGCGTAAAGTATGGTTTTGAGTTGGGGCGTCATCGTCGGGTTCCAACCCGCTGTGGTTTTGGAGCAGTGGTCATGCCATGGCCGGAAACCGGGGCGGTTTTGACGGCCGGCCCCGGATTGGCAGGCAATGTGATGCAGCGTTTATGATCCGGTTTAACCTCCCGCCGGCCAGTCCAAATCTTTGTGATTAAACCGGGACATTATCGTCCCAGTTTGGGACAGCCTTCAGGATCTCCTGTCCGCCGTCATGTTTTTTTGATGTTGCCCAAAAGTTTTTCAATTCACACTTTGCCTTGCGATTGATTAGCTTTGTCCCGTGACCAGCGACAATCCGCAACCCACAGCCGGCAATCCGCCATCCCCGCGCGGCTTCTGGGCGCTCATCGTCACGCAGTTCCAGGGCGCGTTCAGCGACAACGCACTCAAGTGGCTCGTCATTTCGCTCATCGCCGGGATGGGTTTTTCCAATGAAAAACGCGACCAGCTTGTCGGCATTGTCGGCGCGCTGTTCGCCGTGCCGTTCATTGTCTTTTCCATGACCGGTGGTTTTCTCGCCGACCGCTTTAGCAAACGCATTGTGACGGTTTGCGTGAAGCTGTTTGAAATTCTCGTCATGTTCATCGCGCTCGCCGGGCTGGCGACGAGCCATGTTTACGTCACGATTGCCGCCGTGTTTTTGATGGGCGTTCACAGCGCCATTTTTGGACCATCGAAATACGGCCTGCTGCCGGAACTGTTGCCGGAAAAAAAATTGTCCTGGGGCAACGGAGTGATCGAACTCGGCACGTTCCTCGCCATCATCGGTGGCACGGTCGCGGGAGGCTGGTTGTGCAAGGCGTTTGCGACGGAGCCTGGCTGGTCCGGCGTCATCCTCATCACATTCGCCGTCACCGGTCTCTTCACCAGCTTTGGCATCACGAAAGTTCCCGCCGCCGATCCGGCGAAAAAATTCCGCGCGAACTTTGCCGGTGAACTGTGGACGCAAATTAAAATCATCCGCCGCGACCGGCCGTTGTGGCTGGCCGTCGTGGGGAACACCTATTTTTTTGCGCTCGGCGCGCTCGTGCAATTGCTCATCGTCATTTATGCGAAGGACGTGCTGCATATTGCCGACCCGGCCAGGGCCACGTATTTGCAGGCGGCCATCGCCATCGGCATCGGGCTGGGCAGTTTCGCGGCGGGATGTTTGTCCGGCGGAAAAATTGAAACCGGGCTGATTCCGCTGGGCGCGGTCGGTCTGACGATTTGCTCCGCGTTGCTGGGCCGAAACGGGCTTTCCTTCGGCGGAGTTGCGGTCTGTCTTTCGTTGCTCGGATTTTTCGGCGGATTTTTCATCGTGCCGGTTTCCGCCCTGTTGCAACACCGTCCGGCGCGCGAGCAAAAAGGCGGCATCCTGGCCGCCGCGAATTTGGTTTCGTGGATCGGAATTTTTCTCGCGTCCGGCATTTTTTATTTGTTTGCGTCGGTCTTGAAATTGACCGCGCCGGTGATCTTTCTCATCGTTGCCATCGCGACCCTGGCCGCGACGATTTACCTCCTGGTTTTACTGCCCGACGCGCTGCTGCGGTTCGTGCTGTGGTGCGTGACCAATTCGATTTATAAAATCCGCCTCGTCGGGCGCGATAATATTCCGGCCAAGGGCGGCGCGCTGTTCGTGTGCAACCATCTTTCGTTCGCCGACGCGCTGCTCCTCATCGCCGCCACCGACCGGCCCATCCGGTTTCTGATGTTCAAGGACATTTACGAAAGCCGCTGGATCAAACCGTTCGCGAAAATTCTCGGCGCAATTCCCGTGTCGTCCGGCCAGCGCCCGCGCGAGCTGATCCATTCCTTGCAGGCCGCGGGCGACGCCATCCGCAACGGCGAGGTCGTCTGCATTTTTGCCGAGGGCCAGATCACGCGGCTCGGGCAGTTGCTGCCGTTCCAGCGCGGTTTCGAGCGCATCATGAAAGACGTGGATGCGCCGATCATCCCCGTCGCGCT
>Ga0182030_10014510_pt1 | contig 15536 bp, 15 predicted proteins | sample 812S3MmetaG_FD_121299 | JGI IMG/M metagenome (GOLD analysis project Ga0182030, IMG submission 121299) | Permafrost microbial communities from Stordalen Mire, Sweden - 812S3M metaG (Illumina Assembly) | ecosystem: Environmental > Terrestrial > Soil > Wetlands > Permafrost | place: Sweden... | reverse complement strand
CGATCGCATGCCTTCATCGACGCGGCGCCTACTCGCGCCTCCCATGCTGACCGATCCACATCGGGTTCCGTTGCTCCGCCCACCTCGCCTGTGTCGTCTTCTCGTAGCTGTCGCTGATCAAGTACCTTCACGAAGTCAAGCACAATCTGGTTGCTGACTCGAAGGGCATTCAGTTGAATAGCGATGATAGGAATGCTGCCTGCAAAAAGAGCAATCACATTCAGAAAACGCGCGGTCACCTGCTCGGCCACCAACACTGCAACGTGGTCATAAGCCGGATAGCGGCGCCGCTCGATATCCCAATATTCGATTGTGCGGATGATGTGGCTGGGATCCGTCGGACCGAGCATGATCTCGACTTCATAACGAAGGGGGCTGTCGCCATCGGCGTCGGTTAGCAGCATGTCAAGCCGTCCCGCACCGACTTGGACTCGTTCGCGCTGGATGACGGTAAGGTCGCCCAGACCAAGGATTGAAGGGTCTTTTGATATCTGGTCATGCAGCCACACCTCGCTGAAATCCGGGTGGCTTTTCAGAGAAATCGGCTCTGCCTTAACATATTCGAGCTTTGTCGTAGGTGAATTCATCAGAATCACAGTCAGGATTGATTCTGGGCCTGACCTGTTGCAAAGTATACACTGGTTACCGGGCCGTGGGGCAGGCGGCCGCCAAATTGACGAAGAACGCCCGTTGCTGACACTTGCCAAGCTAACTAGTTTCTGGCGCGAAACTCCGACTCGTACCGGCAAAACCGCTCCCTCGCGGTCGCAGCTCAGTAACAAGTTCCGTGGAATCAGGCGCGACTGTTACCGAGCCGCGACCGCAAGGGAGCGGTTTCTTGAGTTTCATGACAGAAACTAGCTAGTAGAGCTAGTAGTAGTGCGGTGAGTACCGCACGGAACGGCATTTATCGCGTCTTGCTCTCCCGCTCCAGCGCTTGGTGGAGCAGGCCCTTGATGAAAGTTTGGTAGGGTAGTCCACGTTTGTCCGCAATTTCCTGGGCCCTTTCGAGGTCGGCGACCGGAAGACGGATCGTGACGGATTTCGTTGCGCCCCGAATGCGCGGTAATCGCTCAAGCCGCCCCTCCTTTCTCGCCTTCAGAAAAAGCGCGGTAACGACCTCGGGATGGGCGTCCCACCATCGCGCCTCTTCCCTCTCCGACTTGAATTTGGGAATAGAGGTGTCGGTTGGCATCAGTCTTCTCCTCGGTAGATCTCTCGCACTTGCGGAGGCATCGGGTACGCCGTGACGAACCGCAGTTTGCCCTGCCGCTCGGTGACGACGAACGTCGGTAGTCTGCCGGTGTTGGTTTCTCCCAGGCATAGCCGCCGACGCTCCCGCTTTCGCCTCTGGTGCTTGATCACCAGGGATCCGTTGCAATAGGCTTCCTCGCACTCTGTGGACGTGACGCCGTGACGGGCGATGTGATCGACATTCGCCGCGTCTTAGTCAAAAATCATCCCCGCTTACAGTGTACATACAATTCGGCTATTCCGGGTGGGGCGCCTGCGGCGGCCGACTTCATCCCGGTGGACCCGACGGCGATCTGGGAAGCGTCCGGCCCGCTCCGTCCGTATCGTCGCCCACTCGGAGAGTGACCCCCGGATCGAAACCGCCCCAAAACCAGTCCCTTCGCCCCCTATCGGTGCATCGACTTCAGCACAATGATCAGTATCACGAGCATCAGCACCGCCGCCACCAGCATGGCGATCTTCGCCTTACTATAAGGCCGCTCGCCCTGCACTTCACCCGTACGGGCATTGACCGCCACCTGGTACACCTTATTCTGAAATCGATAGGCGCCAATCCAGACCGGTAACAGCAGATGCCGGAACATCACGTTGGCGTACAGCGTTTGCACATCGTCGACGCGCTGTTCGTCGCCGCCGATATTGCGGCGAACATCGTCCACGATGGTCCCATACATCACGCCCTTGGCTTTCACGAAACCGTCGGGCAATTCCAACTGGTAGCGCTGCGCTTTGAAGCCGGCCAGATAGGCGGGCTCGTAGGGGCACATCGATTCCAGGTCCCAGGGCTCCAGCGCGTTCAGTTTGGCCTCGGCGATGGCTTTCGAAGCCGCCACCAGGACGCCCGTGAAATGGCGCGATACTTCGCCCGCGCAGGGATACCAGGCGATCCGCTGCACCTGCCGCGAACGTTGCACGGAATTGCCGTTGTTGTCGGTCTCGGTATAGTATTCCGTCTCCCAATAGTGCTGGCCGCGCGCGCCGGTGTAGCGGCTGTCGGTATCGGCATCGTAATCCCAAAAGGGGAGGTACACGCCGTTGATGCCTTCCGGACGGGCCACGCGCTTCAGCGCATTGGGGGCGAACCAGCGCGACTGCAGCCATTGCCGCACCTCGGCCGTCGCCTGATCTTTGGGGACCTTCGCGGGCAACAGGGCATCGGGCGCAATGAGCGGGTCGGCGGCCTTGGCTTGCGCCACCAGGGCGGCGCCGCAAAATGGGCAGAGGCCGGCCACCTCGGGAGGTTCGAAGGCCACCACACTGCCGCAGCCGTCGCAGCTCACTTCGAGCGCCTGGTCGGTGAGCGGCTGCAACTTGGAAGCGCCCCCCGCAACGAACTCATCGAAGCCGTGCGAAGGGACCACGGCATCTTTGGCAGGCGCCGCCATCGCCTGGGTCTGGCCGCAGAACGGGCACTTCATTCCACCCGTGGCAGGGTCGAACTGCATGTCCGCCGCGCACCCGGGGCAGGGGAACTGCGCGGCTTTCTTTTCGGATGGCATGAGGGCGGATTACTGTTGCGCGCCGCCGCATTCCGAGCAGAAATGCGCCGCGCGGGGAATCGGCTTGCCGCAACTGATACAGAACTTGGTGGCTCCGCCGGCGGCCGGCGCGGCCGGTGCGGCATCCGCGGGCATTGCGGGTGCCGGAGGCGCGGGCGGACGCATGGCGCCCATCATTTGCTGGGCCATCGCCAAGCCGGCTCCTAAACCCACTCCCGCGCCGGCAGCTCCGCCTCCTTCGTTGGCGGCCGCGATGGGCATGGCTTGCGCCACTTGAAACTGCGTGTAGCGGCCCATGTCGCCCACCATGTTCATCCCGATCCGCTGATCGAGCAGCTTCTGCAGTTCGTCGGGCAGCGAGATATTTTCCACCACGAAGCTGTCCAGCAACAGACCGAGATCGGCGAAAATCGGCTTCAGAGCGGCCAGCATGTTGGTACCGAACTGCTGCTGGCCGGCCGCCATATCGAGAAAGGAGACGGCGCTATTGGCGAAGACGTCGGTCATGCGGCCTACGATAGTGTTGCGCAACTGGCCATCCAGGTCTGAGACCTGATACGTTTCGCGCGTGCCGCTGACTTTTTCGTAGAAGACCTTGGGATCCTGAATGCGGTACGAGTAGATCCCGTACGCGCGCATGCGGACGGCGCCGAATTCCTTGTCGCGGATGGTAATGGGTGTAGTGGTGCCCCACTTTTGGTTGATCTGAAGGCGCGTGGAAAAGTAATAGACGTCGGATTTGAAGGGCGATTTGAAAGCCTTGTCCCAATTCCGCAAGTACGTGAGGATGGGCAGGGTCTGGGTGGTGAGGGTGTACAGACCCGGCTGGAATACGTCGGCAATCTGGCCTTCATTGACAAAGATGGCCATCTGCGAATCGCGCACCGTCAACTTGCCGCCATTCTGGATTTCCATGTCTTCCATGGGATACCGGTAGGCCAGCACACCGTCCCCGGGTTCGGTCCACTGGATGACGTCGATGAACTGCTTCGAGAAGAAACTCATAGGTTTGTCCGCCGCTCTCCAAGAGTATACTTCAGCCGGGCTGGTGGCTCACAGATGCCGCAAGGAATATAGTACCGCTTGCGCCCTTTGTATAATCGGGAACAATGCCTGAGTTTCGGAAGCTCATCGCCAAACTGAAAAAACACTACGGAGAACCGTCGCTGCCCCCGGCGCGCGGACCCTTTGAATTGGTGATGTGGGAGAACTCCTGCTACCTGCTCTCGGACCAGCGGCGCGCGGCCGTCTTCGAAGGTTTGCGCGCCCAGGTGGGAATGGATGCGGCCTCCATCTGCAAAGCCGGCCAGGAAGTGCTGCTGGTGCTGGCCAAAATGGGCGGCATGCGGCCCGAGACGCGGGTGTTTCGCTGGCGGGAGATCGCGCGCATTACCAGCTCGCAGTTCGGAGGAAATTCCGCCGTCTTGCAGTTGCCGTATGCCCAGGCCAAGCGCGCGCTCCAGCAGTTTCCCAACATCGGACAGCCCGGGGCCGAGAAGATCCTGATGCTCTGCGGCATGAACACGGGGCTGCCTCTCGAATGGAACGGTGCGCGTGTTCTGCAACGTGTGGGCTATGGCCGCGCGCAGAAGAATTATGGCGCTACCTACCGTTCCATCCAGGAGGCGCTCGTGGGACAACTCCCGCGGGACGCCGCCGCGTTGACGCGTGCACATCTGCTGCTGCGGCAGCACGGGAAGACCATTTGCCGGGACAAGAAACCGCTCTGCGGGGAGTGTCCGCTGATACACGAATGCACCTTCGCGGAGAAACATGTGTAACCGTGGCGGCGCCCGCGGCGTCGAGTCATTTTAGTGGTCAAATTCTCCTTTCCCCTGACAAAAAAGGTATACTGCTCATTGCGTTACATCTGCCTGATTTGGATCGTACTGACTTGTGGTTTCGCGTCGGCCGCGCAAGTGGAGAAAATCGACAATGAGACCGCGCTGAAACGCGCCTACGCCCGTTTGTACAACTTCGATTTCAACGGTGCGCAGGAGATTCTGGACCACCAGCAACAAGTGGATCCGCAGGCGCCTTTGCTGCCGGCCACAAAAGCGGCGGCCTATTTGTTTTCCGAACTCGACCGGCTTCGCATCCTCGAACTGGACTTCTTCACCGACGATGATAAGGTGGTGGATCGGCGCAAACTGGTCCCCGATCCGGCGATTCGCGCCAAGTTTTTCCAGACTGTGGAACAGACCGAAAGGCTGGCCAACGCGCGCCTGGCCGCCAAGCCCGACGACCCCGACGCGATACTGGCGCTGTGCATGACCACGGGCCTGGTGACGGACTACGCCGCGCTCATCGAAAAACGCCGTTTTGGGAGTTTCGCCCTGGCCAAGAAGAGCCATATCTGGGCGAAAAAACTGCTCGATTTGAAGCCTCCGGTAGTGGACGCGTACATGACGTTCGGGACCGCGGAGTACATCGTGGGCAGCCTGCCCTTCTTTCTACGCTGGTTCGTGCACATGGACAGCGTGGAAGGCAACAAGAAGAAGGGTATCGACGAGCTGGAACTGGTGGCCAAACAGGGCAAGTATTACGGTCCCTTCGCGCGCATGCTGCTTTCCGTGATCGCAATGCGGGAAAAGCGGCCGTGGGACGCCGAATCGCTGCTGGCGGGGCTGGCTACCGAATATCCGCAGAATCCGCTGATCCTCAAAGAATTGGCGCGCGCGCGGAGGATGGCCAACCCCGTCATCACCGGGCCGGCCACAAAGAAATAGAAACACTTTTGGCGGCAGATCCATCGAATAAAGTGACGATCATGACAGTGGAAGGGGTGGTTCCAGCACGATTGGGGATAGTGGTTGCCATGATGTTCGCCGCCGGCATCGCCATGGCCGCCGGACCGGAGCTCGCCACAGCGCGTAAGCTCTATAATTCCACAGACTTCGAGCAGTCTTTGAAAGTATTGCAGGCGATTCCTTCGAAGGACGGTCCGGTATACGAGCTGATGGGCCGCGACTACTACATGCGGGCAGACTACAAGCGGGCCACCGAAGTCCTGGAGAAGGCGGTTGCGATGGAGCCCGCCAACGCCGAGTACGCCCTGTGGCTGGGACGGGCCTGGGGACGCCGCGCCGAAACGTCCACCCCTTTTACAGCGCCGTCACACGCTTCCAAGGCGCGCCAGTATTTCGAAAAATCGGTACAGCTAAATCCCACGAATCTGGAAGCTCAGAGCGATTTATTCGAGTATTATCTGGAGGCGCCCGGTTTTCTGGGCGGCGGGTTGGATAAGGCTGAAGCCACCGCCGCGCAACTGGGCCGCATCAGCCCCTCCGAGGGTCAGTGGGCGGAGGCCAAGCTGGCCGAGAAGCGGAAGGAATTGGGCAGCGCCGAGGCTCACTTGCGCCGCGCCATCGAACTGGCCCCGCAGCAGGTGGGAAAGCTCATCGAACTGGCCCGATTTCTTACCAAACAGGGCCGCTACCAGGAAGCCGACCAGAGTTTCGAGCGCGCCGAAAAAGTGGCGCCCAACAGTGCCCGGGTGGTTTTCGCCAGAGCGGAAACTTACGTAAAAGCTCATCGTAATCTGGAAGTTGCACGGCAATTATTGAAGCACTACATGAGCATGGATTTGAACGCCGAAGACCCGCCTAGGTCGGAAGCGGCCAAACTCCTGCGCGAGGCACAGGGCGACTAAGCCCGGGCCCATGTTCCTCGGCGAATCTCTCCGTTTCAGCGCTCAAGCGCTGCGTGCCAATCCCGTCCGCTCGCTGCTCACCGGCCTCGGAATGGTGATCGGAACGGCGTCCGTGATCCTGGTGGTGACCATCTCGCTGACCAGCCGGGACTACATTCTGGAGCAGGTGGAAGGGGTTGGCTCGAACATCATTTTCGCCTACTACGCTACCGGTGGCCCGTCCAGACCGACGGCCGATGCCGACTACGTCAAGATGGCCGACGTGGCGGCGATCCGCGAGGAACTGCGCGCCGATATCACGGCCGCCACCGGGGTGATGTCGAATTTCGACCAGGTGCTGATCGCGGGCAAACTACAGGACGTCAAAATCAACGGCAGCGACGAGGATTACCGTGCGGTGCGCAATCTGGTAATCAGTACGGGCCGTTTTTTGGATGCCGGCGATGTCACGCGGCGCGAAAAAGTGGCGCTGCTGACCGATCACCTGGCGCAGCGGATGTATGGCAGCCCAGCGGCCGCGCTGGGCCAGGTCACGCGGCTCTATGGACTGCAGTTCACGGTAATCGGCACATTCCACGAGCGGGTGGAGACGTTCGGCCAGTCGGAGGTAGATCGCGATACGGTGGTGATTCCGATCACGGTGCTGCGTTATTTCACACCGGTAGAGCGGATCGACCCGCTCTACGTGCAGGTGCGTTCGGCGCCGGATGTGGAGCGGATGGCGGTACGGGTGCAGGAGATTCTGGAAGCCCGGCATCGTCCCGGCGCTACCTATCGCGTGGATACCCTTACGGCAATTCTGGACGCCGCCAAGAACATCTCGTTGATTCTTTCGCTGGTGCTGGTGCTGGTTTCGGGGATTACGCTGCTGATTTCGGGAATCGGGATCATGAACATCATGCTGGTCACGGTGACGGAGCGTACGCGCGAGATCGGAGTGCGGCTGGCGGTGGGCGCGTCGGCGCGCAAGATCCTGCTGCAATTCCTCACCGAGGCCATGATGGTGAGTCTTTCGGGCGGCTTGATCGGCATTTTGGTGGGAGTGGCAATGCCGCTGAGCGTCGGACTGTTCACGGACATCCGCATTCCCATCAGTTGGGTGGCGATTGCGGTGGCGTTCGGGGTATCGTGCCTGGTGGGGCTGGTTTTTGGGATTCTGCCGGCGAATCGCGCGGCGCATTTGAATCCCACGGAAGCGCTCCGGTACGAGTAGGCCAGCTATCAGACGGTCAGCTTTCAGCCGCGAAGAAATATCCTGTGCACTCAGACCCAACCGCTTGCTCCCGCGCGCGGCTCGGCATGCGCATTTGACGGAGCCGGGCCCAGAGGGCACCCCGCCTGTGGGCTCACTGCAAATTCCACGACATCAGGAGTTCTGAGCTTATTGTTTCGCGGCCCCTTATTTCCACACAGGCCCTTACAAGCAGTTTCCAGAGCCGGGGTCGGGCGGCCCGGGAACATGGCGAGAGAGATCCCAGGTCAGACCGGGAATCAACCTGACCGCTTCCCCCTACCCTCTCGGCGCCATCACCAACCCCGCCGCGCCCACGATTCCCGACTTGTCGGAGACCTGTTGCTCCAATAGCGGCACTTCGCGTCCCAGCAGGCCGCGGGAACGAGCCCACACTTCTTCCCGCAAAGGAGTCAGCAGTTCGGCTCCGGCATCCACCACCTGGCCGCCCAGGATGACCACCTCCGGGTCGAAGACGTGCATCAATCCGGCGATCGCCGCCGCCAGGGTATGGATGGCTTTCGCGATGATGGACCGGGAGAGTTCATCGCCCTCGCTGGCAGCTTGAAAAACCGTCCGGCAGGTGGCCAGTTGCGGCTGCTCGCGGAAAAGACTGGTGAGCGTGGATGGGCAACCGCGATGGACGGCGGACCACGCCTCGCCTTCAATCGCTCGAGCCGAGAAAACGGTCTCCAGACAGCCGCGATTGCCGCACGAACAGACGGGACCGTCAGGGTCCACGGTCAGATGGCCCAGATATCCCGCCATGCCGGCATGGCCGCGCAGCAACTGGCCATTGGCGATCACGGCGCCACCCACCCCTGCCCCCAGAGTAAGCATGACGACATTCTGGTACCCTTTGGCGGCGCCCCACACGATCTCGCCAGCCAGCGCGACGCGCGCATCGTTGTCGGCGAAGACGGGGACGTCGGTGGGCAGGCCGACCAGATCGCTCAGACGAAGACCTTCCAGATAGTGCAGTGCCCCCGGCAGAACTTCTATCAGCGTGCTGTCGGGATTGATGATGCCTTTGCAGCCCACGCCAACTCCCGAAGGCAACGCGGTGGCCTCCAGAAGCCAGCGGATGGCCTCATGTAAAGAAGGGACGAAGCCCTCCAGGTCGGGCGGCGTTTCGATGGTTCGCGACGCCAGAATCGCGCCTAACTCGTCCACCATGCCCGCTTTGATCTGCGTGCCACCGATATCGATCCCAAGTACTACCAATGTGCTCCTCCGCTGTGGTGCCGCGCCATCCAACCATCGTGGTGAGCCGGCTCACTATAATGTTACAGCGTCGGTGCCGCAAAGGTTGCCGCGCAGGTTGGTGTAGATGTGCTACGCCACCGCTTTCTCGATCAGGTAGGGCGCATACTTCTGGTCGGACCCGGCGATGTGCTGCTGGAGCCAGTTCCTGATGAAGTTAAGAACCTGCACCGTCATAGTGGTGCGTCCGGCATCGAAATCGGCCTGAAAGCTCAGCACTTGTTTGGTCAGGGCCTGATGCTCCGCCTGGTGCGCGGCCAGATCGGGATAGCCGTGAGCACGCATGAGGCGCTCTTCATGGGCGAAGTGAGTGGCGGTATACTGCACCAGGCGGTCCAGGATACTGGAGAGTGACGCTTTTCCGCGCCCCGAGGACATCGCCGCGTACAACTCCTCCGCGATCCGGAAGAGCTTCTGGTGTTGCCCGTCGATGCTGCCGATATTCACGCTGTATTCAGGCTTCCATTCGAACATGCCTTACATATCGGCAGGCAGCAACGGGAACTTTAGCCCTGGGTTCTTGGCCAGTTGAAGTCAGTGAGCATGCTAAAATATGGATATTCCATGTATAAATCACAATACACGCCCGACGAGGCGCAAGAACAGTTCAAGCTAATAGATGAAAGCTCCAACCATCAAGCTTACAAGGAGCGCGCAAAACGGTATATCCGCAACAGAACCGTGGAAACTCAAGAAGTTGTCGAAAACTAGGTTTTGAAAAGATTTCTTCTGCCCTGCACCTCACGATCTGTTCTGTAATAAATCAACTCCTCAAATCTCCTGGAGCCAGGACTGTCCATTTCGCAAGAGTGGGCATTCCACTTCAGGAGTCCGATTCCAACCGGAGACGAAGGATACGGTCCGGCCGGCGGTAGAATCGGGATGTGCGCATCCTCTTATTCAGCGGCAAAGGAGGCGTCGGGAAAACCAGCCTGGCAGCCGCCAGCGGTCTGCAACTGTCACGCCTGGGCTACCGCACGCTGGTGATGAGCGTCGATCCGGCCCACAGTCTGGGAGACGCTTTCGATCTGGAAACCGGCCTGTTCCACGGGAAGACCGGCGACCCGTACGCCATCGACGATCGCCTGGCCATCCACGAGGTCAACATCCAGCAGGAGATCAAAAGGCACTGGCGTGAGATTTCCTCCTACGTGGTTTCGGTGCTGCGCACCACCGGAGTGAGCGACGTAGAGGCGGAGGAACTGGCCATTCTGCCCGGCATGGAGGAACTGAGCGCCATGATGTACGTGAACCAGTTCCGCCGCGAGGGCCGCTACGACGTCATCGTGCTGGATTGCGCGCCCACCGCGGAATCCATGCGTTTCGTCAGCATGCCGGCCACGCTCGATTGGTACATGAAGCACATCTTCCCGTTTCAGCGCGGCTTTCTGAAAGCCGTCCGGCCCATCGCCAACCGGGTGTCGCCGGTGGAGCTGCCGGGGGACAACTATTTCGCCAACATCCAGGAGCTGTTCGGAAAACTGAACGGCATCGACACGCTGCTGGAAGATCCCAACACCACCAGCGTGCGGCTGGTGACCAATCCCGAGCGCATGGTGCTGCGCGAAACCCAACGGGCCTTTGTCTACTTTTCTCTGCACGGGCTGGCGGTGGATTCGGTGATTGTGAATCGCGTGCTGCCCATGGCGGTGACCGACGCTTACTTCGAAGCGTGGCACGTATCGCAAGCGCGCATTCTGGAAGAGATCGATGCCTACTTCGCCCCCGTGCCGGTGAAGCGCGTGCCGCTGTTCACTCATGAGGTGCTGGGCCGCGAGCGCCTGGAGGAACTGGCGCGCGCCTTGTACGCCGCCGACGAAGATCCCGCGGTGGTGACCCGCACCGAGGCGCCCTACACGTTCACCAAGCACGACGACCACTACGAGGTCCGGCTGCGACTGCCTTTCGCGGAGAAGGGCGAGGTGGGGCTTTTCAAAAAGGGCGACGAACTGGTGGTGGAGATTGGCACCCTGCGGCGGCATATCGGGCTGCCGGCTTCCATGACCAACCTTTCGCCCGTGCGCGCAAAGTTGGACAATAAGGTATTGACCGTGGAAATGAAAGAGGCATGAAATGGACACAAAGGCCGCTGACGCCGGGACCGCTTCCGAGAAGGCCGCCCCGGGATGCTTCATCTGTGAAACCGCGATGCCGCTGATCGAGCGGTGCCTGGGGGGCGCCACAATCGAACACTTCCGTAATTCGCGCATCGAGTTCCTGAAGGGAGTGCGCAGCCTGATCGACGAACGCATTGCCCATCTATCCAAAGAAGTGGAACACAAAGGGACGCGGGTAACGGTGGAATAATCCCGGGCCGGCAGCGATATGCTCCATCGGGGCGGGCAATCTTGCGCGACAATAGCGCAAGGGTCGATTCGTGATCGCATATCGTATGGGCAACGATCTGGACGTGGACGCGGTAGTCGAGCTGTACAATTCGTGCAGCCTGGGCGCCCGGCGTCCGGTGGACGACCGCCAACGCATGGCCGCCATGCTGGCCAACGCGAACCTGGTGATTACCGCCTGGGACGGGGAACTGCTGGTGGGCATTTCGCGGTCGCTGACCGACTTCGCCTACGCCACATATCTATCCGACCTGGCGGTCCGCGAGCGGTATCAAAAGCTCGGCATCGGGCGCGAATTGATCCGCCGCACGCAGCAGGCCGGTGGCGCCCGGACGCGCGTCATCCTGCTCTCGGCGCCCGCCGCGGTCGACTATTATCCGCGCATCGGATTCACCCGGCACCCCTCGGCCTGGACTATTTTGGGAAGCGAGCCGCTCAAACCGTGAATCCTGCCAAAGCACCCGCAACTGAGCCCATCGACGCAGTCTACACGTGGGTGGACGGAAGCGATCCCCGGTTTCAGGAGCAACTGCGGCAATACCGCGATGCACCCGGCGTCTCCGCCCGCGATGTTGCCGATGCGCGCTTTCGCGACCATGGCGAATTGCGGTTCTCGCTGCGATCCCTGGAGCGCAATGCGCCGTGGATTCGTAAGGTGCACCTGGTGACCAATGGCCAGGCGCCCGCCTGGATCGACCGCAGCCATCCGCGCCTGTCGCTGGTGCGTCACGAAGACCTCTTTCGGGATCGCAGCGTCTTGCCGGTCTTCAATCCTCGGGCCATCGAGTGGCAATTATTCCGCATTCCGGGAATCTCCCGGCAGTTTCTTTACTTCGACGACGATTACTTTCTGGGCCGGCGTATCGCGCCCGCCGATTTCCTGACTCCCAAGGGCGGCTATCGCTTTTTCGTGGAGTCTGGAGATCTTCCGCCGGGCACTGCCGCCGGGATTCTGCTCAATGCCCGGTTCGGCAACCATTCTTCGCGGAAAAAGCCGGCCCACACGCCGCGCTTCCTCGACCGGACATTCCTCGAAGAAGTGAACCGTATCTGGGAAGGTCAGATCAAGGCGACCGCCCGGCATCGCTTCCCTCATCCGGAAGACGTCTCTATGGAGACGCTGTACTTCCATTATTTATTGGAGTGCCCGCAACAGTACGGCGTCCATGAGCAGGCCGCCGGTACGCGGAAACTCTACCGGTTTGTTCCGCTTTCTTCTCCCGCCGGCGCCGCGAAGCAATTGGCGGCTATTACAGTTACCCGGCCGAAGTTTTTCTGTCTGCATGACGATACCGGCGCCGCATCTCCAGGCGACGTCGAGCGGATCGGGAAGATCATGCGGATGTTTCTGAAGTTGTATTACTGGCGGCGCTCTTCCTTCGAGAAGTAAGGGCCGCGAAACAATAAGCTGACCAAATGTCTCGAACGTGCGCAATCGCTCCCTAACGGGGTGCCCTCTGGGCCCGGCTCCGTCAAAATGCGCATGCCGAGCCGCGCGCGTGAGCAAGCGGTTGGGTCTGAGTGCACAGGATATTTCTTCGCGGCTCCTAAGTGCAGTTACTCCGTGCCGTCCTTCTTGACTTCCGGCACGCCCAGTTCTCTCAACAGCGCGGGAGTCTTGTAGACCTTGCGTAGCGCCTCCACAATACCTTGCGTCGATACATGCACGGCGCGCGCCACGTCGTCGGTATACATATAAGTGGAAGGCAGCGCCTCCAGGTTGGCGTCGAATACCATGCCGACTAACTCGCCCTTCTGGTTGACCGTGGGGCTGCCGGAACTGCCTGTCGAGGTGTCGCACGTGCTCACGAAATCGAAGGGCGCCACTAAGTCGAACTCGCGCTTGGCATCTACCCACCGCTGCGGCAGCTTATTGGGAGCCTGCTCGCTCGCCAGGTGGAAAAGTCCGCCGAAGGTGGTGGCGGAGAGTACCGCCGCCTCGGTGCGATCGCGATAGGCTTTGACCACGCCATAACTGGCGCGCGGTGTGGACGTGGCATCGGGATAATCCGCGGCGCCGAACAGGCGGAAGCGGTACTGGGCAATGCGCTCCGATGCGCTGGCGTCCAGGGTATCGATGGTCTCCTGGTGCTTCTTGAGTAGCTTGCGAGCGGGCTCATCCAGCAGCCGGACCAGGCGGATCATACCGTCGCCGGATGCTTCCGCCGCGGCATGGTCCCGGGCCAGGCGCTGGCGCTCGGCCACGTCCGCCAGCTTGCTCGAGTGTACATACTCCTCGGCCATCTGCTGCGGCGTTTTGGAGCCGAGGATGGCCTTCAGCGGAGCCTCCTTATCGCCCAGCGCCTTCAGCTCTCCCAAGTAAGCCGCCAACAGGCTGACTTCCACAGTCTCGTCAATTGGCGCGGGCGCATCGAGCGCGGCTTCCGTGGATGCCAGCGCGGCGTCGCGGTATGCCGGCAGGCGCTGCTCGCTGGGCTTGCGGCGCTCCTCGCCGAGGCGCCATACCTGGCGGGCAATGCGGAACAGCGTGGATCCCTCAGCCGCGGGACTTTCCAGCACCTGGTACGGCTTGTCGAAGGGCGTCCAGGTCTTGTATGCGGCGGCGACATCGTCCCACATTTTGCCGGCTTCCGTCCCCAGTTTGGGGTCGTGCTCCACGGCGTTGCGCAGGCGCTTCTCGAAAGTGGTCTTGCGGATCAGCAGGCGTTCGTCGCGCAGCCCGATCAGCAGGCCGGCGTCGTATTTGTAAGCCGTGCCGAGCGACGAGAAGACCTTCTCGGCGATGTGGCGTTGTTCGTCGTTCTTGGGCGTGAAGTTGCGCAGGATGTCGATGCGGCTGGCGACGCGCGAAACGGTCAGCGGCAGCGACGTGTCGCGGTAGAAGGTCAGTTGCGCGCTGGTGTCCAGGCGGGAAGTGGCGGCCGGGCTGCCGGCGACGAAGAGCAGGTCGGCGTCCTTGATTGCATCGGCGCTCCACTTGAGATAGTGCGGGGTCGCGGCCGGTTTGCCGTCCTGGTAGGCGCGCAGAAAAGCGATGTCCAGCTCGTAGCGTTGATAGGTAAAGATTGCGGCATCGCCGCCAAAATTCGCCATGGCAAGTTCGGGTGCGAAGACCAGCCGCAGATCGCTCAGTTTCCGATATCGATAGAGGTCGTAACGTTCACCCGACGACAGTTTGACCACCGTGCAGGTATTGCCGGTCTTCTCCGCGCAGGCCTTTTCCAGGCGCGCGATGGCGGCGCTACGCTTCTGCATGGCGTCCACACTCTTATCGGCGGTGGCCGCCTTAGCGCTCCTGGGAGCTTCCTTGGCGGGCGCGGCCTCCTTTACCTGGCTGGTGACGTCCTCCAGGCTTACCAGAACGCCGGCTTCCAGCCCCGGACAGGGCAATTCATCGGCCTCGGTGGCCGCGTAGAACCCGTCCTTGACGTAATCGTGCTGTGGCGAATTCAGTTTGGCGATGCAATCCGCCACACCTCCGCGATCGGTCAGGATCAGCCCGTTGGCCGAAACCAGCGACCCTGAATTGCCGCCAATCCGCAGGGAAGCCAGACGCAGGTTGTCCAGAAACTCGTCCGTCACGTCGAAGCTGTGGATCTTCTTCACCTGATCTTTGGGGAACTGATTGAAGAGCCACATGCCTTCGTCCGCCGCTATCGGCAGAGTCAGGGCGCAAACCAGAAGCAGACCGGGGATTTTCATGGAAACTCCAGAGTATATGGATTCCGGAAACAAGTCCAAATAGTTCCGGAACCTGCGGGAACAAAGCCGCCGCCGGCGGTGTCGAAGCATTAACGGTGGTCGGACTTGACAACGCTAACGAATTAGTACTAAATATCTCATATGCTGCGTATCGTTTGCATCGTGCTCCTGGCCGCCACCGGCAGTCTGGCCCAGGATGAAAAACCGGCGCCCACCATTCCGGAACTCGAAACCGCCGCGCAGGCCACCTACATGCATGGCGACTACGAAGGGGCGCGTCAATCCCTGCTGCAAGCCTGGGACCTGGCGCAACAGTTGCCGCGCGAGGACCCGCTACGTTACGACGTGCTCAAGCGCCTGGCCGCGGCGCGGGCGGCGGTGGGCGAATTCGCCGACGCGGATAACTTCCTGCAATTAGCCATCTCCTGGCGCGAACAGACTCTGGGAATCAACGACCCAAAGACCGTCGACGATGTGCTGCTCTCCGTGGCTTACGCCCGCGGCCAGAAGGATTTCGACCGCGCGCTGCTGATCATGGACCGCGTGCTCCGCCTGCACGTGACCGCCAATGTCAGTGCTGGCGCATCTCGCGAAGACGCCATGAACAGCATTACGGTGGCCGACGATTT
>Ga0182030_10014509_pt1 | contig 15536 bp, 18 predicted proteins | sample 812S3MmetaG_FD_121299 | JGI IMG/M metagenome (GOLD analysis project Ga0182030, IMG submission 121299) | Permafrost microbial communities from Stordalen Mire, Sweden - 812S3M metaG (Illumina Assembly) | ecosystem: Environmental > Terrestrial > Soil > Wetlands > Permafrost | place: Sweden... | reverse complement strand
TCTTTCTCCAAAAAGCGCAACTTTGCCGAGTCACTTTTTGAAGTCCATCAGACTGACCATGGAACCAATTCTGTACGAATTGCCGATAATTCCGAGGCTCAACTGAATCAGTCCCGAGAAACGCCCATGTCGCCGCGAACGATTCTGAGTTGTGGCCAAATCGTCGGCAGTCAGCCGGAGGTCAATCTATCTCGTTGCCATACTGCTCGTCCTCTTCATTGGAAAACCACGCCAAACCAAGTTCCCTGAGCACAGCAGCGATTCCGAGCGTGCGTCAATACGGCACTTCCTCCTGTGCAATCTCATGTTCGTAACTGAACTCTTGGGGCCCAGGCGCGTTCTCGCTGGCATCGGGTACCGGCCCACTCAAATCATTCGCGGCCGGCGCCTGCGACAGAAGGTTGACGTCGGTCACGACGACTTCCGCGCGAAATCTGCGCTGTCCCGACTCCCGATCTTCCCAGGAGCGGGTACGGAGGGAGCCCTCAACGTAAAGCCGCGATCCCTTCTTGACATAGTCGCGAAGGATTTCGCCGGTCCTCTGGTAGCCGACGAGGTTGTGCCACTCAGTGCGCTCCTGCCATTCACCGCGGCTGTCTTTGAAGCGCTCGCTAGTGGCTAGCGAGAGATTGACCAGGGTTCCGCTCGGCAGGATATGGACCTGCGGATCCTTCCCTGCGTGGCCCAACAAAGTAACTCGATTGAGGCTCTTGCTCATAGCATTTCCTTCCTATCGGATCGTGCCCTGCACGTTCTTGAATTCCTGTGGCTTCGCGTCCTCTACGCTGCTTGCTTCCTGCGTATCGGATGGCCGAGCGCCTCGCGTATTTCTTCCTTCGTGCAGCCGGCCCAGCAGCGATACTTGCGGGGTTCGGCTGCGGAGATTGCTAGGTGAGTTCCACGCCGGTCTTCGCCGCGCTCCGCGCATGCCGGACAGCGTGCAACGTAGTTCCTGCCGCTGCGTCTGGCGTTGGAAACATGGCTGAGAATCTGGAAGTCGTGATTCTGGCCTCCGGCCGCGGACAGTTGGACCCACGCTTTCGGGATAGCTCGGTCCGAAATGGGCTCCATACCGGCAGTGAGGGCTTCGAGGCGTTCCCGCGTGACGCGCCTGGCCTGGCGAAGCAGGTCAAGCTGTGCTTCAAGGGCGGACTCGGCATCCTCGAACCAATAGCGTTCGTTGCTGGCGCGGTGGATACCGAGCGGGCCGCGAATTGCATTCCCGAACTCGCCGGACTGGAGTTCGTTCTGGCGCGGGAATACTTCGATGCCGTCCGATCTGTCCCGTTTGACTGCAATGCCGAGACGGCGCGCGACATTCAGGACGTAAAGGCGGCACAGTTTCGCCGGCAACGGCTCCGCCAGGAATGTCCATAGGTGGCCACCACGGCGTGACTGCTCCATCAGTGCCTCTATGCCGTCTGCATATAAGCCCTCCTGGAGCCTGAGCAGGTCGCGTCGAGCGCCGGCGTAGTCGGCATCTATCGCGATCCACTTGGACGATTGTGTTTTTGGGTTGATCGCATACAGACCGATCGTGATGTGTCCCGCAAGATGGCTTTGAATGGCCGGAATGTCGATGCTGAGAAGCTGTTTCGACACCCGGTCGCACGCCTTGTAGTAGTAAAAGCGCCCGGATTCCTTGTTCGGGAATTGGCTCTGGCGTAGGTATGCGCGGCGATTGGCAAACACCCGCAGATAGTCTGCAGCCTGGGAAGGTGTTGCCGGCAGGATTGCCGCAGATGACGGATATGGCATGTGCGGACCCCTTTGCTCTGGCTTTGGAGTTGAAACCGGGAACAAGCGCTCGAATGGCGGCAACATGATGCACGTGCCGCTGCCGTTCGAACCTGATTGCTCACGCTTGGTGGGCACGCCGCAGGTGGTTGTGCAGGAATGCGGTGGTGCGCTTCCGGTTGCGAGGCATAAAGTCCGGAGGTCATGGCGACGGCCACTACGAAGAATAAAAGGAACGAGAACGGACGCACGGCCCCTACTCGCGCGCGGCTCCCTCCGTCTCAGGCGCCGGGTTCAGAAGATCGTGGAAGTAGGTCTTGACTGACGTGAAGATACGAGACGACAGGCTCTTCACGGCGGCGAAGTCCTCTCTCCGCTGGTTAGCCGTTCTGGCAATCAAGTAAGCGGCGGCGAACATGGTGAGAAGACCGAAACACATTGCACCGAGGAATTTCAAGATAGCACCCCTTTTCTGTTGGCGGTAATCGTTGTGGACTGCCGCGCCGGCCGCCAGCGCGACGCGCAGTCAAAGGTCAAAGTAAGGATCTTACCGGTACAAACGGCGAAGATCACGATGATCAGTCATCTAGGCGTTTGGTTGATGTTCACACCCGACGGGGCTGAAGTCGATCTCCGTGGGACTCCACCCGATAGCTATTCCGCATCAATTGCCGTGCGAACAGAGAAGCGAAGAGAATGACCAGAGCGGAGGCCATGAATGCGGCAAGTTTGAGAACGAGCACATAGACGAATTGAATGACGAGGAGAAGACACGCAAGCATTTTCATGGGTTATATTGCCTCTCGAAGGATTTCCTTGTTGGACTTCCTCCCACGCCACTTGAAAAGTGGCAGCAGGATAAAGATCATCAAAGCATTGAACGCGGTACCACCGATAGCAAACAAGGTGGTAGCCGGATCCGTTGGGTTGTGAACTCCAAAGTTGACAAATTCAGTGATAAGAAGGGTCAAAGCTTTGTTCTTCAGAATCCAATTCAGCACGCGGTCCTTATCTACGAGTCGCCCGACGATAGGAATCTTGTCGACTTTGAAGAGTGTCAACCACCCAACAAGCCATAAAACGGCGCCTGCAAACAAGCTAGATTGCGACGTGGGTGTAAGTGTCATTGGTGCAGTTTCACCTCCTGCGGTCGCTCAAATAGCTGCTTGCGGCCATCAGAAATCATCTTCAGGGCCGCAAGCTCAAATGCTCTGGTTCCTGCCAGGAAGCGCGCGCCTGTGGCTACTCCAGCGGCAAGCCGGCGGTCCATCTTGGACGCATTCCGCGTTTGCGACTCCATTCTGTTATCGAGGAATGGCATGGACCTGGCCGCCTTGGTCCCGTCAATCAGATATCCGTGGACGCGGTCTCTGGAGCCGATTCGGCCCGTCAACCAACCGAGCCACATTCCGAACTCAACGCTGGGCAGAACAATTGGCCAGATCATAGAAGCCCCGTCAGATGATGGGCGAAGTTCATGCCTAGATGGAATAGCCACTGGATGATGCCAGCGGCAAAGCCAGACAGGGTGAATACAACAACGCCGGTGACAAGGCCCCCGGCAACCTTGATTGCCTTTTTAGGCGCATTGGGCATCTGCGCCAGATCGCAGAGCTCTTTCAACGCCGGGATCTGGGCTTCAATTTCAGCGCGATTGGCCTGGTAGGTCACACAGTAGGAGTCAACCTTCTGATCGGCGATATTCCAGAGCGACCGGTACTGCGACGCCCCAGCTGGAACTTTGTTCCGTTTGTGGCCGATAACGGTCCGGACGATCAAAGCCAATTCGCTCTCCAGAGAGCGCTTGGCGGCATACCTTCGAAGACTCTGGTATTGCGATCCAACCATACAGGCTGCTTCGTTCCGAATTGCAACAAACGATTTCATGATGAGGCTCCTTGATGTTGTGGACAATATGAACAGGCTCTGAGGTTCAGCACGCGATTTGTAACGTTCGAGTCAGTCAGCGGATATCCGTTGGCCCGCTAGCCGACAAACGGCGCCAGCTCGACAGTGAGCGGATCACTCGAGTGCATTGGGAGCAGCTTGGTTTGGCTGGCATCACAATCGGGAAGCAGGTCTCCACAAAACTTCCCAGACACAGCGAACTGGCTGACGAGACAGTTCCTGCATTCGGAGCGGATGGCACAGCCGTCGGCTTCCCCGCTTCCACAGATGACATCCAGATCGATCGCTCGGCCCGGCCGATAATCCGGACAAAGCCTACGCAGCATGCTGCGAGTTACTGCTACGGTGTTTGCGGCGCCGAATGCACCATCAGCTGCGCTGTCGCCGGCGATGGTTATCAGCCGGTCAAGATCGGAATCGCGGCGGAACAGTTCGCGTGGCAAATAAGACGTATTGGCAACGGTTCTCCCTTTCGCAGAACTTTGCATGACGTTTCTCCTTGAGTTGTGGGTTTGATTACTGCTTCGGTGGGTGTTACTGCTTGGGCGCTTTCAAGCTTTGTGAGCCGGGAAAAGTGCTGGGGCGTAGCTAGGTCCCTGAGCCACTGACTTCAGGCCATCCTGTTTCAGACACTTAGACCGGTGAAGAGAGCTCGTCCAGGAGCGCTTACGCTCACCCTGCCTCACGTACCTTTGGTCTCTAACGCTCTACTCCGATGGGATGCGTGTGGATCTCGTCAGGCGAACGACAGCACGAGCAAAGGCTCTCATGACTCCCCGCTTCACAAGGGCGCAGCAAAGCTAAAGGCTTTGCGGAGCCAATCTCTGCCACGGTGTGCCGAGACGGATGCCGTCCAGGCGTACTGTAGTTGGGCAGGCAGTTACAAGCATTCAGACACCCAGGGCGAATTCACTAGGGCATGTGCTGCCAGGAAACTGCTTTATGCCGTGTCCTGCAGAGGCTTATTCCCATAGGCCTCTCAGCAATTGAGTGCAGCTTGCGAATCTCACAGACTGCCAGAGGCTCACAAATTACACCGGTGCGTCAAAAGTGTCCGACACTGGGTTGAGAAACTCCTCATCGGTTTCACAGATACCTTGCAGGAGTTCCGGTGATGGTTCCTGGATGCTGATCATCCCATCCTTCATGAAGTACTCACCGTCTGGCGGCTCTTCACCGATTACCTCGCCGATTACGAATCCGTCGCTCGCGCGGATAGCCATACCGCACTTGACGACGACTTCCACCGTTCCCGTGCCCAGATGACGCGCATGACGGTCGAAGCGGACCGGGACATACAGTCCAGTCAGACCGGCTTCTTTCAGAGCCTGGATGTAGTACAGGCCGACGGTGTTGGTCCACAGCAGCCCATCCGGGAATCCGCGGCGGTTACCGTGAGCGTCCTTCGCGGCTGTGGGGTAACGGGTCCGATAGGTCTGCCGGGCAATCTCGACTGCTTCGTGCTGCCGGATGTCGGCATCCTCCCACTGGTAGAACAACTTGCGTACACCATCAATCCGGACCCGCTTGCCGGAAGTGAGCAGAAGCTCACCGCCGTCAATGAGGATCTTTCTGGCTTCGCCGGGCTGAATCTGACACTGGCCGTTCAGAATCGGCTCCCACCACTTACGCCACTGAGACCGAAGCTCGAACGCTTCGTCACTGATTCCTCTGTCCCGCGGGAATGCGCGGTTCAGAGTCGTCGGGACACGGTCCACCATGGTCCACTCAAACTCTTTGAGTGCGTCGAGTAGCAGATCGCGCTCGCCGCGGATCTCGTTCAGGATTTCGCAGATCAGGCTGGGCGCCAGGACATAGTCCTGAGCATCCCTCCTAGCTGTGGGTATGCGGCCGATGGGATCACCGTTGGCATCGTTTAGCCGGCCGAGCCATGTCCAGCACTCGGGATAAACCGGCACGGTTAAAGCCAGATCAGAGAGCTCTGCCACCAGAAGCTGCAACGCAGCCACGTCGCCTTTGCCCATCTTGATGGCATCGACGAATGCCTCCTCGTTGGACAGTACCTTCCGTTCCGGGTGCTCTGGGAAGGCCGTCAAGCTGTTGAATGCCTTTTGAAGCTTGGATTTCGCAGCCGAATCGGTGGCATGCTCGACTCGGTTTGCCAGGTTGCGCAGCATGTTCTGTTTGTGAACGCCGGACAGCAGGAACAACAGCCGGCACATGTTGTCGATCGGACCGATGGTAAACTGCTGTTCGGTCGCTTTGGAAGCTGCCTCGAAGTAATCCTCCATGGACCACACGCAGGGATACTTTCGCTTCTTGGTCGTTCCCTCGAAGTGGACGGTCCGCCCGTTGAAGACCGCCGTACCACCATTGCGGTAGATATTCTCCCGTTCTGGTAATTCGACGAGCTTAGCCAGATTGGTTACCGGAAGCGGAGTGACAGGATACTCCGCTCTTGCGATAACCTCGACCCAGTTGAGATTACTGGTGCCAATTACGGCATCGTCGAAATCGCCGCCGCCCATCGTCTTCAGCTGTTCAAGCGCAGATATTCCCAAAATCACACGATCACGGCCCATGAAGCGCCGGAAACGGCGATTGTGGATATTGACAGTGGTGACGGCCTCCTTGGCGTTGCCCAGCGGCTGACGATACATCGCGAACGGTCCCTGATCCGCTTCCATGCAGCAGACAGCGTCCTCAGGGATGACCAAGTTGCGGCAATCGACGTCGCCAGTCTCCAGATCGAACGCGCTGAAGTCAGGCTGCAGGTTGTACCTGCGAGCGTCGGGGCCAAAGGGAATCCGGCCGCGCTCGCAGTCGAGCACCTGTGTCAACAACAGTTGGGCAGCGCGCCGGAACAGCCCTGGGTTCTTCAGGACCGGCACGCCGTGCCTGAGTGCCTCCACCAGGACCCAGGCTTCCGTATCCTTGCCCTCGCCAGGCGTCGTAACTGAGTCGATATTGGTCAACACCATGCGGCGCAGACCTTCCTCGCTTTTCAGCGCTTCCATAACCTCATGGATGAACAGGCGAGCCTGATCAACCCAGAGGCGCTTGGATTCTTCTGTAATGAATGCGCCCATGGACTGAATGCAAGTGCGGGCGTGCCCGCCCTTGACGTCACCCAGAGATCCGAAGAAGAACTTGTCGAAACGCACCTGTTTCTTCGGTCCGTAAATGATCATCGCGTAGCGGGGCAGTTCCACAACATGGAAGAATCCCTTCCCCATGCCGAGACGCGAGAACATGGTTCCCTTGAAGGCGTCACCAATCTGCATGTTCCTCAGCCTGGCATCATCGATAAGATCGCCGAGCCGGTGTAGGAAGTTGACGTCTACCAAGTGAATGCCATCTACCAAAGCCCTGTTGCGCTCATCGAACTGCTCAAGGTCAACGTGGAGAATGTCGAACGCCTGACCGTCGACTTGCCCACGAATAACCTCGCCCAGCTCGGCAGCGTGGCCTGGACTCACAGTGCCGCCGACGGCCCATTCATGATGCGCGCGGATCCTGCGGAAGTACTTTCGGACCTTCAGCCTGTCGGCTTCCGAGTTCATTACCAACTGAACGCCGATGTCCTCCAGCTTGTTGACGCCACAGTTGACAGGCACCACCACGACGGAGCCACGGTCATCCCAGTCGCCATAGATGACGCGGTGCGGATGATCGATTGGCAGCTTCGTGGAATAGAAGCCACGCTTACCAATCGCTTCGAACTCCTGGACTCCGTCCAGGAGCGTATTCGCAGATTCTGTGAGGATAGACATCTCCCCGTATGTCGCCCCATCCGGCAGGAAGATGTCGAAGAAGTTCGACGTCTCCCACGCTGGGTGAAACGTATTATCGGGATTGAACTTGCAATGCACGGCCGGGTTGAAGGCCACGCGGAGACGGCGAAGGCCGTCCTCAGAGACCACATGAAAGGTCTTTCTCGAAGGGTACTTTTCTCTGCTCACGATCATTTCTCCTATTGAGGCATCGCCTCGATGGTTAAACAGCGTTGGAAACCAAGTGGCCAGTTATGTGATTCATGACCGGCCGCGTTGTGCGGCTGAGTGGTGGACAATAAAATACCCTCGGCGCACCGAGGGCATGTCTCACAACTAAGTTCATTGCTGCGCTAATTGCTCAAATTGACAATTACGCTCTTGGCGTCAGCCGCTACTGTACGTTCGTACGCTCTGGCTGCAGCCATCTTTAGCACCGTCGTTTGTGACAACAGCATCGCCACATTCGGGTGCTCGTTGAGAAGCTCGACTTCACGACGCAGGATTGAGGCAGCTACGCCATCGACTTTGTCGAAGATCCTGCCCGAAGCGTTCGACACTAGGGGCGACAGCTTCGCTACCGCTTGGCTGTGGAAGGTGAATAGAATCCTCTTCCACTCAGGGTTGAGGCGGCCGGTCCCTGTGGGGGCCGGAGGATTGAATTGAGTTATTTCATTAGACATCGATGTAACTCCTTTGTTTTCAGTGACGGTGTTTTTGAAGGGCCTTATTTAGAGTCGCCTATCGGGGATCGGTAAACCCCACGCCTTGAGGCGGCGGTAGCTCTTGTCTTTGCCTTTTGGACCCACCCAGACCCATTGGTCAGTGTGCTCACGAAGGCAGCAGGGGCGACACGGTTGAAGCAACAATATCGGCCGCATGGCCGATCAATCCGGCTTCCAGCCGTAACCGAAGCCACCGGCTATTAGCCGGTGGAGAATTCACACCCCGGTGGGCTCGAAACTCTTGAAGTCCCGAGTCCACCTTTCTAATCACCTGGTGCAGGGAATTTCATAGAAGTTTTGGCCGCGCGCGCGGGACACGATGGCGAGGAGTTAGTGAGGATCAGTGGTGCGCCTTCTAAGCAGGCAGGGCGTTACACGCCACCGAGCTACTCGAGTGAGCGCAGGGAGGTCTGAAGGATCAGAGGGGCACAGATATCGCTTGACCTCGAGTTCAGACGGCTATCGCGGCTGTGCTCGTGCGGGTCGAGTTATAGGGCCGTATTTGAGCGTCAGTCAGAATCCGAGCCAGATGCATGACCTGTAACATCCTTTTAACAATTGCACCTATACTAGACTTAAGTAGAGGGCTAACTAAGTTCACGGAGTTGGAACCAGAACGGGAAGGTAATATTGTCCCACAGTTATCATGGATAGCTGTGGAGCCATTCTGGAAGTTTTGGGTTAAAGTGCCACAGTGTTATAATGGAGTTAGTTAGTAATCGGTGTAACCACCGTTAGTAAGCAACCCTGGGCCGCAAATAACCCTCGGTTGGCAGTTATGGTGATGCAACCGATCCCGAGACGAGAGTCTCGGCGTGTGGGTAGGGGTTGCGGACCTGGAATTGTCCAGGGATGCCCTTGGGCGAGCGCAAGCGGTCATAGGGCTGGGATACCTCTCGGCAGCACGTTAAATCGGACCCATGGGCGATGCGGAACCCATGACACCGTTGCCGGGATACCTCCGCGGGGCAGAGCCCGTCTGTTGGCTGCAAGGCCAAGAATCGGGACAACACTCAGACCGTGTGCGTGCCGAAAGGTTCAGGACACCGGGATTCTTGCGCGGGGAGAATTCCCCTGGGCACCCGTTACGGGTAGCTCCGGGAGAGTCTTCTCCTCTCCCGGTGCGTGTATTACTTGCATGTATTACTACACATTCCAGGATGTACTACTGGGGTTCATGTTGTATTTACTGCCAGCGGTCCTGGAGTAGGCCATCCGGCGCGGTGGCAACCGCCCGGTGGCCGATCCAACGAACCTGGGTGACAGAAACACGCACCAGTGACTCTGACCCACTTGGGTCCTAGCCTCTTAAGACTTGCCGGCGTACCTCATCGCCCGCTGTCTCGTGCAACGGGTTTGGTGCTCGCCGCTTGAGTTGACATGGGTGGGCTGTCCTGCTGGCGAGCGAATCGTGTTACTGGGCACAGTTAACCTGCCGCAGCATGGAGAACTCGGTTGCTTCGAGATCGACGGTCCAGCTGGATCCGGTGATCAAGATGGAGTTACTACGAGTCCGTATCATCCCCGCAGCATCGACTTCGACATCGAAGTCGACCAGATGAGATCCGATTCGGCCACTCATTATGCTCGTTGGGAATGATGATGAGCAGATAGAGCAGGAAACGTTCACAATCAGGACGATTCGATGCGACATCGACCAACATCGGCACTCAACAAATCACCTATCGTGCCAATGCGTCCTCAACGAGCCCATAAGTGAGCGCGATTGGGTTATAACTCGGCCAACTAAGTTCTGTAACTCCGATTCATGCTCCTTGAGTTACTTGGCGTTAACCACCGGAGCCGAGATTGACGTGATCGATCGTAGAGATCCTCATAGTGGGGCGGAAATGAGCCTCTGGAGTTTCAGGTCCCCGCTGTGGGGCAGAGACCCGGCCTGAACAGTTTCTTTGGTATCGACTCCGACCTAGGTCATTCTGGAAGCGGGACGAGGTCTGGCACTCATTGGATTTGGGTGTCAGGTGTGTTGTTGAAAACGTGGTAAGGAGGTAACAATGATGGAAAGCAAGCCGAAGAACCTGGGCCGTGCCTATTTGATTGACAAGCTGCGCGAGCGGGGCTTGTCCCGTCGGGATTCAGCCAAGATTGTTAGGTTCGTTTTTAAGGAGATGGCCGGCGCGCTTAAGCGCGGCGAGAGTGTGGAGTTTCCGTTCGGGACTTTACGACGGGTCCGCCACCAGCGCCGGAAGCAGAGGGGCCGATTCCTGGGGAAGATTCGAACAATCTACAAGAGGCGTTTTACGGTCAAACATGAGCTCGGTGAAGGGGGCATGGCTCGCTAACGGGAAGAAATAGAAGCAGGCCGCATGGAGCGGTCCGGCGCTCAAGTGGTCTTCTGGGCTCCCAGGCCTTTGCCATTGGTCAATAAATTGCTGTGGGATGGTGTGGGAAGGTGGTCAATAAGCCCCAATGGCTCCCTCATTTCGGTGCGAATCATGATATTCCCTATACTAGGGCGAGACCTTAGTTCATTTGCAGGACACTTTGCCCATTTTACTGTCCTGTAACTCACTGTGCTCGGTAGGGAGGACAGTGTTCCCCCGCTCGAAGTTGTACTTTCCACGACCGCAACATCGTGTGGGCTTTTGGACCATCCGGAAATATCTCTATTCCCGGGTGAAATGCCCGCGAGATCTGGGTCTTAGGAACTCAGTTATTCAGCAGGCGCGAGCTCAGTCGTGGCCGGTTCGGCCTCGGCCGCGGGCGATGCCGAGACGTATTCAACTTGACGCCGAAGTTGTCCCCGTCCTGAACCAGGTGTCCCTTTGGCCGGCAACAAATAACAATCTCGCGCGTGCGAGGGCCTAGCAATCCAGGCGCAGCCCGGCCGGCTTAAGAGGCAAAGGCGGGGGCGCCACAAATTCATCCCGAGAAAGAATGGAAGCAGAACTTTAGAAACCAAAACTGTCAAGGAGATATGCCCTTATGAATTCGAATTCGCCACACCTAATTCCCACCGCTCTCTCCAGCCTTGAATGCCTCGAAGACCTTTCGCTGCATGATCAGAGTCTGTTTCTTCTCAAGCGCCTCGCGCTTCGCTTTCCTCGGGGCATGACTTTCTGGCTAGACGCCCTTTACCTCCCCGAAAGTCATTCCGTGCCCGATCCGAATGAGCTCGCCCCGGGCCTCCCAATTGACGAGCGTCAGATGGCTATCCATTACCTCCTTGATGAACCATGGGAGGAGATTGAAGGCAACGGTTACATAACTAAAGTCCCCCGGAAGCTGAATTGGTATGAGATTTCCGCCAAGGGCTGGGCAGTGGCCTGTCGCATGACGCTCCAGGTCGATGGTGACCATATCGGTTGGAGACTCCCTCTCGATCTTTTGACCGACAACGAAGCGGTGATTCTGGAGAAGGAGCAGGTGCCTCCGTGGCTGGAGGAACTGCGTAAACTTCCTATTCGGGATCGTCCAATGCCGGAACAGCGCTGGTTTTAATTGCCCGAGCTTTGATAGTCGGGCATTGCGCAACACTAAGCATGTGCTCGGGTACAGCCCCGACAGAACCGCAGGGCGAGACGCCGAATCATGGTCTGTGGCACGGAAGCCACAGGCCATGAAGCAGAAGCCGCACTCACGAGCCATTCCCGAGAGGGCCAACGCGACCAGCGCCAGATCTGATCCGAATCTCGCACAGGAGTAAGCATTCAATTTCAGGTTGTTGTCCTTGGGTCAGTTCCACAGTTCCCTCTCTCGCTCTAGGCCGCTGCCTCGATTTCGTTCCATCTCTTCTCACTCTGGCGGCGGCCCATCTCTATGCGGTTGTCCCGCCTCTTCTGGAAGGTGGACGCCGCGGTCAGCCGGAACCAGGCAAGCAGGCCGTCCTCGTCAGAGTTCAGCTTCACGAGGGGAGCGCAGTTCATCATCCAGTACCAAGCAAAGCCAAGGTCATCTTTGGGGCCTGGTTTGCTTCCGGGAGTCCTCAGTTCCTTGGCCAGGAACCACGTCCGCCTCTGTTCCTTCAGTTCCCCTTTGGCGTAAGAGATGGCGTCCAGGGCAAAGCCCTTAAGATGATTCAACGTATCAATCGTGCCGCGCTGCCTTTCAACCTCAGGCCTGATTACATGCTTGTAGAGCCAGGCAACCTCGGCGGGATGCAATCCGTTGTCCCTAGCGATTGCCGCATACTTGTCGTGAGCCAGAACCCGGAGTCGCACGTCGAGCGCCACATGATCCGGCAGGGACTTGAGGGATTCGGTTCTACGGTAATAGGCGGCGAGGATTACATCCTCGGAGAGATTTGGCTTCGGGGCCTTCGAGTCAACAACGGATAGGAAACACTCCTTTATCGAATCCGGCGATAGCCGGCTGACATCCTTCTCGACGTGTTCAACATAGCGCTGGTGCTTCACGCAACCGCAGGAGGTGGTGTGCCCAGAGAGAACATCGCAGAGTCGGGGCTTTGTCACACGGCCGCATTGACAGCGACACTTGACGAGAGAATAGCGACGGGAGTCGGTGCCCGCATACCCTAGGGGAGTTAGCAGTGAATTGGGCAGCTGCTTGCCTATGATGTTACCAATGTTCCTTCTCTTCATTTCATCCATCCATCGGGCTGTGCTTGCCGCTTGACGCGGCCTGCGCCAGCCCTGCTTCGATTTGTGTCCTTACCTATCAACTGAGCAATCGTTGCAGACAGGTCACTCAGGATCCTGCCGGAAGCTCATACATACCCTCCTGATACTCACGGGCTCTCCAAGCCATTCCTTCCTTTCCTGAAAGCCGTCTGTGGGCCCTAGGCACAAGACGGCGGTGTCTGTACATTCCAGCCTTTGAGGCTCCGCCTGACGCCGAGAATGAATCTCTTCAAATGCGTGGCTTGCCATCTTGCCACCCTTGCCAGGGCGTCAAGATTACATGCCGAGCATCTTCTCGCACTGTTGTATTGCTGTCTTAATAGTTGCGTTACATGTGCGTAAGCTGAGCCTCCAACCAAGCCGGCAACCCCTCGAGGGGTTTCACCCCGGCAGGGCATTACGTCCCGCCGGCGTTCATGTTTCGTGTAACTCATGCTGCCTTCCGATCCGCCGTGGCGTCCACGTAGGTGCTCGTCAGTCGTTCCACCAGCTTGTCCAAGGCTGTCGGCCTATCCTGTTCCGGCAACAGGCCCAGGACGCGTTCTACGGCCGCGGCGGCCCTATCTACCGCCTGAGCCGTATTGAGTGCCAGTTTCTTTGCTGGGCGAGCCACGCGAGGCGATTGTACGGAATCCGTACAATTCGCTTCAGCATCCTCATTGCTCACAAGGGTCAGTAGGTCATAGGCTGTTTGCCGAGGCACGCCAACAACCCTGAGAAACGCAGCCCACTTTCGAAGTGGGGAATACAGCTCCTTGTATGCCGCGACTATCGTTGCGCGCTCCTGGCGCGTTAGAAAGAGTTTCCGTTCGAAGCCAAGGAACCGGTTCCGCAGTTCAAGCTCTTGAGTGGCCTCGTCCGGTCCCAATTCGGCCGCGAGCTGTCTCAACCCGGCTTCAATCGAGCGCAACTCGGCCTCGTTGATTCCCGTTGCGATCACATTGGGGTCAACTACGGGCAACTCTCGGATCTGTAGTGCTCGAATGTCGTCCGGCCATTGGTTGATGTTTTCCGCATTAGTGCCTTTCGCCCCCGGAACGGTCAACAGTTCACTATTCCTGGCCGGTGACTTGCCAAGTTGCTTCATCCACACATGCACACCTTGCTTACGACATTGCTCTACGATTCCTTCGGCCCAGGCCACGTCCATGGATCGCGCATTGCTGCCGGTTTCCCCGCCGACAATGACCCACTCAATGCCTTCGAGACTCATCTCGCCCAAGTCTTCGAGCAGTGGCTCACAGCTTAGGAAGTGGACCGTTGCCGGAATTTCCCTCAGTGCCTCCAGCCGGGGAAGCCCGTGCTGCTTGTTCTCACAGGTGACGCCGAGCCATACGTTCGCGTACCCAGTGTTCCAGTCAGGCGGTAGGTACTTCTCGATGTTGCTTGCACGTTTTGTCAATAACAGCCAGTCAAGGTGAGGAGTCTGCCGGATGAGTCCCCAGAGCCGGCTACGCTGGCCGGCTGGAGCCTCATCATCGGCCCAGTCGCATAGCGACCCGGAGAAGATGCGCGGTCTCGTTTCGGCTTTCGCGGCCTTCCGGTCCCATGCTAGAGGTTGTTTCCAGTAGCTATCCGACGTCATCCGCCGTGGTGCTCCCGACCCCCAGTGGCTGACTGGCTCGATCATCTGCCGGTCGTCCCTTTTCTTCGCGTAGCAGTTGGCACAGCCGGGAGAGACCTTGGTGCATCCCTCCCAGCAGTTGAATGTGTGAGTAGTCCAGTTGATTCTTGAATCCTTCATGCAACTACCCTCACATGTTCGCTGGGGGCAATTGGCCCGAAGTGATTCGCAGCGGCATATCTCTTGAGGCTTGCAGCAGTGATGAGGATCTTGCGCCCGATCCGGCGAGTTTCCAGCTCGCCGTTGGCTATCAAGTAGTCAACGCTGCGAGTGGACACAGAAATACTCCAGGCCGCCGTTTTGCGGTCGTAGAGAAGTTTCTGCATTGGTTGTTGTGATTGTGTTGCAGTCGATTCAGCTTTCATAAGGATTCCTATTGACGGAATCCGTTACCGGGTGCTGATCTCCCCGTTTGTACGCACGGTCTTGGGCGCGTTGAAAGCTTTTTCTATGTACAGCCCGCTGCGACTCTTTCACGGCGCGCCGGGTCACCGATTGCCCAGTTCTGCAACATCCTCAGTGTAGCACAATCGGCAGTCTGCAATGGGATATCAATTACAGCACTAGTCGTTAGGATGCTGATGCTGTCGCTTCTGGAGAGAGATATGCATAACGTGCAGCCATCCCGGGTTGGTTGCATCGATCTGCACGAAAAGCTCCTTCTACGCAGGTACCAGCAGTGGCGACACTTTTAAGTGCAGGCTGTTGATCCCGTGACGCAATGCCTGAAAATCAGCCTTTTGCCACCATTGAGGAGCGGTCACCCTAGAGGACCGGAACCATGAGTATGCGCAAGATCGCCGTCGAGGATATCGCGCGGGAGATTACACAGAACAAGCTCACTGTGGAGATGATTGCTGAGAAGTGCAAGGTCAGTGAGAATACTGATCTTCGCAAGATGGAAGCAGCCGGCAAGGAGAAGAGCATATGAAGTTCAGTGGCTGTTTTGGTGGCTGTTTGACTTGTAGTTCCGTGCCCCTTCGCGCTTCTCAGTGCTACTCCAATATGCCAATAACCTGCTGATTATAATGTTTTTATTCTACTATGTTCTTCTCTGTGCTACTCCCTGCGAAAGTGCCGAAATCGCCCTTTTAAGGCGTGGGTCGTGCGTTCGAGCCGCACCGAGCTCACCATTGTTTCCGATGGTTCAGCCGCTTTCCCAAAGTAAACTCCCGCCTCGAGTCCACCCGCGATTCTGGTTGCACCG
>Ga0182030_10014508_pt1 | contig 15536 bp, 13 predicted proteins | sample 812S3MmetaG_FD_121299 | JGI IMG/M metagenome (GOLD analysis project Ga0182030, IMG submission 121299) | Permafrost microbial communities from Stordalen Mire, Sweden - 812S3M metaG (Illumina Assembly) | ecosystem: Environmental > Terrestrial > Soil > Wetlands > Permafrost | place: Sweden... | reverse complement strand
TCTCGCCGATCCCAAAGCTCGCTTCTGCCGCTCGCCCGCCAGCTACCGTCATCGTCAATGGAGATCCGCCTATCCCATTGACACTAGAGCACTTGAATCCTGCATCTGCCGCCGTCGGAGTGCTTGGCACTGCTCCAACCCTTAGATGCTTAGCGTGCTCTGTTGCTTTATTTCAAGACGCGCCGACCGGTTCCGCCCACTCCTGAGGAAAACCAAAATTAGACGAAAAGACGCGCAACGATTATCGTAGCGCGTCCCGGCGCTTCTGGCAAGTCTCGTGCCAATTACTTGATTTCGACGGTGGCCACACCTTCGAATTTCTTTCTGATGGCCTCGGCCTCGTCCTTGGTCGCGCTTTCCTTCAGGGCCTTGGGGGCCCCATCGACCAGGTCCTTGGCTTCCTTCAGTCCGAGCGAGGTTACTTCGCGTACGGCCTTGATGGTGTTGATCTTGTTCGCGCCGGCATCCTTGAGGATGACCTGAAATTCGGTCTTTTCCTCAACCACCGGAGCCGCTGCTCCTGCACCGCCGCCCGCTACCGCAACCGGGGCCGCCGCAGCTGCCGATACTCCAAGCCGCTCTTCCAGCTTCTTCACCAGCGCCGCCGCTTCCAGCAGGCTCAGGCTGACAATTTGCTCTTCCAACTGTGCGAGATCCGCCATTTTTCTTCTCCAATTCCAACTGTTTGAATTTGATATTCCCCGGCTGCAAACTCAAACTGGAAGTTTCCGTTGCGCCAGACCCGCGCCCTTCCTGCCTGCTTTTACCGCCAAAACCCTTAAAAACAGTGGTCAGTTGTCAGTGACCAGTACCGAAAACCTGCTCGGGTTATCCGCAAAGACAACTGAGAACTGATGACTGACGACTACGCGGCTAAGCCGCGACGAACTTTTCCTTCTCCACGCCCTGCCCAAGCACGACAGCCAGATCGCGGCCCGTAGCGTTGAGCACCGTGGCCAACCGCTGAGCCGGAGCATTAATCAGGAACAAGAGCTTCGCAAAAATTTCTTCCTTGCCCGGCATGGTGGCCAGCGCCTTGACTTCTTCCACCGTCAACAGCTTGCCATCGACGATGCCCAGCTTGAACTGGAACTCGGCGTTCTCGCCAACCCACTTGGCGAACCCCTTGGCCAGCGCGACGGGGTCGCCCGAGGTGAACGCTACCGCGCTCACGCCCCTCAGGCCCTTCAGTGCGCCTTCGACCTTGGTGCCCTCGCCCGAAATAGCAGCAAGCTTATTCTTCACCACACGGTATTTCCCGCCCGCCTCACGCACCACCTTGCGCAGCGCAAAATCCTGCGCCACCGTCAGCTTGCTGAAGGTGCCGATAATTGCCGTCGTCGAAGTCTCCAGCTCTTTTGCCAGCAACTGAACCTTCTCCGCCTTTTTTCCTCTTGAAACCGCCATGTTTTCGCTCCGCTACGACAGGGAACAGGACGTACTGATTCGCTGTCTCCTGCTTCTCTGTTTCTCTGGCTCAGTGCTTCCCCGCCGCGTCCGCCACAGCCGAATCCAACGGCACCCCAGGCCCCATCGTCGAGCTCAGCGTGACGCTCTTGATGTACTTGCCCTTGGCTGCCGAAGGCTTCGCACGCACAATCGAGCTGATCACCGTGGTCGTGTTGTCGATCAGCTTTTGCGGATCGAAGCTCAGCTTGCCCACCGGCACATGCACCAGGCTGGTCTTATCGGCGCGAAATTCCACCTTACCGGCCTTGATCTCTTTCACCGCCGCGGCCACATCCAAGGTCACGGTACCGGTCTTCGGATTCGGCATGAGCCCTTTGGGGCCAAGAACCTTTCCGAGCCGCCCGACCACCTTCATCATGTCCGGCGTCGCGATCAGCGCGTCAAAGTCGGTCCAGTTCTCTTTCTGAATCTTCTCGACCATCTCTTCGCCGCCCACAAAATCCGCACCGGCGTCCCTTGCTTCCTTCTGGCGGTCGCCGGTAGCGATCACAGCCACCGTCTTGGTCTTGCCCAAACCGTGCGGAAGAACCACAGTCCCGCGCACCATCTGATCGGCGTGACGCGTATCGACACCCAACCGCATGGTCAGATCGACGGTCTCATCAAACTTGGCGTACTTGACCTGCTTGAGCAGGCTCACTGCTTCAGGCAGCGGATACGCCGACTTGATAACAGCGGCGCGCGCCTTCGCAATATTCTTGCTGATTTTTGCCATTCATCCCTCGTCTCCCACCGCTTTTGCCAGCCCCGCATTGCAGGGAACTCGGCTCAGAACTGGCAACAAGAAACGTTGCCGCTCCGGCTATGAGCCCAAAAAGCCGTGGTGCCATTGACAGCCCGAAAGACACAACCGGGCACTGCCTATGAAGCATAAAGGATTGGCAGCGAAAATGCAACGTCGTGATCTCGTTCATTCTGCGAGAGTATTAAGTACCCGAGGATATTAAGCATTTAGGAACTCGTTGAAATATTCGCCTTTTCTTCGCCTTAGTGCGAGAGTACCATTTTGGGAGATGAAAAACGAGACCCTCTTCGGCGAGCCAGATGCATTCATGACTCCGGAGACTGGCTCGTATGCTGAAGACAAATACGCGCTGGTCAGATTGTATTGTCAGCTCTTCTCCAGCGGCATGAAAGAGAAGTGGCGAGGGAAGCGAACATATCTTGACCTCTATTCGGGTGCCGGAAAATGTCAAATCAAGGCGAACTCGAAGGTGCTGCTCGGTTCGCCTTTAATTTCGCTCTCAGTTCCCGACCCTTTTGACTCCTATATTTTCTGCGATAAAAACAGTGATGCCATCGAATCACTTCGGGCCCGATTGATTGGTTATCCCGGAAGAAGAGTGTCCTTGATCGCAGGCGACTGCAACGATTTGGTGGAAGAAATCTGTTTATTAATACCCCCAGATAATCTCGTCCTGTCCTTCGTCGATCCATTTGATATTGGACTCCGTTTCGACACAATCAAGCGAGTTTCCCAAGCTGGCTATGGTGTCGATTTTCTCTTACTACTGGCCTTTCAGATGGACGCGGCCCGGGGGGATAATCCGAAGCATTATGCGAATCCCAATAACACGAAGATCGATCGGATGCTTGGCGATGCCGATTGGCGCCTCCGCTGGGAGAAGGAACAAAATGCTGGCAATACCGATTTCTCAAAATTTCTGGCTCTTGAGTTTTCGCGATCGATGGAGACGATTGGATACCTACGCACCGAACTTCACCAGATGCGTAAGATAAGAACTCTCGACAAGCATGTGCCGCTGTACTATCTCGCCTTGTTCTCGCGAAACAAAACCGCGTTTAAGTACTGGAACGAAGTGCTTAAGTACTCGACGCCTCAGCGTGGACTGTTCGACTAGGAGGTCGATATGTCACTCGGAACATCAATCGAATGGACAGATGCAACCTGGAACCCAGTCCGAGGCTGTTCCAAAGTGAGTCCTGGCTGTAAACATTGCTATGCCGAACGATTTGCAGAGCGATTCAGGGGTGTGCCAAATCATCCGTTTGAGCAAGGCTTCGATGTTCGCGTGGTTCCGGATAAGCTCATGGAACCTTTACGTTGGAAATCTCCTCGCAAAGTTTTCGTGAATTCAATGAGTGATCTGTTCCATGAGAAAGTTCCAGACGATTTTATTGTTGACGTTGCCAAAGTCATGAAAAAAGCAAATTGGCATATTTTCCAAGTGTTAACTAAGAGAGAGAAGCGGCTCGAAGAAATGCTCAGAGGAGCACTCTCGCAGTTCGCTGTCGAAAGCCATATTTGGTGGGGAGTCAGCGTTGAAAACAGGAAACACGGCTTACCGCGCTTGCGCGCGCTTCAAAGATCCAATGCAAAAATCAAATTCCTCTCTGTAGAGCCCTTGATCGAAGATCTCGGTGAAATCGATTTGAGCGGAATTGCATGGGTAATTGTAGGCGGCGAGAGCGGCCCCGGCGCTCGTCCGATGCGACCGGAGTGGGTGAGAGCCATTCGAGACCAATGCAGGCTCGCTCAAATACCCTTCTTCTTCAAACAATGGGGAGGCGCCCGGAAGCATCTGACAGGCAGAACTCTGGATAGAGAGGTGCACAATTCATTCCCGGAAGTTTCAGCCAGACTTCCGGCTGATAGACGGCACTTCGGGAAAACGAGCGCGCTCAATGAGAATTCAAATGTCTCAGGGTTTATCCCGATTGCAGAACTTACGGGGCTCTGAACAGTATTCCTGAGATCGGTCCGAGACAAACTACTCCAAACAGCATCTAACTGAATGAACACGTGAGGCCGGGCGATTGTGCAGGCGAATCGCCGCGAGCCTTGGAGGAGTTTGACATGAAACGAGCAGGTTTTGCCACCATGGTGGCCGCCGGAACGCTGATGCTTGTCGCACCTGCATTCGCGGTAACAACCGAGCAAGGGCAAGGACAGGCCGTCATCACGGTCATGCCGAAAAACAATGAGACAGCAGCCTTCAACATACAGCCGCAAAACCTTCAGCTGAAAGTCGATGGCAAGCAGTCGAACGTGACGAACTTTGCCTCCGCGAAAGGTCCGAACAGCCCTCTGGAACTCGTGATTCTGATCGACAGCTCCGCGCGCGTCTCCCTGGGCACACAGTTGAGTGACATCGCGGACTTCGTGAAAGAGATGCCGAATAACACCAAAATCGCCATCGCTTACATGGAAAACGGACGCGCAGCCTTGACCGGCCCCCTCTCGTCCGATCCGGCCCAGGTACTCAACGGACTTCACTTGCCCGGCGGTGCGCTGGGAACGAGCAGCAGCCCTTATTTCTGCCTATCCGACTTGGCAAAAAACTGGCCCTCGCACGATGCCACTGCGCGGCGCGAAGCGGTAATGATCACCGACGGCGTCGACTACTACAACCTCCGCTACGATCCTGAAGACCCTTACGTGCAGGCCGCGATTGAGGACTCAATTCGCTCCGGTCTCGTCGTCTACTCGTTCTACTGGGAGAACCGCGGGCGCGTCGACCGGTCCGTATACGAAAACAACGCGGGCCAGAACCTTCTCGCGGAAGTGACGCAGGCAACAGGCGGGAACAGTTATTGGGAAGGAACGGGCAATCCAGTCTCGTTCGATCCTTTCTTTAAGGACCTGCGCCAGCGCCTCCAGAACCAGTACCGGCTCAGTTTCTCGTCATCTCTGAAGGGCAAGCCGCAGATCGAGAAGTTCAGCTTGAAAGTTCAGGGTGCCGATGCGAAAGTCTACGCACCGCAACAAGTGCTTGTGAGCCGCGCGGGGACAAGCTCGGGCGAATAACAATTCGGGAGGACGGGACCAGCCTCGCAGGTCGCTTCAAGCGCCCCAGACTTCGCGGGCAGTGTCAACAACCAGCTTGAGCTTGGCCCACTGATCGGCTTCCGTCAGCTCGTTCCCTTCCATGGTTGAAGCGAAGCCGCACTGCGGGCTCAAGGCCAGTTGCTCCAGCGGCAGCACCTTCGCGGCTTCGTCGATGCGGCGCAGCAAGTCTTCCTTGCGTTCGAGCTGCGGCCGTTTGCTGCTTACCAACCCGAGCACAACGATCTTGCCCTTGGGCACAAGCTTCAAAGGCGCGAAGCTTCCCGAGCGCTCGTCGTCGTATTCGAGTAGGAACCGGTCAACAGCCAGCTCGTGGAACAGCCTTTCGGCGATGGCCTCGTAGCCTCCCTGCGCATACCAATGGCTGCGGTTGTTTCCACGGCACAGGTGAATCGCCAGCGTGACGTCGGGGTGGTGGCGCGCAGCGGCGAAGCACGCATTGTCCGCGCGCAGCGACGCTGTCAGCATGGCGCCGGTGTCAACGCGCAACTCCGTCTTCATCCAGTCGCACCACTTGGCATCGAGGAAATAGCTGTAGCGCGGCGCGTCGATCTGCAAGTAGGAAACACCGCCACCGGCAAGCTCCTTCAAATCATCGGTCATGATGTCCGTGACAGCGTCGAGTAACGCAAATGGATCGCGATAGACCGCGTCAGTGACTCCGTATTTGAATGAGATCGCGGGAAACTGCGTTGCACTGGGCAGCGTCATCTTAATCGGTCCCGGCGCATGCTCGCGCAGGTAGGGCAGTTCGTGTCCGGTCAGAGGACGGCGCTGTTGCAGCGGCGCGTTCACGATGCCGGTGATGCTGCTGACCGCAGCCGGCTTGGGTGCGTGGCCTTTCTTGTCCTCATCCCACTGCCGCGCGACCGCATCGCCCAAATCGAACCCGTCCACGGCGTCGGTAAAGTCGCTCATGAAGTTGCTGCGGCGCAATTCCCCATCGGTAAAAACACCCAGGCCTAGGTCCTTTTGCATTCCAAGAACCCGGGCAATGTGCCGGTCTTCGAGGGCACGAAGCTGCTCGGCAGCCATGTGGTTCTGCCGTGCCTGAAGAATCTCGGGAGCGCGCAAAAAACTGCCGACATGTTCGGCACGGTAGGTAGAGGTTGCGGTGGAAGTCGCAGGCGTGAGCGTGGCCATGGAGGGCTCCTTGTCGCAGAAAGCATACAGTCGGCTTCGGATTGCGCGCAATAAAGCCGTGCGCTACTCGCACAGCGTGCCTAATTTTCAGCCGGGGTCAACATCCTGAGTAGATCCCTTGGGTGAATCGGCTTCGCTAGCATTTCGAAGCGATAGCCCTGCGCCTTTGCGCGATCGAGCAGGTCCGCAGTCGATGCCTGCCCGGAGAAAAGAATGACCCGGCAGGAGGGCAGCACCTGGGCGACTTGCATCGCCACGTCGATTCCTGAAATGCCGCGCATGATCACATCGGTGAGCAGCACGTCGGGTTGGAACTCCGATGCCACCGGGACCGCATGCTCGCCGCTGAACAGCGCCTTGGCTTCAAATCCGCTCGCGTTCAGGATTTGCGCCAGAGTGCTCGCGATCATGTGCTCGTCGTCGACGATGAGGACACGTAGGCCTTTACGATCGTTCGGCACAGGCGTTCCCTTTAGGAGCTGAATTGGATGGCTGGATTAAGGATACCCGAAGACCGGCCCGAGATTCATTGTTTGCACGCCTTCACGTTCAAAAGAAAATGAAGACTCCGTATGCGCGCAACCGAATGGAATCTCAATCTACGAAGTCACGCCACGTCGGATCGATTGTCAGTCGAAGCAAGCTCGATTTCCACGAAAATCCTTGGGAGGTCGAAATTAATTCCGGCTGCGCATCTTGGAGAGCAGGCGCAGGATCTCCAGATAGAGCCAGACCAGCGTCACCATGATGCCGAAGGCACCATACCACTCCATGTATTTAGGAGCCCCGTAGCTCACCCCCTGCTCGATGAAATCAAAATCAAGAACAAGATTGAGGGCTGCAATCGCGCAGACGAACAAGCTGAAAACAATCCCGATCGTACCGCCGCCATTGATTGCCAGGAACTGGATGTGGAAGAAGCTCAGCAACATTTCAAGCAGGTAAAAGACCATAATGCCGCCCGTAGCGGCGATCACGCCCATCCGAAACTTCTGCGTCACCTTAATCATTCCTGAGCTGTAGGCCAGCAGGAGCACCAACAGCGTCCCGAACGTCAGACCTACGGCCTGTACAGCAATGCCGGGATAGCGGAAATCGAAGATGGCCGAGAGACCGCCGAGCACCAGGCCTTCGAGCAGCGCGTAAAGCGGGGCCGTCACGGGCGACCATTCCTTTTTGAACACCGTAACCATTGCCACAACAAAACCGCCCAACGCGCCAACCAGCAGATAGGGCGCGATGTCGGCCATGTCGCGCGATTGCACGAAAAGATGCCACACCCAGGCCGCCGTAGCCATCGCAAATACGAGCAGAAGGCCGGTCTTGTTCACGGTGCCGCTCAGAGTCATGCGCGTCGCAGCATCGATCATGCCGCCATAACCCGCACCGCCGTACCCGCTGCCGGGCAGATTCTGAAATGTCTTGCTACCGAGGGCCGGATTGGATGTCTTCATCAAGGGCATTTGAATTTCTCCATAAGTACAGTGCGAATCCACAGAATTAGACGCTGCAGGAGAAGCATGGGTCGCAGGCTCTATTCTAATCGCTGCGGCTAGCTAGTCGGCCCCGCCGGCGTCCGACCCATCAAGGCCCGGGTCGCTTCGCCGGCTCGCGAAAGGCGCGCTCCACCATGTCGTTCGGATCGGTCGAGACCAGCCCATCGCGCCACAACCAGCGCATCATGTCGGGCAAAATCGCGCCGCCCATTTCTTGGCCGTGCAGGTTCATACCCCAGGCATAGTTCACGTCGTAGCCTTTCTGGGTAAGAACCTTCATCAAACGCACATTCTGGTAAAACCAATCCACGCGGGGATCGTACGGATTTCCGTTACGCACCCCGCGATTGTCGTTGCGCCCGTCGCACAGAAAGATGCGAATGGGTTTTGCAGGGCTGGCCAGAACGCGTTCCGTGTACACATCGCCGCCGCGCAGATTCACAAAGCTTCCCACGATGCTGAGCACCTTGCGAAATTGATCGGGCCGCTCCCACGCAACCATGAACGCCGCGATCGCGCCCGAGCTCGTCCCTCCGATGCCATGCTGATCCGGATCGTGCGAGATGTTGTATTCGCCGCAGAGCACCGGCATCAGTTCCTCCGTAATTACGCGCGCGTACTTGTCATCGGGCGTGTTGTACTCCGTGGGCCGATTTGTCGTGTGGTCGCCCCACTCCTGCGCATTCGGCTCGGGCTGCTCCGGCGTGCGCCCCGGATTGATAAAGACTGCCAGCATCACCGGAATCTCACGCCGATAAATCAGATTGTCGAGAACATTCTGCGCGCGCACGTCTCCATCGGGATCCTTGAACGCCTGCCCATCGTTGAAGATCATCAGGCTCGCCGGCGTCGTAGGATCGTACTGCGCCGGCACATAGACCCAATATGTATGCTGCGTGCCCGGATACACCTTGCTTGGCAGCGTGAACGGCCCACGGATCTCGCCCTTAGGCACGCCCTCCTGCGGCATAGAGTCCGGCCCAAGCCGGTATTGCGAATTCGGCGACGGCCCCGGTGGCTGCTGCGGAAGCTGGGGAACAAGTGGCGTGGCGGCAGAGACCATGGCGGCAAGAAGCATCGTTTCCCAAATCAATTTCATTGGAAAAGCCTACTCCAGGTGGCCTCCACCTTACTGAATCATCAAGTCCGGAATTTGCGATAATCGGTTCACACCCGCCGCGCACACCCAGGGTTCCACGGAGGCCGCATGCACGGAATCGCAAAAGATTTTCGTTTCGCCGCTCGCCAATTATTCAAAGCGCCCGGCTTCACGCTAACCGTCGTCCTTATGCTCGGCCTCGGAATCGGCGTAACGACCGCGATCTTTTCCCTCATTGAAGGAATTCTGCTGCGGCCATTGCCATTCCAGAATCCCGACCGACTGGTGCTATTGGGCGATCATCTGGCCAGCAATACCCGCGTGGGTGTGACCGCCCGCGAAATCGCCGCCTACGCGCATGCGTCGAGCGCCTTCTCTTCCATGGGCGGATTCACCGGCGCTACCTATGAGCTTTCCGGCGGCGCCACCCCTGAAGAAACTGCCGCCGGAAGGCTCACGGCCGGCGTGTTTCCAACTCTCGGCGTTGAGCCCATCCTTGGCCGCGTCTTTACCGAAGCCGAAGAAGACGCGCACGCGCCGCTCGCAGTCATCAGCTACGCCCTGTGGATGGATCGCTATCAACGTGATCCGCGCATCGTCGGCCGTTCCATCGAGCTCAATCGCAGAACCTATTCGATCGTTGGCGTCATGCCCCGCAGCTTCGAGTTCCCTGCAGACAGCGGTCGCCTGAGCGAAACCCAGCTTTGGGTTCCCATGAGCCTCACACCCGATGAGCTTTCCGAGCAGGCCGCCGGATTCTGGGGTTATCGTATCGTCGCCCGGCTCAAGGATGGCGTCACCGAGGCAGCCGCCGCGCAGGATGCGAATCGCGTGGCGCAGCAAGTCATGCGCGACTTTCCTCCGACTATGTCGGCGATCCGCATTCGCGGAGACGCAGTGTTGTTGCTCGAATCTGTGATCGGAGAAACCAGGCCGTTATTGCGCACGTTGTTCTTGGCGGTCTCAGTCGTCCTGTTGATCGCGTGCGTCAACGTCGCAATTCTTCTGCTCGTCCGCGCTATTCGTCGCCGCCGTGAATATGCTCTGCGGCTCGCGCTGGGCGCGCAGCCCGGTGTGCTCGTGCGCGAGTCTCTCTGCGAGGGCCTTCTACTCAGTTTTGCAGGTGGCCTGGTCGGTCTGGCCTTTGCCGCGGCGTTGCTTCGCACCACCCTGCATCTTCTGCCCGAATCCATGCCCCGCGTCGACTCTATTGCGATCGATCCAACCGTGGCTGGCTTCACGCTGCTGCTGGCTCTTGCAACGGGCGTCCTCTGCAGCATCGCTCCAGCCTTCGCCGCCGCGCGCACTGACCTGATTGAAAGCCTGAAAGAAGGCGTGCGAACCAGCGGGGGCGCGAAGAACCACGCATGGTTACGCTCGACTCTCGTAGTCGCGGAGATCGGCATCGCCCTGGTACTACTCACGACGGCAGGAGCCTTTCTGCGCAGCTATCAGAAAATGCTGGCCGTCGATCCGGGATATCACCCCGATCATGTGCTCGTGGCCGACCTTCGATTGCCGCTCGACCAATACCCGACCGATGCGTCGGTGGACGCCTTCAACCGCACTGCCGTCGACCGCTTGTCGAGGAAGCCAGGAGTGTCAGCCGTCAGCATTTCGACGATTCTTCCTGGCTCCGACTCCTATCCAATGGCTGCTTACACCATCGAAGGCCAACCCACCGAAGGATGGAAGCTGAAGTTTGCCGCGTTCGGGGCGGTCTACGGAGATTACTTCGCATCCCTCGGAATCCCGCTGCTCGAAGGCCGCACATTCAACTCCGGCGACCGCGCCGATTCCTCGCTCGTAGTCATTGTGAATCAATCGATGGCCGAGCACTCCTGGCCCGGCCAGAGTCCTCTCGGCAAGCGCATGCACGCGGGCAATCCGAAGAAGGGCTTGCCGTGGGCCACCGTTGTCGGCGTCGTCGGAAACACCAAAATTGGCTCTCCGGATGAAGACAACACCGACCAGTGGTTCGCGCCCGCACAACAGCCGGCGATCCTGCAACCGCCCCAACCCTCGGGAAAACGCTCCGGTGTCGGCGGCGCCTTCCTTACGCTCCGCTCGGCATTGCCGCCCGAACAAATGCGCGAGACACTTCGCGCAACCATCGCCGCAATCGATCCCGCGCTTGCCCTGCGGCATGTTCAGACCATGACGGACATCGTTTCGGAGTCCGAGGCGCCGCGCCGCTTCAACACCAGCATCATCTCCGCATTCGCACTCGGCGCGCTCGCTCTCGCCATCACGGGAATCTACGCTGTTGTCGCATTTTCCGTATCGCTGCGCACTCAGGAAATCGCCATCCGCATGGCTCTTGGCGCCCAGCGCGAGGGCATCGCGCGTCTCGTCCTCGTCTCCGCCGTCAAAATGGCCTTGTTTGGCTGCGGCTTCGGCGTCCTCGCGTCCTTTGCGGTGTCGCAGCTCGTGAGCTCGTTTTTATTTGGCGTCACCGCAACCGACCCGATGATTTATGCCGCGAGCGTCCTTGTCATGATGCTGGTCGCGCTGCTCGCCTCGGCCCTGCCCGCCCGGCGCGCTGCGTCCGCCGACCCGATTCAGGCTTTGCGCTCGATTTGAAAGAAATCTCCGCGAGAATTTCAGCTTGATATTGAAACGCCGGAGCCTCGCCGTATAGTTTGGTGATACTCGTTCTATGGCCGCTTGATCTAGTACGAACCCTGGGTGCCCCAGGTCTCGCCTTTGAGACCTGGGATAGCACGAACCTCCACGCTCTAAATCGCGAAGTCTGCGACTCCGGCTCCAATCGGCAGCGACTCTTCGGCCTCACCGCTTACTCTGCATTCTGTAATATCCAACCGAAACGAGGACCATGAGAACCTCTAGGCTTGTCTTACGCTGCGCCGTACTTGTCTTGACCTCTGCGATCCAATCGCTGCCTTCGCAGCAACTGAACGCCAACTACGCGCGCGATCCCAACCAGCCCATCGATCAGCACTACTCCGATCAGATCCAGAAATACACCACCGACAAAGCATTCGTCTCGCCGCTGGTGGACTATCTGCCCGCATCAAAGACCGTGCCCACGCCGGAGAAGGTGCTCGGCGATGTCTCCGGCGCGCCCGACATGCTCCCCTATGCCGAGGACGTGTACAAATACTTCCGCATGCTGGAAGCCGCGAGCCCGCGCGTCAAGGTCTTCTCCATCGGCCACACCGAGGAAGGCCGCGAAATGATCGCCGCGGCCATCGCCGACCCGGAGTTGCTCGCCGGTGCAAAGGACAACGACGCACGCCTCGCGCAACTCGCCGACCCGCGAACGATTGGGATGGACGATGTGAAAGCGCGCACGCTGATAGACAAATCATGGCCGGTGTATTACATCACCGGCACGATTCACTCACCCGAGACCGGCGCACCAACAGCGTTGATGGAGATGGCCTATCGCCTCGCTGTGGACGACGCGCCCTACATCAAATTCATCCGCTCGCACATGGTCGTTCTCATCACACCCGTCGTCGAAGTCGACGGGCGCGACCGCATGGTCGATATCTATCGTTGGCACAAGGCGCACACCAGCGAGATGTGGCCACGCCTGCTTTATTGGGGTCACTACGTCGCGCACGACAACAATCGCGACGCCATGGGCATGACGCTCGACCTGACGCGCAATGTTCTTGACACCTATGTAAAGTGGCACGCGCAGGTGCTCCACGATCTGCACGAATCGGTACCGTTCCTCTACGACAACACCGTAGGCGACGGTCCCTACAACGCCTGGGTCGATCCGATGCTTGCCGACGAATGGGCCGAACTGGGTTGGAACAACGTCGCGCAGATGCAGAGTTTCGGCATGCCCGGTGTCTTCACACATGGCGACTTCGATACGTGGAGTCCCGGCTACCTGATGTTTCTTGCCGCGATGCACAACGGCATCAGCCGTCTCTATGAGACCTTCGGCAACGGCGGAGCGGACACGGAAAAACGCATCCTCACACCCGAAGAATATTCGCGCACGTGGTACCGGCAAAATCCTCCGCTGCCCATCGTCAACTGGTCGCAGCGCGACAACAACAACTACGAAGAGACCGCGCTACTCACAACCATCTCTTACTTCTCGCAGCACACGCATCACTTCCTTGAGAACTACTACGCCAAGAGCAAACGCAGCATTGAAAAGCCAACGCTGGAAGGTCCAGCGGCGTATGTGATTCCCCCAGATCCCAGTCAGACCAATCGCACGGTCGAATTGCTGAAGGTGCTCCAGCGGCAGCATGTTGAGATCCAGCAGCTGACGAGTTCCGCCACGTCCACCGTCCTCGGAGAAAAGCGCGCTGACAAGCCACACGACCAGACGTTCCCTGCCGGCAGCATCGTGGTGCGCATGGATCAGCCCTACTCGCGCATCGCCGACGCCCTGCTCGATCACCAGTTCTGGGCACCGGACGATCCGCAGAAACATCCCTATGACGACACAGGCTGGTCCTTCACCGATTTGTTTCACGTCAAGGTGGTGCGCGTTCCCGATGCAACAATCTTGAAAGCGGCAATGACGCCGGTGGTCGATCCCGCCGCACTGGCTGGAAAACTAGACGGCACAGGCTCGCTGATTGCCGTGGCCAACACAGGGCAGGCGTCGCTGCTATCGCTGGTCTACAAGCTGAAGAACGCAAAAATTGAATCCGCAGAAAAACCCTTCGATGCCGGTGAAAAACATTTCGCGGCGGGCTCACTTCTGATTTCGGGAGTAGCCGACGATCCGCTGAAAAGCGCTCTGCACGATCTGGCCCTCGACGCCACACACCTCAGTGTGACCCCGTTGATTCCCGTTCACACAGTCGCCGCACCGCGCATCGCGATGATGCACACGTGGCTCGCGACGCAGACCGAAGGCTGGTGGCGTTACGCCTTTGACAGCGAGGGCGTGCCCTTCGACTACATCAGCACGCAAACCGCCGCGAAAGAAGACGACCTGCGCTCGAAATACGACGTGATCGTTTTCGCACCGGTGAGCCGCGCATCGGCAACTGACATCATCGATGGCCTGCCGATGTGGAATAACGCCCTGCCATGGGAGAAAACCGACCTGACGCCCAACCTCGGCAACACCGACACAACGCCCGACATGCGCCCGGGCCTCGGCTATGACGGTCTCGCGCATTTGAAGAAATTTGTAGAACAAGGCGGCCTCCTGATCACCTGCGAAGACACAGCGCAATTCGCCATCGACACCGGCTTAGCACCCGGCGTGAGCCTTGCGCCGCACCCAGATGCTCGCGTTGTGGGAACCGTGCTCGACACTGTATTTGTAAACAGCGAGAATCCGGTCGCATTCGGTTATGAAAAAAGCGTGCCCGTGATCAGCTCTGCGGGTATGGCCTTCAACATCAGCAACACGTTAGGCCGCGCCGGCGGTCGCATCCTGATGGACCCCTACGCGGAGAGGCCAACCGGTCGCGGCACGCAGGAGGACAACGACGAGCCGCAAGGCCGCAAGATCGCCGAAGCGGAAGCGCTCGAAAAACAGCAGCCCTGGCAACCGAAAAAACTGAATGAAGAACAGACACGTAACAATCCACTCGTGATTCCAACAGAACTGCGTCCCGAGGTGATTCTGCGCTTCGCAGACAACAAGGGCCTGCTGCTGGACGGTCTTCTCGATAAGGGCGCCTCGATTGCCGAACATGCGGTCGTGGTGGATGCGCATCTCGGCCAGGGCAATGTTCTGCTCTTCGGCAACAACCCCATTTATCGCGGCGAGACCATCGGAACCTACGGCCTGGTCTTCAACGCGATCCTGAACCACGACCACCTGGCGCACCAGCCCGCGCCCTCAGAGAAAAAGTAAGCGAAGTGGACAACAGCTCGGTGCAATTGCCTCTTTTCGCGGGCCAGCGTTTTGTGTCATGCTTGGACGCATGGGAAGCAAAGACAAAGGCAAGAAAGAAGCCAAGAAGGCGCCCAAGCCCAAGCCGAAACCTGAGCCGGGCCGCAAGCGCGAGATGTTCACGCCGGCCCCGCCGAAATAGAACCCGCAACAGTTGCCCTGCTGGTTGTGCAAGAAGGCCCACCTCAATCAGGTAGGTCTTCTTGCGCTTGGGTCTTCGGCTCAAATGAAAAGGCCCTCACAAGCGGAGGGCCTTTTCTATGGATGAGTTTTGGATGCGGATCAGGCGACGACTTCAATCCCCATGGAACGTGCAGTTCCCTTGATGCTCTTGATCGCCGTCTCGACAGACGAGGCGTTCAGATCGGGCATCTTCTGGGTAGCAATTTCGCGCACCTGCTTCTCGGTCACCTTGCCCACCTTGTCCTTATTGGGAGTGCCCGCACCCTTGGTGATTCCGGCGGCCTTCTTCAGCAGCACTGCCGCGGGCGGCGTCTTGGTAATAAAGGTGAAGCTGCGGTCGGCGTACACCGTGATGACGACCGGAATGGTCAGGCCGGCCATCTCCTTGTTCTGCGTGCGTGCGTTGAACTGCTTGCAGAACTCCATGATGTTGACCTGCGCCTGACCCAGCGCGGGGCCGACCGGCGGCGCAGGCGTGGCCTTCGC
>Ga0182030_10014507_pt1 | contig 15536 bp, 16 predicted proteins | sample 812S3MmetaG_FD_121299 | JGI IMG/M metagenome (GOLD analysis project Ga0182030, IMG submission 121299) | Permafrost microbial communities from Stordalen Mire, Sweden - 812S3M metaG (Illumina Assembly) | ecosystem: Environmental > Terrestrial > Soil > Wetlands > Permafrost | place: Sweden... | reverse complement strand
TAAACTAGTAAACTAGTAGAGAAAAGCATGCCATGTTTTATCCGTCAAGACGGAAAAGAACTGGAGGGATTCTCGAAGGATCGGCGGCCTTCGCGATGGGCGCTGATCTGCAGACGGGAAAAGGGATTTCTCGATATTTTTGATCGATTGAACGCTTGAAGGAAGCCGCCTTCATGGCCCTGCCTCACGCGAATGAGGCGTCGGCCTGCCGTGGCGCCTTATCGAGCGCCAGCCGCCTGAACAGTCTCAATTATTATTGCATGAAGATAGGCGGCCCGATGTGCGCTCCAAGAGCGGCGCCTCGCCGTGATGTCGTCCGCCTGCCCTTAGCTACGGGCGTCCCGCTCCATTCGAGCCTCAAAATCGTAGCTTCGTCTGCGGTCGACCTCACAGAACGCCTGGACGCTTGGCGAAGTCGCCTTCGCCAAGGCCCAAGCCTGAAGACTATATCGTAGTCTGCCCCTTCCTTCCGCCGGGCGCGCGTAACCGGCTGTCGGAGAGAATGTCGAGCGTAGCCACATCTTCTGCGACGTGAATGGGGTTACGCAAGGGCAAAAGCACAGCCGCGGAGCCGAGCCGGATGCGCGTCGTGCGCGCCGCCAAATGCGCCAAGATGGCGAGGCTCGAGGGGCTCGAAGCGTCGGGATTGAAATGATGTTCGGCGACCCAGGCTTCGTCGAAGCCAAGCGCCTCGACAAGCTGCACGAGTTTCGTCTGCTCGGCATAGGCCGAACGGTAATCGCGCTGAGGGTTCTCGTAGGTGCAGAAAAGTCCCGTTCGCATTCTTGGCCTCCGCGGCTTGCTGCTGAAAGACTGGTTTGCGGGACCGCGATCTCCTTCATGGCGGCAGCCAAACAGGCCGCGACAGGAATTGTCTCGGCCAATTTTCGTAAGCTTCGCTTCTCGGAAGCAATATATCTTAATATATTGTATATGTCACGCGCCTTCCTCCGGGCTGAAGGGACGCTTTCGCGTAGGCGAGAATCAATCGGGAGGGTGGCGCCGCGGATCTTCGGCAAGCCACGCGGCAACGTTCTGGAGCTCAATCATGTGAACCCAACGGCAGACGACGTCTCGGCTGGGCCCGCACGCACTTTGAATGCCCCATCGACAATTGGCTTCGTTCACGCGGCTCGGACGCATTGAAGCCCCATCGCATGAAACGTGAATCACACACAAGCATCAAGTGAAGGCGCCGCCGCCGTCAGGCGTCGGGACACTCGCGCTTGATCCACCCGGCGATTTCGGGCCAGAAATTCTTCAAAGTCTTCGAGCCCATGAACAGGCCGATATGGCCGCCCGGGACCAGTTTCTTGACGATCTTCCCTTTCGGAACTCCAAGCTTTTCTTCGGCTGCGAAAACCTGCGGCGCCGGCGTTATATCGTCGCTTTCGCCGGCCAGAAGGAAAGTTGGACAGATGATGTCGCTCAGCGCGATTTTGCGGCCGAGCGCCACAAACGTCCCCTTGCAGAGCTGGTTGTCCTTGAACAGAAGCTTGATCGCTTGCAGGTACCAGGCGCCGGGCAGATCGAGCGGATTCTCGTACCATCTCTTGAATTCCTCACGTTTCTTGATGAAGGCGGGGTCCTCAACATTTTCGTAAAGATCAAGATAGGTTTTGAAATATTGCTCATCCGGGTGCATGCTTTTCCACCCGGCAAGCATGAATCTGCCGCGCATCAAGCCGCCGCCGGCCGCGATCAGGTCTTCGAAGAAGCTCAAAGGCTGCTCCTTCGCAATCTTCTTGACGAAGCCTTCTCCCGCATCGCAATCGAGCGGCGCGCCTGCAGCCACCAACGTTGCAACCTTATGCGGATAGCGGGCCGCGAACATCGCCGCCATCCAGCCGCCCTGACACAGCCCGATCAGATTGACCCGACCGCCCAAATCATCAACCATGGCGTTGATTTCGGCGAGGTAGATGTCAATGTTGTAGTCCTTCATCTGTTCCGTCGCCGACTTCCAATCCATGCATAGCACGCGCCTTATGCCGTTCGACTGGAGCGTCTCGACTAGGCTCTGGCCTTTAGCATAGTCAGCAATGGTCGCCTCGTGGCCAGCATAGGGGGCGTCGATAAGGGTCGGTGCGATCTTCGCGTCGGTGCGCGCGACGGAGTCGGAAAAATCACGAAGCTGCATGGTGTTGAGGTCATAAAGGATCTCGTTCCGGGTGGCCCAGACGGGCTTGAGATCGAACTCCTCTTTCTCGACTTCTTTCACAAAGTCGAGGTTTCTCGACTTCTTTCACAAAGTCGAGGTTTCTCTGGCAAGTCTTGGCCGCCTCTTCGCCTAATTCCGCCCAGGGCGCCAGCGGCCAGAAGAACGGCACGCTATGCTCCAGACCAGGGCTTTCCGCCGCAGAAGAATTTTCCGCCATCGTCGCCTCCATTGTCCTAATTCGTGATGGGTAAGGCCGCTCTTAATTAGATCCGTGCGCCTTGCTGAGCGCCCGCACATGCTGAGCGATCATCAGTTCCTCGTCGGTCAAAAATGCAAAGACTGGCATGGCGCTGTAGTTGGTCGAAACGCGCGACCCATTCCGCAAATTGGCCGCCTCGCCTAGTCCGCCGACGATGGCGCAGATCGCGAAGACCTGCGTTACCGGCATGCCCTCCATCGCATGTCGCGCCATGCTTATGGCTGATAGCGCCTATGACGACGTAGATATTTGCGAAATCCGTGCTCTCTTCGGGAGATCCGTAGAGCAGGCCATTTGCGTTGACTGTAGGATTGCGCTTGTCGGTGGAGCCCTCATCATGGAGGTAGGCTGTGGGAGTAACCCAGTCCCATAACGAAATGACGACATTGCGTTCGACGCCTTGAGGTCGCTGAGGCTGCGCCGCGGGCAATTCGCCGGCGGCGATCCGGTCGGTCCAATCCGCAAATAGGGCCAATGCGCGGTTTGAATCGAGCCTCGAAATCGCGTTGACCATCGCGCCGCTGGCCTGCCCCGACTAAATGCGCCGCTCCCACGCCGCCTGCGAGGATTCGAAATGGCCCAATTCCGTGGGAATCGTGCGCGTCGCCTTGTCGCCAATTTGGTGACAGGTGAAGCAGCCATCCGTTTTGACGATGTCCAGCCACTGCTCTTGGCTCTTCAAGGCTGGCGGAACGCCGTCGCCATTTGACCCTGTTCCGGAGAAGGCGCTCTTTTCCGGGATCTTAAGCAGCGAATGCCAATAGATAGCCGGATAATATTCCGCCGCCGCCACACGAGTTGGCGCCGGTGCGGCCGCCAGATTTACGATCTTGCCGGGCGCGGTTTGAACCTTTGTTGAATCGACAAGTCCATAACCGCGCACCCAAACGCTATAATTCGCTTTTGGGAGGTCGGGCAGCACGTAACGCCCTTGATCATCCGTGACGACGATCTTGACAAATTTGGTGGGAAGGTCGGTCGTTTCTGCAATGACCCACACGCCGGCCTCAGGCCCATTTGCGCTTGTGACAACCCCGCCAAAATCGCTGTCCCCGATGCGGATTGAAGAGTCCGCATCTTGTTGCGCGCTCAACCCAGCCGAAGAGGCGGTCAAGAGCGCAACAATGGAAACCGCCGCCAAGCCGGAATATCTATTTGCCATTGTCATGCGCCGCTTCCCCTTCCGCCTCATATGCAAACGGAACCGTACCGATCTATCTCATTCGAGATGTCTCCATCGCCCTAGGATTCAAAGCGTCATGCCGCAGTCGGCGTCTAAAACTCGATTGGACATGCCACGCAAGCGCCAGACCATTGGCCAACGCGAGTGACTTCACCATCGGCCCGAAAGTCTTCTCTCTCCGATTCCAACCAACATGGCTTTCCCTGGCGCAGAGACATCCTTTGACGCGCCGGAGAATTCTTTGCTTCTTGCAAGAGGCCATATGCTCGAAATGAAGAACGCCTGTCAATCAGTAGTCTAGAAGAAATGTAGAAAATAACTGATCGAAGGCGGTCGTCGAACTCGTGGGCTGCTTCGACTTCCTTCACATAGCCCGGTGAGGATGCTGAAGTCGCCCTAAGATCTCCCTAGCGTGCGTCTCGCGTCTCGACGTCGCGCCGCCGGACGCCGCAGTCATCAGCAATTGATTCCGACCAATCGCCTCGATTTCTACACTAGAGATCCGCCGGACTTCTCCGCCGCCCGCTACGACATCCGCCAGAAGATGCAGAGCCAAACGGCGTAAAGCCCGACCACAAACCCGGCGCCGATGATTTCAGTCCGGCGCACGGCCCTCGTGGGACTCAGCCACCATCCGAAGCCTTGGCAGGTCCAAGGCACCAGCCAGTTGAGCGACAGTACGCTCACAACGTTGCCGATGAACAGCGCAAGCCAGAATGGCAGCCGCGCCCACCCCATCAGCAATGGCGCCTGCACCCAGGCGCCAAACAGAAATACCACCGGATAGAGCAGCAAAAGAACAATCATGTTTTGCTTCCAGGCCGCGGGCGCTTGGCCCGCGCGATCGACTGAGGCAAACCACTGTCCGAACCCACTATGCACTACGCGCATGCGCACCTCGTCGATGAACGGTTCACCCTCTTTTAGCAGTTTCCGCCGCTCCGGCGAATCAAGCCATACCTGTAGATGCTCCTCGGCGTCGAAACGGATGATCGCCAACCAGTCGTCCTGCACGCCAGGTATCGGCGGCTCAATACGGTAGCCCTGGAACCCAGCCGATCGCGCCTGCACCGCCGCGACCCGCTGCTCCCAGCGACGGTATTCAACTTCGCGATCGGGCTTGATCCGCGTCGAAATCACCACCGACACAGGCGCTGGCATTACGCCGGAGTCGGCGTCGCGCACAAAATGCACGTCGTCTGGCCCTGCGAGCAACGGCGCGGCCTCCGCAAGCAGCGTAAGACGCCGATCCGAGCGCAGCCACTCCACCGCTGCGTCCGAGGTCGCGAAACGCTGCAAGATCACCCAATCGACCTGGGCTGGCGGGTGGGGCGGCATGATGCTCTGCTCGACGAAGCCAGGGCTTGCCGCCGCCTCGGCGCTGATCGTCTGCTGCCACCGCGCAAACGCCTCGGCCATGCCGTCGCGCACGCGGGTCTGCGTTACCACCGTCACGCCGTCTGCACCCGGCGCCGCTGCGTTCATCGCCCTTTGCCCAACGCGGCGAATATCCGGTCGCGCGTCAGCGGTAGATGCGCAAACCGCGCGCCGGTTGCATCGGCGATCGCGTTGGCCAGCGCGGGCGCCACCGGATTGATTGCGCACTCGCCCTGTGATTTTGCTCCAAGCGGCCCGATGCGGTCATAGGTTTCGGCGAAATACACCTCGGTGCGAGGAACGTCGGCGAAAGCAGGTATGCGGTAGTTGCGCAATGACGGATTGACCACCGACCCGGCCGCGTCAAGCATCATGTTCTCCGTAAGCGCCCAGCCGATCCCCATCGCGATCGCGCCCTCGATCTGACCACGGCACTGCATCGGGTTGATCAGCCGCCCAATGTCGGCGGCGTGCGCGCTCTGCAGAATGCGCACCTCGGCTGTGACTCGATGCACGGCGACGCGAAACCCGTGCACGTTGAACGCGACCGTGCGCGGTGAAAGATAGGCCTTGCGCTTAGCCTCGAACCGATGGCCCGTCTTGACGCCGGCGGCGTGCAGCGCCGTGAGCGCGATACGCTGGCCGCCGCATACAATAGCTTCCGCCTCCAGCCGACAATCGCCCCCGGCCAGATCAGTGTGACGACTCGCATAGTCGAGGATGTTGTCGCGCAACGCCGCCGCCGTCCGCGCCACCGCCTGCCCAGCGACCACCGTTCCTGTGCTGGCGAAGGTGCCGGTGTCATACGGCGTCAGATCCGTATCGGCGTTGATGATTGCGATCCGTCCCGCCCGGCAGCCCAACACCTCGGCGGCGATCTGCCGGTGCGACGTCACCGAGCCATTGCCCATTTCAGTCGAGCCCACGGCAAGGCGATAGCCGCCGTCGGGCAACATTTGCATCTCGGCGCCAGAACGATGCTCCGTCGGCGGACCGCATTCCAGCATGGCGAGGGCGATTCCGGATCCCTCCAGCCAATCGTCGCCAGCCGGCCGGGTCATCCCGCGACCGCTCGCCAGCGACCGCTCGACGAGGTCCATGCACTGGTCGAGGCCATAGCTTCCGAAATCAAGGTCGGAGGTTTCGCTCCATACCGATTCGATCCAGTCGCCCGGCCGGATCATGTTGCGCCGGCGGATCTCAAATCGGTCGAGACCTAGCTGGTCGGCAAGCTCGTCGATCGCGCATTCGAGCGCGAAAGTCGTCTGCGACGAGCCATAGCCGCGAAAGCCGCCGGCGGGAACGACATTGGTATACACGGCATAGGCGTCGGCCTTCTTGTTGGCGCAACGATAGGCGATCAGGGGTCCTCCCAGCGAGGCCGCCAACGTCTCTCCTGCGTGGCCGCCATAGGCGCCCGTGTTCGACACGACGTTGAACTCGATCGCGGTTAGCGCGCCGTCGCGGCGCGCGCCCAGCTTGACCCGCGTCGTCATTGGGTGGCGCGTGGTGGCGGCGATGAACTGCTCTTCTCGGGTGAACTCCCACTTCACCGGCCGCCCGGTCCTGAGCGTGGCTAGAACGCACAGATCCTCGCAGATCATCTCCTGCTTGCCGCCGAACCCGCCCCCCACTCGTTCGGTGAACACATGCACGTCATGCGTGCGGAGCGCGAAGATATGGCAGAGCTTTTGCTGGACGATGAACGGGGCCTGGGAGCTGGTGCGCACATGGATGCGCCCATCGGCGTCGGTCCAGGCGATCGAACCATGGGTCTCAAGATGCGCATGTTGCACCCGCGTCGTGGAGTAGGTTCTCTCATGCACCACATCCGCGGCGGCGAAACCATCTGCGACGCTCCCGACCTCGCCATGGATATCGACATAAACATTGCCGTAGGCCGCGATGCCTTTCTCATGCAGCACCGGCGCGCCCGGCGCCATCGCCGCCACGGGATCGAATACAGCAGGCAGCAGCTCGTATTCGACATCGATCAGACGGCACCCAGCCTCCGCCGCCGCCTCTGTCTCCGCGACCACTGCCGCAACTCGCTGCCCGACGAATCGCACCACGTCGTCAAGCACGTAGCTATCATCAGGATCCGCCAAGTGGTCTTCATGAGTCGCAGTGCTGTAGAGCTGGCGCGGCCCGTCCTCCCAGGCGAACACCGCGACCACACCCGGCAACGCCGCGGCCCGTTCGCGCCCAATGCGGAGGATGCGAGCGTGAGCATGCGGCGAGCGGAGCACCTTAAGATGGAGCACTCCCTCGATCGCGACGTCCATCGTGTAGCGAGCCCGACCGGTCACGATCGCCTCCCCGAACGGATTACTGAGGCTCGCGCCGCAGGCCCTCCCCGCCACGTCAGGCTCGGCGGAAGTCACGCCGCGCAACGCGTCCTCGATCGAACCGTATCCGGTGCAGCGGCAAAGGTTGCCCTTCAGCGCGTGCGGCAGGTCATTCCGCTGCTCGGCGTCGAGCGAGGCCGCAGTCATAATCATTCCGGCTGTGCAGAAGCCGCATTGGAACGCTTGAGCGTCGAGGAAAGCGCGCTGCACGGGATGCAGCCCGCCCGCTGGCGCGAGACCCTCAATAGTCGTGACCACGCGTCCGGCGGCGCGGAACGCCGGCACGAGGCAGGAGTGGACCGGCGCCCCATCCAGCCAGACCGTGCAGGCGCCGCAATCGCCTGCATCGCACCCTTTTTTCACCCCGAAACAGCCCTGCTCGCGCAAGAAGGTCCGCAGGCACTGTCCGGCCTGCGGCTCGGCCGCGAACGTCCGGCCATTGACATTGAACTGCGATAGCCTGACAGCGGGCTCCACGACCGACGCGCAGCTGCTCATGTCCCTACTCCCGCCAGCTCCATCCTGATTTCTTCGGCCAGATAGTAAGTGAGATGGCGCTTGTATTCGGCCGAGCCGTGCACGTCATCGAAATAGCCGTCTGCGGCGATGCTTCTGTCGATAGCGGCGCGAAGCGCTTCGGCCGACGGCGTAACCGCGAAGCGCAGCTGCACCGGCCGCGGCGTGGCCGCGGTGATCGTCAGCAGCAGGTCCCCGACCACCGGGTCCTGCGTGCCGATCAACAGCGCCGCCGAACGCCCGAGATTGGTGAGCGAAGCTTGGCGGAACGCTGCGCGACGGCAGAGCGCGCGCGACGGCAAATGGACTTTGCGTAGAAGCTCACCCGGCTGCAGCAGGTTCGCGTGGTCTCCGGTCACGAAGTCAACTGCCGCGACCTCACGCGGCGGCGCCCCGCGCGGCCAGAGAACATAGGCGCCTTCCAACGCCACGGTCAGCGAGATCATCGGCCCGGCAGGCAGAGACATACAGATATTCCCGCCGACCGTGGCCATGTTCCAGATCTTGAATGACGCCAGCAGCGCGTTGCAGCAGGCGCCAAACAGGGACGCCGCCGCCCATTCCCGCGGAGCGTCGAAGCGATAGAGTTCGGCGATGCGGCAGGTGCTTGCGATCTCGAGCCCATCGGGCGCGATCTCGAGCGCGCGCCAGTCAAGCCCCTCCAGATCTATCAAAGTATCGGTAGCGAGCTGCGGCTCCGAGAAAAGCCAGGTGCCGCCGGCCAGCCACGCATAGCCGTCGCGCCATTCTGCGATGTCATGGGCCGATTCCGGCCGCAGCACGGTCGTCACGGTGTTGAGGTTCATCGGCGGGCTCGTGTGATCAGGGCGGGTCGGCAAGCGACGTCGGGCCAGCCCCCGGCGTGATAAGGGTCGGCCACTGATGGGAGCCGAACGGCGCCGCCGGCGGCAGAAAGGGCGGCAAGCCGCGCTTAGCGTCCTCGGCGACGATCGCCGCGCGTCCGTCGCCCCCCATCAGCTCATAGTCCATCAAGTAGTAGTTGCCGAAGAACAACGCGCCCACCGAACGGTCGGCGATGATCCGCGTCAGCGCCTCCAGCATGTCGTCCGGAGTTGTGGTGAAGGAGATCGTCTCGATCATCATCAGTCGGCTGTTGATTGCATCCGGACCAAAGAATTGGGCCAAAACGCTGAAGAGGATGTTGTTTTGACGTGCGACATATATCGTATTGCTCGCGGCGTAGGTCTTGTCCCAGTCGCCGCCAAGCTCCTTCTTCCACTCGCCGACCACGCGCATCCAGTGTCCGACCTGCGTCTGAGCGGCCCAAGCAATATTCTTCTTCAGCAGCGGGGCCTGCTTCTGAGCGAAGGCCTGGAGGTCCGCGAGCGGCACGACGCCGTTCGCCACGCAGGAGTCCATGAAGGCGAGATTATTCCGCAGGATGACGCGGCTGTTGGCGCGCCAGTCCGCGTCCATGTCGGTCGCGTCCAGGCTGTCAAGCGCGGTCTGCATCTGGCTGCGGTAAGCTAGCAGCGGTCCACGCCAGGATTGGTCCGTAGGGTTGTCCAGATAGGGGGTCACCACCTCCCCCAGCGCCATAACGCTGTGCGCAACGGATTTCAGGATCTGGTAGACGATCGGCGCCGGCGGCGCCTCCAACGCCGACGCGCCTGGCCTATAGAGAATGAATCGACCGCCAGCGCCAGAGAAAAGCGCCAGGATCACTGGATGCTGCGCCAGAATGTTCTTCTGGAAGATCCGCCCTGCGTCGGCATAGAGCCCGAACATTGCGGTGTTGAGCGCGAGCAGGTTGCGCGTCGCTGTTTCCTTGGGGCTGGACTCGAGCGAGCCCGCGATAGGCTGCAGGTATGCCGGCAAGTCGGCGGCAACCGCGGAGGTCGCGGTCAGCACGCCAGCAGCCGCGATGGCGCAAATTCGCTGTTTCATAATTAAAGCGATATGCACCCGACATTCCCCAATGACCGGAGCTTGCAAAATGACCTTGGCTCGAATCGATCTGTCTGGCAAGTCCGAGTGTCGTTCTTGATTGGATCGCCAACTATCCCCGCACGCCTTTTCCCGTGCATTTGCGACAATATGCAACCGTCGACGATGACGGCTGAGAAGCAGCGGCAAGCGGCAAAGCCCAGGCGGAAGCCGCCGTTGGAGGCGTCGCCCTGCTTGTGCTCGATAACGCAGGATCGTGTGGCGCAGCCGGCTGAGACCCCATGCGCCTTAATCCTGAGCTTGCGAAAAGATCGTAGATGAACCGATCATCAACAAAGCACGTTGCAATCATCGATCGACTCGAAGAAAACATCGCCGATCAATGGGGGGCCTTCGCCGCTTGGCGCGAGCGAATCTAGACCCAAGCCCGCTTCCATCGATCGCTCCGAACTCATCAAATCAAGCGCCAACCATATCAAATGCAGTGAGGGCTCAGCGCGACGGCGCCGTGGCACCGCGCAAACGGCGACTTGCGCCGGAACCGATCGCGGCTGGCTGCGAAGACGCCGTTATCGCGTCATTGGAGTTGAGCCTATGTGGGGATGACAATGACGCCATGACACATAAAAGCGCGCCGCAGGCAATCTGCATGAAGCGTTGCAAAACGGCTCGCCAAGGCGCGGCTGTAGCCCGCATTCGGCGCCGGCGGAGCTGGAACCCAATCATCCTCATAAACATTTGTCCCACGCTGCCGCAAACAAACGCGCAGCGCGATTATCGAAAGGATGGTTCAATGGATTGGAATCGGATCGAGGGAAACTGGAAGCAGTTGAAGGGCCAAATCAAGGAAAAATGGGCCAACCTCACGGATGATGATCTTGAGAAAATCGCCGGACGTCGCGAGCAGCTCGAGGGCAAGATCGAGGAGCGCTACGGCCTCGGCAAGGACGCTGTGCGCGAGGAAATCGATAGCTGGCTGAAGACCATGCATTGATCGATGCGTCACAGGCGCAAGCTTTCATAGGCTTGCGCCTGCCGCCTGGCCGAATCGCGCTCGCAAACCCAGTCTCGACGCGGCCTTGCGGGCGATCGTTACAATGACCTCCAATGGGAGAGAAGGATGCCTCGCGGCGACAAGTCAAAATATACCGATAAGCAGGAACGCAAAGCGGACCACATCGCTGATGGTTACGAGTCGCGCGGCGTTCCCGAGAATGAAGCCGAGCGCAGAGCATGGGCGACCGTGAACAAGGAAAGCGGCGGCGGGAAAAAGAGCGGTTCTGGCCGGGGGAAACCCGATAGTCATGCGTCGTCTGAGAAAGGCGGCCGACTTGGCGGCGAGGCCTCGGCGAGGCGTCCTGCTGATGAGCGTTCCGCATCAGCCAAGCGCGGCGCCGCGACCCGCAAGCGCAACGCTTCCGGGTGAGTTCATCCGACGGATGATCACAGCACAACTGAGGAGATTACGAAATGATTTCGACGGTCCTGATCGTTATCCTGATCCTATTGTTGATCGGCGCCTTGCCTGCGTGGCCCTACAGCGCTGGCTGGGGTTATGGACCGGGCGGTTTGCTCGGCACGGTTCTCGTGGTCGTGCTGGTTCTGGCTTTGCTCGGAAGAATATAAGCCATTCTCGAAGGGGCCGGATGAAGATGGCTCAGCGGCGTCAAGTGGAGGTGATGGAGGTCACTTGACGAGGCGTCAATCAGCGGCCAAGGATCAACACTGTTGACGCCGAGGTAAGGCCGTAGAGCGCGGACGAAGGTCTTCGGATCTTTGAAAGCGGTAGTATACGCATTCTCGTATAGTAGCCTGACCGCTTCTGCGCCCGTGATTTCGCCGATGGGAAGCGGTGGTATGTTGAGATAGGATTGACGCGCAGGAACCTCGTGCGATCGGATTAGCTTGACAAGCATAGCTTCGGCGCCGCCCGTCGAGAAAACTGCACCCGCGTAAATCCGCAGTTCCTTCGCCGCTCCTGCGATCAGGCTAGTTCGAAGATCGGACGCCGGAGCATGAAACCGCAATCGTGCGGCAGTAAAATCATCAATTATTGACTAAAACGATAGGCTATGCGAGCTTATGCTCGCATTTGTTTGTCGGGTTGACGCCGACAAAATCGGGGCAAGACCCTGTCGCACGGGAGGGCTTTAAGTGAAATCCGTCGGCACCGCGATCAACGGGACAATTTTTTTTGCCGCCGCAGTCTGCCTGCCAGTTGCTGCGCAAACCGATGACGGCTTCATCCGGATGACGCCAGAGCAGGTTCCTTTCAAGAGCCCGTTTGGCGTAGGCCCCCAGCAGGCGGTTCTGTTTGGCGATCCTTCGAAGCCCGGCGTTTATGTCGTCCGCAACAGGTTTCCGCCTGGCGCTCACTCGAATCCTCATTTTCATTCACAGGATCGGCATGTGACGGTGATCAAGGGAACCTGGTGGATGGGCGTGGGCGAGGAACTTGATTTCAACAAAGCCATGCCGATGACGGCCGGATCCTATGTCTTGCATCCTGCCGGGGCGGTCCATTGGGACGGGGCGGGAGACGAAGAGGTCATCGTGCAAATCGTCGGAATAGGCCCCGTCGAAACGGTCCCCGTCGGGCCAGCGGGGGCGCCGACGGGCTATTGGCCGAAGCCAAAATAGCTCACGCCCCAGCGAAGCAAGCAACTTTTCAAGGGCCGAGCGGCCTAACCGATCCATTTGCTCAGAACGGTCAAGCCTCGCGTGACGCGGAGCCTAAATCTCATATCAGGCGCGAAGCTCGTCTCCTACCCGCGCGCCAAGAAAAGCTCGCTCTTTCAACAAGGCTCGAAGCTCATTGAATTTCGCGCGGCTCACCGGAACGGTGTGGGGCTGCGGGCCAATCAATTCGGCTATGGCGTTGTCGCCGGCCCGGCGAACACACTTGACATGATCCAAGTTCACGAGATGACTGCGATGAACGCGCAGGAAAGCCCCCCCCGCCAATTGCTCTTCGACTTCCCCGATGGAGAGGGGACAGAAAATGCTGTCGACGCCGTCGAACACGAACGTATAATGCGCATCGGCGTGGACTGCGAATATATGTTCCGCCCGGATTGATCTCTTGACGCCCTCGCGTTCTATCGGAAGCGTCTTATCCGCAAGCGGCGGCGATGCCGCCAAGACAATGACGTCGACAATCGGTTCGGCTCTCGGCTCTTCTCCCGTTTCGCTTCTCGCAGCCGCTTCCATAGAGACTTTTAATTCGGCTTGCGTCGGCCTCGGCGCCTTGGCCGACTGCTCGGGGACGAATGTCAATAGGAAGACCCCAGACAGTGCGAAAGCGACAACCGCGACGACAATCGCCAGAAGGGCTGGCGATACCGCCGGAGAACTCGGCGGGATCGCGGTCTGAAGCGGATAAAATGTTGTGCCGGCCATCGCTGTATAGTGCATCCCCGAGATCGCCAGACCAAGGAGCGTCGCGCAGATGAAAAGCGGAGGCCGCCGCACATTGTCAAACGTGAGCCAGAGGGCCACAGCCGAGGCGACGATGCTGATCAAAATGCTCGCCGCAACGAGGAGGGCGTTATGCGACATGTGGGCGCTTTCATGCAGCGCCCACATGCCGATGTAATGCATCGTCACGATGCCGCCGCCCATGATAATTGGCGCCGCGACCAAGGTAAAATGCGTGCGCTGGCCAAGACTTACAGCTTCGAGAGCAACGCCGACGACCAACACGCAGACGAGAAACGAGAGAAGCGTGGGAAGCACCAGATAGTTGACGGATACAGGAAATCGCGCAGCCAGCATTCCGACGAAATGCATGCCCCAGATGGCGACCGCCAGCGAAAACGCGGCGCCTGTCAGCAGCAGCCTTCGCTTTAGCCCATGCGACCGACCAACCTGCAACGCAATCCGGAGAGAAACGTAGCTCCCCTGGATGGCCACGGCGAGGGAAAGAAGAACTAGGCTCGGCTCATAGATAAGAGGCATCAATGGAGCCTCCGTCCTCCCCGCCCAGTTTGCGCCATTATTGGCAGGTTCGATTTCAATCGAAAGGTTTTGGAGCTGGGCTCCCACATAGATTAGAACGGCCGCCATAAAATGAAAATGGGAAAATTCAATTGCGGCCCAAAGATGGCTGGATCTGCGCCAGAGCTACGTCTCCAGGCTTCCCAGCGTCCCGCCGAGCTGTGAGACCATCTCTTTTCGACCGACCCGCGTGCACGCGGCTGGCTACTTGAGCGAAGGAAGGCTGATGGCCTTCTGAAGAGGCGTGCAATGCGAGCCTCAGAAATCGGGTCGGGAAGCAAATCGCATCGACATTAGCCCCTCTGAGCTCGGCCGGCCGATCCGGATCGGACGCCAAGGCCTCTTCGACGCCGGCCAGCAATTGGTCGATCTCCTCGTCGCCCAAGAATCTCTTGTCCCTCACAACGCCAATCAAAGCCGCCATTACGGCGTAGATGCCTTCGAGCTGGAGGTTAGCTGTATTCATGTTTCACCTTCCCGACGGAACAGGAGCCTACTTAACTGCTCTCGATGGAATTGGATCCACAGCGCGCACCTCTGTTGCCCTCTTTTCGGCTCTGACGCTCTCTACGAGGACCTTAGCCGCTGGCTTAGAACGCTTGCCGTGAGGAGAGGTCTCGATCGCCCCTTTCCACATCGGCACGCGCGAAGATCACTTTTGCTCGTGGCGACGCCCCCCGCGCTTGCGCCAAAAGCCGGCGCGCCCGGTCGTTCAGGAGGCCGCGTCAGGACCTCTCATGCAAACTCCTCCTGCCGTCCGAAGACGCGTGCAGACGTCCTCAGCCCCGCCGGCGATTATCGGGCGATTACTAAAGTAGACTCCGGCAGTCCGACGCCGGGCAGGAAAATTTTGCGCCTGATTCTTGACTTTGACTCCAATCGCCAGATTTTATTTTCACCAAGGGGATGGGGCTCCCCAAAACCGCCGGACCGGCTGATGGCTCCTACTGCGCCAAGCGCGGTGGGAGCTTTTTTGTGGGGCGCCCACGGCCGGAAGACTCAGGCTCGGAGAGGATTATCCTCGTTGTGAGCTAAAGGGAGCAAAGGAATGCACGTTCCCAATGATGCAATGCTGCTCCGCGTCTTCATCGGCGAAGATGAACGCTATCATAGGCGCCCGCTTTACGAGTCGATCGTCCTCAAGGCTCGCGAGCAGCATCTCGCTGGGGCGACTGTCCTTCACGGCCCTATGGGATTCGGACATTCGAGCAGGCTCCACACCACGAAGATTTTGCGCCTCTCCGAGGACCTTCCCATTATCATCGAAATTGTCGACAGCGAGTCCAAGATCCGAGACTTCCTGCCGGTGCTCGATGAGATGATGGGGAGCGGTCTCGTAACGCTCGAGAAAGTCCAGGTCCTTGCCTACGGCGAGACGAAAATCGAGGACGCCCACGCATGATTGCAGGAGAAGGCATCGCGGTGCACGCAAGTGCGGCCGTCAATGACGTCGATCTCGTTTTTCGCGCATGGCGCGCGGCGCTTGGGCGATCCGCCGATCGGCTGAGAAGGATTGATCGAGAAGCTGCAGGAGCAACGCCCAATTGGCGCCGTCGCGCCCAACACAGACGATGATCGCCGCCGCGGAACGGTGTCGCTCCAACTCAAAGCGAAGCGAGGCGACCAGCGCCGCAAGGTCTTGAAGCGACTCGCACCCGCCGAGCTGAGGCCCGCGAACGCCTTGGCCTTAAGCCGCGAGTTGGCGATTCGCATCGTACGCCAAGGCCATTGGCGAATAAATCAATCCGATACGTTGCCTGGCCCTTCAGGATGGATGGGAGCGGCGCC
>Ga0182030_10014503_pt1 | contig 15538 bp, 15 predicted proteins | sample 812S3MmetaG_FD_121299 | JGI IMG/M metagenome (GOLD analysis project Ga0182030, IMG submission 121299) | Permafrost microbial communities from Stordalen Mire, Sweden - 812S3M metaG (Illumina Assembly) | ecosystem: Environmental > Terrestrial > Soil > Wetlands > Permafrost | place: Sweden... | reverse complement strand
CCCGATCCGCACAAGCCCACATGCAGGCCGTCCGGCAACCCGGCCATGAGTTGATTCTGAAACGCCCTCTCGGCGATCTGTTTGGTCATCGCCATTCCGATCTGCCGTTGAAAGACGAATGCCGCGCCCAGCGCTATCAGCACCAGCACCGGAATCGCGATCCACAGGCCGCGTCCGAAAGGCCCCCGGCCTCCTTGGAGGCTAGCGATCGTCAGGAGCAGCACCGCGATCAACACCAGTTCGACGATCACCGCCTGTACGCCCTCCGCCGAGCGCCCATCGAACAACAGGTTCAGAATCCGTCCTAGAACAATGAAGCCGAGAAACGCAGTGGGCACCACAAGCCACTTCTTGGACGCGCGAATTGCGCCAATAAGCGTGAAGATCGCCATCCCAATGAACAGGCCGCCCAGATCCCCTCGCACCGTGCTGAACCCCGCGTTGCCCGAAGCGAGCACGGCGAACTGTGACATCAACCTCGACGGCGCCAGCAGAAACGTCAGCCCCATCGCCAGCATCACCAACCCGACCAACCCCGTCAGAATGCGCAATGCCCGCTGCATCATTTGGGTCTCCCTCCGGCGACGCTTATCATGGCCTCGGCCACCTCCGTCCCCGCATTCTGATTCTGCCCCGTCACCAGCCGCCCGTCGACCACAACGTGATCCGCAAAAAAATCGCGCACCGCGGTCGAACTTTCAAACAACGCTCCCGCGGCCCGCAACTCGCGCTCCGGATGCTGCGGCGTCAGCGTGATGCCCAACTCGGCCACCTGCTTGTCCGTAACGGCAGTCATGTGACGCCCTTTGACCAGGCTCTCGCCCATCTCGTCATGGGCGCGCAGCAACCCGAGCGGACCGTGGCAAATGCCTCCGATCACGTTCCCCGCGTTCCACGCTTCCGTGATCTTGCGTCCCAGAACATCGGAAAATCCCAGGTCGTAAGCGGCGCCCCAACCTCCGGCCAGAAAAATGACGTCGTACTTCGTGAAGTCGACGTCATCGATCTTCAGCGAGTGTTTCACCTTGTTCTGAAATTCGGCATCATCGTGAAACCTTTTGTCGGATGGCGCCTCGACAAACCAGCGGAAGGAAATCGGATCGACCGGAATCTCGCCGCCTTCGATGCTCGCCAGGTCCACCAGCATTTTCCCATCGAGGAACGCGTAATAGGGCGCCGTCATCTCCGAGGCGAACACGCCTGTCTTCTTGCCCGAGTCGCCAAGCTGCCCGTGACTCGTCGAGACGATCAGCGCGCGCTCCCCCGGCAACTGGTAGCGAGTGCCTGAATACGAAGGATGTAGGCCCATCGCATGCAAAATCGCGGGAAACCCGGACCATGCCGCCAGAATCAGCAGCACCGCAACCACGATTAACTTCTTAACCATTCGATGATCCGTGCCGCAATTTCCCCGCCCTTATCTTCCTGCAAAAAATGACCCGCGCCCTCGATGATCGCATGCGGCTGCCCTTCGGCCCCCGGTAGCAATTTCTGAAACGGCTTTTCTCCGCCCGCGGTCACCGCATCCCGATCGCTGAACAGTGTCAGCACGTTTCCGTTCCACTGCCGCAGCACTTCCCACGCCCGCCGGTTCGCCTCCGACGCAGGATTATCGGGCGTGATCGGCACCAGCATCGGAAACTGCCGCGCGCCCTCTTTGTAGGCGTCCGACGGAAACGGAGCGTCGTAGGACGCGATCGTCTCCGCCGACAAAGGGGTCTTGCATCCGCCTTTGACGATGCCGCCAACATGGAAATTCTCCACGGTCTGCGAGTAGTTCAACCATCGCAGAAAACCGTCGGAGGGCTTGTGGTCGCCGGTAGGCAGACCTGTGTTGGCAACCACCAGCTTGCTGAATCGATCCCGATTGCCGGCCAGCACGCGCAGCCCGATGAGCCCTCCCCAGTCCTGTCCGAACAGCGTCGCGTTTTTGAGATCGAGCGCGCGGACAAAATTGTTCATGACGTCGACGTGGAACTGGTACGAATAATCCTCGCGCCGTGCGAGTTTGTCGGATCGCCCGAATCCGATCAGATCCGGAGCGACGCAGCGATGCCCCGCGTCCACCAGCGGCCCGATCATCTTGCGGTACAGATAACACCACGACGGCTCGCCGTGCATCAGCAGAACGGGCGCGGCGTCGCGCCGGCCTTCCTCCACATAATGGATGCGATACCCGTCGACCTCCACATAATGCGGCGCGTACGAAAAATCGGCGATGCCGGCGAAACACTCGTCCGGCGTTCGCAAAACCCCTGGTTTCATAGCGGTCCTCACACTTTAACTCACTTTTGAACATGAGAATGCTATCCTCGAAGCGGTGAGCAGCAACGCCGATCTCGAATTGGTGGTCGTCCTCGATACGAACAACCCCTACGCGCTGGCGCTGGCCGAAGGGTGTCTGAGAGAGGCTGGGATTCCGTTTTTTGAGCTGAATCAGATCACCACCCTGGTCAACGATGTGGATCCTTTCGCGCGGAAGTGGCGGCGGATTCAGGTCGCGCACGACCGCGAAGCTGAGGCTCGGGAGATCATCGCCGCAGTCCTCGAACCGGTCCCGATCCCACCGGACGAATGCGACGCATGACGCGGCACTACGCGTGCTGACGACTCCTAGATGACTCGCCGTCAATTGCTGGCTCTGGCCGGCTCATCGATGTTCACTGAGACGCCGTTCGCCGATAGGCCGGCGGACGTGACGCTTCGCATCGGCGAGATCACGCTGGATCTGGGGCCGAAAAAATCCGTTCGCACCATCGCCTATAACGGGCAGGTTCCGGGGCCTCTCATTCGCGTAAGAGAAGGGCAAACGATCGCGGTTGACGTCTCGAACAGCACCGGTGAGGAGGAGATCGTTCACTGGCACGGGTTGCACATCCCGTCCGAGGTCGACGGCTCCCACGAGGAGGGCACGCCTCCGGTTCCCGCTGGAGGCAGCCGGAGATATTCATTCACCGCGGCCCCCTCAGGAACGCGCTGGTATCACAGCCACGTGATGGCGATGCACAATTTTCGCCGCGCGACGTATTCCGGGCAGTTCGGGATTTTCGTGATCGAGGCGCGCTCGGGCGAGGCTGGCTGCGACTTGGACGTGCCTGTCCTCCTGCACGAATGGGAAGGCCGCATGGCTGGCGACGACGTGGAATACAAGCTGTTTTCGATCAACGGAAAAATGCTGGGCGCGGGCGAGCCGGTCCGCGTGCGGCCGGGCCAGCGCGTGCTGTTCCGGATCGTCAATTCAAGCGCCAGCATGATGCACCGGCTGGCGCTGACCGGACACCTGCTGGAAGTTGTCGCGCTCGATGGCAACGCGGTGCCGAATCCGCGGAAGGTGCGGTCGGTCGAGATGGGCCCGGGCGAACGCATCGACGCGATGGTGGAAATGAACAACCCGGGAGTCTGGGTCCTGGGCGAACTGGACGACCGGCAGCGCGACGGCGGCATGGGGATGGTCGTCGAGTACGCGGATAAGAAAGGGCCTCCGCGATGGGTCCGCGCGCCCGAAATCCCATGGGATTATACGATCTTCGGAGGCGGTGAAACGGCAGGTGAACCCGACGGCAGGTTTCCGATCGAGATCAAGCCGAAGGGAGACCGTTGGACCCTCAACGGCAAGTCCTTCCCGCATACCGATCCACTGGTGGTGCGCGCGAACGGACGTTACCGCATGATTTTCGACAATCAGAGCGCCATGGCGCATCCGGTGCATCTGCACCGGCACACATTTGAGATCAGCCGCTTTGCCGGGAAGGCTTCATCGGGCGTCCGGAAGGACGTGGTAATGGTGCCCGCCTGGCGCCAGGTGCAGGTGGACTTTACCGCCAACAATCCCGGCGCCACGCTGTTTCATTGCCATCACCAGCACCACATGGAGATGGGCTTTATGACCATGATGCAGTACCTATAATCAAAACCTTCGCTCCCTTCGGTTACCGCTCACAACTCGTCCGAATCCCCGCCCTTACGGGACGGGGTTATGACCTCGGTAACGAGCCGCGACCGGAGGGAGCGATCAAAACCGACTATTTCGCTTGCAGTGATTTGATGTACGCGGTCAGATTGGCGACGCGCATCCGCGTGACGTCGCTGCCGCCGGACATGGACTTGAAAACGCCTCCCCACATGGGCATATCCCGGGTGCCGTGCGCGTCCAGCTTGTCGTCGCCTTCGATATAGCCGGCCACGCGGGCATCTGGGAACTTGCCCTTATTGTGAGCGGAGAGTTGGGTCAGGTCCGTAGGCATCTTTTTCAAGGCCGATGCGGCGGGACCGCCGCCCTTGGCGTCCTGGCCGTGGCAGACGGCGCAATATTCGTTGAACATTTCCTTGCCGGACGTGGGTGACGTCGGGTTCGGTGGAACGGTCTTGATCGTCTGGGCGATGCCGGACGAAGCGACCACCAGCGCAAGGCTGGCGAGAGAGATGCGACTGAGCATGGGACCTCCACTTGCGCACCAAGAATAGCACGCACGCGGCCAAACGCAGATGCGGTGAGGAAAGAGGTTATGCGGGCCGCTCGGGGTAATCCCGGACGAGGTGCGCTATATCACGCAATCGATAGCGCAGCGGACCGCTCCCGCCGGTCGAGGCTCCAAATGAGCACCGGCCACCGGGAGCGGTCAAATTTCAAATCCTGTCACCGGCGATATCCGCGATACCCGTAGGAGCGATATCCGTAGGACCGATAGCCATACCCATCATAACGATAGCCGCCGTAGACGCGGTAGCCGTACACGGGATAGGCCGGATACACAGGAGCCACATAATAACGGGGGCCGGAGTAGACCACGACCGGGGCGACGCGAACCGCCACCACAGGCCGGGCAACCACAACCACCGCCGCCGGAGCAACCGCTCCGAACGAGAACATCATCAAAACCGCCGCTAACAATCTGCTTTTCATAACTGCCTCCTGATAGAGAAGGACGCGTGGATGTCATCCACATTAGTAAACTTGAGAATTAATGGAAGAGCAAGATATTTACGGGCGAATCGGCGAGGAGGGGTTTGAGCGTCTGGTGGCGGCGTTCTACCGGCAAATCCCACAGGACGAGGTGCTGGGGCCGCTGTACCAAGAGCACGATCTTGAGGGGGCCGAGCGGCGACTGCGCGATTTCCTGATGTTCCGGTTCGGCGGACCGGTGACGTATCTCGAAACCCGAGGGCATCCCCGGCTCCGGATGCGCCACGCCGCGTTCGCCATCGGCAACGCCGCCCGCGACCGCTGGGTGCAGGTGATGGGCCGGGCTCTGGACGAGGCGAGCCTGCCGGAGGACGTGCACCGGACCTTGAAGGACTTTTTCGCCAATACAGCGACGTTCCTGATGAACCGGCCGGAGTGATCTATGAACACTGACGATTTTCGACGCATGGCCCTGAGCTTTCCCGATACGGTAGAGAGTTCGCACATGAATCATCCCGACTTTCGGGCGAATGGCAAAATCTTCGCCACGCTGCCGAACCCCGAAAGCGGATATGCGATGGTGAAATTGCCTCCCGAGCAGCAGGCGGCGTTTGTCGAGCTGGATCCTTCGGCATTCGCGCCGGTAAATGGCGGCTGGGGCCGGCAGGGAGCGACCAACGTGCGGCTGAAGACAGTCAAAGAGGAATCGCTGCTCGGCGCGCTGACGGTTGCCTGGCAAAACGTATCGCAGAAAAAGCCGGGCAGGAAACCTGGTTAGTCGAATTAATACAGGGCAGGGCCAGGCCTTGGTGGCGCGGACTTCAGTCTGCAGCGCCGGCTTCAGCCGGCGTCTTCGCTTTTGTCCGATCAGGCCGGACATCGGCTAAAGCCGATGCTGCAAGCTAAAGCTCGCGCCACGTAGCGCCACAATCTCAATGCACTGCACTAGACTGAATCATGGTCCGGGTCACCGCCACTGAACTACTAGAAGATCCCTCCCTTCCCCCGGACGTAGTCGCGAAAGCCTACCGGGACCTGGCGCGGACGCAGTCGCTATTGAGAAACACCGCCGCGATTTTCCGCCGGCTGGGCAAGAACCCGGGCAAAGTGCTCGATATCGGCTGCGGGCAAGGAGCGTTCCTCAAAGAAATTCGCGGGAAACTCGGCGTGGCAGTAATCGGTTTCGATTTGCGGCCGGCGCCTGCCGATTCGTCGATTCCGATCCTAACTGGCAACGCCGCGGTGGACCCGCTGCCGGAGGCCGACGTCGCGGTCTCCATCTGCCTGGCGCATCATCTCTCTGAGGACGAGGTGGTGAGCATGATTCGTAATGTTTCTCGATCCTGCCGCCGGCTGATCCTGCTGGACCTGGTGCGGCATTGGATGCCACTGACCTTGTTCCGCGTGTTTATGAGTCCTTTTCTTATCCGCATCAACGCGGCGGACGGAGCGACGTCGATCAAACGGTCTTACACGCCGGGGGAGATGCGGCGGATGGTCGATGAAGCCGTGAGAGGAACCAACGCGCGGGTCGTGCACACGGTGGCGCCGTTCTACACGCGGCAGGTCGTCGAAATCTCCTGGAGGTGAGCGGCGATAAGTGGCCTGTATCTGCCGCTCCCCCTCCATAACTGTCGGGGCTCGGTAGCGGAATCGTGGCGCGCATGCGGAGTTCGGGTTTCTTTCCGAGCCCCGACAGTAATGGAGGGAATGCTTTTCCCCGGCACAGCGACCTTTCATACGCCTCGAATCAATGAGACTACTCGCGTTCGATTTGTCCGAATTCCTCGTCGATGATCCGCTGAATCCGCATGGTTTCCTTGTGGAGATGGGCAAGTTCGCCCGCACATTCCAGCCAAGGCTTGCCGCGGCCCCGGCTGCCCAGGGACAGCTTTTCTTCGACCGCCTGGGTAACGAACTCTCGCAATGGAATTCCCAGGGCGCTGGCCGTAGCCTTGGCCTTGCGAAAGGTTGAGTCCGGGATCTCCAAGGTGGTCTTCGTGAAGTCAGTATCCCATATTTATGGGAGGCTGATTATGGGCGCCAGTGAACCAGGAACATGCGGGCTGTCCCCATTTTAGCTGTCCCCATTTTGGCATTTTGCTCAAACTTCTGCCATCATAAATCCGAGAAAGAGAACCGATGAGCAAATACCACCTACTGGCGATGTCGCCGCTCCTCCCGCTCCTGTGCCTTGTTCCGCCCGCGCCGCAGGCCACCGCTCAAGTGGTCACAACAAGAATAGTCTTGATGCCTGTAATGGTGACCGACAGGACGGGCCTCGCTGTGACCGGGCTTGCTCGAGAGAATTTTCAAGTCTTCGACGATGGTGTGGAGCAAACAATCTCGTTTTTCAAAACGGTTGACAGCGATGCTAGCTCGTACACCGGGTACGTGATCGGCTTTGCACCTGCCAAGAGTGCCGATGGGAAGCGACATTCCCTTGCGGCGAGGATCGACCGGGCAAACCTTAAAGTGCGAACCAGGGAGGCGTATATCGCCGCCTCGACGGAGTGCAAGCCGGACGCGAATTACCCGGGCTTCTCTTGTGTTTACTGAGTTAATCCGCCCGCAGCGCTTCCATCGGATCCACCGCCGTCGCCCGCAACGCCGGCAGATAACTGGCGAGCGATGCGGCGAGCACAAGGCCCAGCGCTACCGCCGCGAACGTCGCCGGGTCGAGGGGGTTTACTTCGAACAGCAGCGATTTCATGAGGCGCGTTAATCCTACCGCCGCGATCAGGCCGCAGGCGACTCCGATCATCGCCAGCCGTAGTCCTTGCCCCACGAACATCCTGGTCAGCTCCTCCTTGCGCGCGCCCAGCGCCATGCGGATGCCGATTTCGCGGGTTCTTTGCGACACCGAATACGATATGACGCCGTAGATTCCGACCACGCCCAGCAGCAAGGCCATGGCTCCGGCGATGGCCAGCATCACCAGCGTGAACGACGTCCGCGCCAGCGACTTGTTATAGATTTCCTGAAGCGTGTGAACGTCGGCCACCGGAATATCCGGATTCACGCTCCATATGGCGCGGCTGATTTCGCTGACGAATCCGAGCGACCCGGTCCTGGAACTGCGAACGGCGAAAGCCAAGTTCCGCGCGACGAATTTCTGCTCGCCCGTAAAATTGTCCATCAAGAGCGGCCACATCACAATCGGCGGAGCCTTCTGGTCCACGCCGTCTTCCCGCTCGTCACCCACCACGGCGATGACTTCCCTCCACGGACTCTTCAGATTCTCGCGGATCCGTTTCCCGATGGCAGATCCCGCATCGCCCCACAGCTCCCGCGCCACGTTCTCCGAGATCATCGCCACCGGACGCCTCTCGAATACATCGGTCCAAGTGAAATCGCGGCCAGCGACCAGCTTATTGCCCATGGTCATCAGCAGGCCTGGAGACACGAACCTGTAGCGGCGCAACGGAGGGATCTGGGTATCGCTGTAGACCTGGTCCTGGGCGTAAATCGAATCCGTCCAGCCGTGGTAGGTCATGGGGATCAGCGTGGTCAGCCCAGCCGAGGAAACGCCGGGAATGGCGGCGACTTTCTCGAGCATCTCCTGTTCAATTCTGGCCGCCTGCTCGGCATCCTTCACCTGCGCGCCCGGAATGGTGATGCGCAGCGTCTGCACCTGTTCGGCATGCGTGAACCCCGGTTGCACGTTCTTCAGCGTCTGGAAGGTGCGGATCATCAGCCCGGAGCCGATCAGCAGCACCAAGGCCAGCGCCACCTGGACGACGACTAGAATATTCCTCGCCTGATGGCGCTCCTTGCTCTGACTCAGCGTGCGTCCTCCCGCCCGCAGCGCGGTTCCCAGTTGCGGGCCGGCGTACTTCAGCACGGGGATCACGCCGAACAGCAAACCGGCGAACAGCGATACGGCCAGAGTGAACAGCAGCACGCCGCCGTCGATCGAGATATTTTTGATGCGCGGCAAGTTGGCCGGCGCCATCGCCACCAGCAGTTCGAGGGCTCCGTAGGCGAGAGCCAGACCGGCCGCGCCGCCGAATAAACCCAGCATCACGCTTTCGGCGAGCAGCTCCCGCGCCAGTTGCGCCCATCCCGCTCCCAGAGCCGCGCGAATCGCCAGTTCCTGCCGCCGTCCGTCGGCGCGGACCAGCAGGAGGTTCGCCACGTTCGCGCAGGCGATCAGCAGCACCATGCCGATGGTCCCCATCAGCACCCACAAAACGGTGCTGACGTCTCCCACCAGTTCTCGTTTTAACGGCATCACGATGGGCGTGACTTTGGCCTCGACGAACATGGACTTGTTATAGCCGGGATACGGCGGGAAGGCGTCGAGGGCAATCGGGACCAGGCGCGCCAGGTCCGTTTCCGCTTGTTCCGCGGTGGCTCCGGGCTTCAGCCGTGCTAGTGCCTGAAAACTGAAGTTGCCTAAATTCGTCTTTCCGCGGTCGCGGCGCATGGGCACAATCAGCGACGGTTTCGCGTCCAGGAAACGGAACTGTTCGGGCGCGATTCCGATCACCTCCGTTGCCTTACCGTTGAGGACAATGCGCCGCCCGATCACGGACCGGTCCCCGCCGAAGCGCGCCTTCCAATATCCGAAGGTCAGCATCACCGTTTCCGGACTCTCCTCGGTATTGTCGGCGGCCGAAAAAATCCGCCCCAGCACAGGCTGCACGTGGAGCATGGGCAGCACGCCGTCGGTAACATCCAGCGTATCCACCCGCTCCGGCTCGGCCAGGCCCGTGACGCTTACCGACCCCGTATCCCACATCCCGACGTCCTGAAGCGTGCGGTTCTGGTCGCGATAAGTGAAATAAAGAAATGGCGCCATGCCGGCGCGGTCGATGCCCAGTCCCGGGGCTTTGTGCTCCAGCGCGACCAGTTCTTCGGCATGAGGATACGGCAGAGGCTTCAACAAAATACCGTCGATGACGCTGAAAATCGCGGTGTTCGCGCCGATGCCGATGGCCAGTGTCGCGATAACTACGCCCATAAACATCGGGGTGCGCATCAGCCTTCGCAGAATGTGCCTCAGCTTCATGGGATCCTTACGGCAGGTCGAGGGCCATTATAAGGGCCTTCCTTTGTGCAGCTTAGACGAAGGCATCCGCTCGGTTCCGCACACGAATGACCGGAAATGGAACGTGTCCCCTCCATCACTGTCGGGGCTCTGCCGGGGATATGGGAGCTATTATGAAGACTCATGAGGCTTGCCGTCAGTCTGCTTCCGTGCGTGCTGTTCGCGCAAACCCACACCAATTGGTCCGAGTACAGCGGCGGTCCCGATTCGGCCCAGTATTCCGCGCTCGAACAGATTAATAAGTCGAATGTCGCCAAGCTGGAGGTCGCCTGGACGTATTCGACGGGCGACCACAACAAGTATTTTTTCAATCCGCTGGTGGTGGATAACGTCGTGTACGTGCTGGCGAAGAACAACTCGATTGTCGCGCTGGACGCCTCTACGGGGAAAGAAACCTGGACCCACGCTTCCGGCCCCGAAATCAAGATCATCACCAATCGCGGGATCAATTATTGGGAGAGCAAAGACCGCTCCGAGCGGCGCCTGCTGTACGCGAGCAATCATTCTCTGCGCGCCATCGACGCGCGGACGGGGAAGGCGATCGAGTCGTTCGGCACCAACGGCGCGGTCGATTTAAAGGAAGGACTGGGACGCGATCCGAAGACGTTGTCGCTGGTTCAGTCCACGACGCCGGGGCGAGTGTTCGAGGACTTGTTGATTTTGGGGTCAGCCACCAATCAGGGCTATGGCTCGGCGCCGGGCGATCTGCGGGCGTTCGACGTCCGGACAGGTCGCGTGGTCTGGACGTTTCACACCATCCCTCATCCGGGCGAGTTCGGGTATGAAACGTGGCCCAAGGACGCGTGGCAGAAGGTCGGCGGGGCGAATATCTGGAGCGAGCTGACGCTGGACGAGAAACGAGGCATCTTGTACGCGCCCACCGCCAGCGCGAAATACAATTTTTATGGCGTCGACCGGGCGGGCGCGAATCTGTTTGCCGACTGCCTGCTGGCGCTGGATGCGCGGACCGGAAGGCGGCTCTGGCATTTCCAGATGGTGCATCACGATATCTGGGATTACGACGACCCTACCGCGCCGAAGCTTCTCACCCTTCATCAAAACGGAAAAACGATTGATGTGGTCGCGCAAGTCAGCAAGCAAGGCTTCGTGTGGGTTTTTGACCGCGTCACCGGCGAGCCGATCTGGCCGATCGACGAACGGCCGGTCCCGAAGTCCGACATGCCCGGCGAGACCACCTGGCCGACGCAGCCTTTTCCGACGAAACCTCCTCCCTACGCGCGGCAGAAATTCACGGTCGACGATCTGAGCCCGTACTTGTCGGCCGAGGATCGCGCGCGTTTTCGCGACCAGATTTTGAGCGCGCGCAATGAAGGCCTGTTTACGCCGCCGGCGAAGCGCGGCACCATTCAGATGCCCGGCAACAACGGCGGAGCCAACTGGGGCGGCGCGGCTGTCGATCCGGCGAAAGGCGTTCTTGTCGTCGTTTCGAAGGATCTCCCGTCGCTGCTGAAGCTGGAAGCGGACAGGAAAGACGAGGATCGTTATTTGAGCGGCTTCGGCTTCATGATCGCGAGCGACGGATTGTCGGCCATCAAGCCTCCGTGGACCTCACTGACGGCTTACGATCTGAACGAAGGAACCATCAAATGGAAGATCGCCTTGGGGGACGTGCCGGAGAAGGACCTGAAGGGGACCGGCGTCCATTATCCGAAGGTCGGGCCGGTGATTACCGCGGGAGGGCTGCTGTTTACGGGCACGCGAGACCGGAAGGTGCGGGCGTTCGATGTCGTGACGGGAAAGCTTCTGTGGGAAGCCGAAGTGGGCGCGGCGCTGGAAGGAATGCCCGCGGTTTATCAAGTCGACGGGCGCGAGTACATCGTCTTTTGCGCGGCGGCGCAGGAAGGTCTCATTCCGGCAACGCAGCGGCCGATTCAGGGGTCGTACGTGGCGTTCGCTCTGCCGCGCAGGTGATTTTTGGCAGGGCATGGCCCGCGTCACAGATCCCGGCGGTTATGTGGCGTACGCACTCGTGCGTGCCGCGTCGAGACTCCTCTCGACGCACGTCTCCAGGGCGATGGAAACAAGCCATGCATCGACACGAGTGTCGATGCGGCACGCCGGGGGCGTACGCCACGTCGCTCCCCGAATTTTCAATACACTCTACCGCCCCTGCGCGCGCAAAGCCAATCCGCGCGCGACCGACGTAAACTCGTCGCCTGCCTGCACGCGATCCGCTTCGAAGCGATGCTCGAAGATCCTACGAACCGCGGGGACCAGCGATGTTCCGCCGGTCAAAAATACTCGATCCACGTCGGAGGCTTGTACTTTCGCATCGCGCAGCAATTTATCCACGCAATCCGAGATCTGCGAAAGCTGCGGCTCGATCCAATCCTCGAAATCGGCGCGGCGGACCGTTTGTCTGATGGAGACGCTCGGGTCTTCGTAGACAAATTCGCTTTCGTGGCGCGAAGAGAGTTCCACCTTGGTCCGCTGCACGGCACGATGGAGATTGTATCCGGCGTCATTCTCAACCAACTGGATGAGGGCTGCGATTTTCGCCGGTTCCTCGGCCTGCGCTTCTAAGCTGCGCAGCATCCGCAGCGTATCCTGCGTCTTCAGGAATGACAGGTGATGCCATTTTTCCAGCTTCAAATATACGGACGAAGGCACGGGCAGAGTCTTGTCGAGCGAACGGTACATCGACCCCAACCCCAGCATCGGCGAAACCACGTGGCGCACCATCTTCGCGTCGAACGAATCGCCGGCCATAGGCAGGCCCGCGGTCGCGACAATCCCCCGCCGCCTGCGCTTCGGACCGACCTTCAATAATGAAAAATCGCTGGTGCCGCCGCCGAAATCGGCGATGACGATGCGCTCGTCGTGGTCGAGTGTGCTTTCGTAATGGTAGGCGGCGCCGACTGGTTCGTACTCGAAAAGAATTTCGCTGAAGCCGGCGCGATGGAACGCTTCTTCGAGCCGCGACACCGCCAGCGCGTCCGCTTCTTTCGAATCGGCGCCAACGAATCTGACCGGGCGTCCCAGCACCACTCGTTTGCCCAGATCGCCGAACTGCTTTTCGGCCTCTTCGCGCAGGGACAACGCCATGGCCGTGGTCAGGTCTTCCACGGAGTAGCGTTCGCTCGCGACCCAAGTTTCGCGAAACAGCGAACTCGACAAGAACGATTTCAGTGACTGGATCAGTCTGCCGGGACTCTCGCGCATCAGATACGCGTCGATCGCGGAAGGCCCGGCCAGAGGCCGCTTTCTCCCCTTCGATTCGGCACCGGGAAAATAGAGAACGGACCGGAAGGTTTCAAGCGAGGCGGCACCAAAACGCGCCGTCTCCACTACACCGTCCCGGGCCACGGCCACTGCGCAGTTGGTGGTCCCGAAGTCAATGCCGACGGCTTTCAAGTTTTCATGATACTTCTGAAAGTCATGGGATCCATTTCCGTCGCCTGTTACAAACCGAAGCCCGGCTGCGAACCGGAACTGCTCGCGCTGGTCCGCAACCATTTGCCGCCCCTGCGCGCCCTGGGCCTGGTCACCGGGCGCGCGTCGATTGTGATGCGCACCGCGGACGGTACTATTGTCGAGATCTTCGAGTGGGTTTCCCAGGAGGCCGTCGCCGGCGCGCACAGCAATCCTGCGGTGATCGAGTTATGGAAACAGTTCGAACGGGTCTGCACCTACGAAAAGCCCTGCAATCTGCCGGAATTCCAGAACCTGTTCGCGCACTTCGAGCCGGTTACCGCAGCGCCACAAGCCCCGTGACTCTTTCGAGCGCTTTCGGCTCGGCCTTCGCGAGTTCCACTTCCTGCTCCTTATGCCGCCGTGCCGCAGTCACCGCGAACCGGATCGCCTCATAGCTTCTCCAGTAGGAATTGTTGCGAATCAGTTCATTGCGCATGCTCAGGATTTCCCGCCGCGCGAAGCGCTCCATCCGTTTGCCGTGCGCCGGAAGTGGCTCCAGGGGAAACTCGACGCTCAACTGGGGCGCTCGACGATCCCGCAGTCGAACCACCGCCAGGCGACCGTCGGTGGTCATGCGGTCTCCCGTCGCGTTGTGCATTTCGCGGCTCACTTCGGGGCGCTCCATCCAGTCGGCCAGATCCACACACGATGCGAACTGGAGGTCGCGAACCACCTTGTCGCGTTCCCGGTCGATCTCGGGCGCGATGCGATGCGTCACCGGCATACCCGGCCTAAGATAGGCGAAATCGACATCATGGGTGGCGGCGCCGACCCAGATTTCCTGCCCGTTGCTGGTCTCTTTCCGTTTCCAGATGCGGATGTGGTGGCGCTTGCCGACGTCGTTGAGGCCTTTCTGCCACATCATGTCCGGAGCCTCGCCATCCAGCAGCAGCGTGGACATGGGCGCGGTGCGATTGCCCTCCTCCTCCAGCACGGCTCGAATGTTGCGCAAATGCGAAGCGAGGTTTGCGCGAGGTGTCTCGGACCATCCGGCCGCCAAGAACGCCGCCGACAACTGCTCGCGCGTGCCGATGAACATGACGTTGATCAAATCCGAGGCGCGGCGGGAGCGGTTCGTGGTGCGCTCCGGCATCGCGCCGGTCAATCCATCCAGCGCGGCCAGTTCGTCCCCGATCAGCGTGCGCGGCATGGCGCCAGCGCCGCCGGGCTCCGGCGCCCATGACCGCGCATTCAACGCGAGCGTCATTTCCGCACCCGCCGGATAGTAAATTTCCGGCTCCGGGATATTTACGACCACCGATTTCACGGCCCAGATTCCCAACTGCGCGTGGACATTTAAGCCCACCGCCATCCGGACGTATCCGCTGGCGCGAGTCGACAGGCTGGCGGTGGAGCGCTGCTCGTAAATACGGCCGTCCGGGGCCACGCGCTCCCGCGCATTGTCGACTTCGATGACGCGCGCCGAAATCGGAATGGTGGTCGAGCCCGAAAGGGTCACCTGTTGAAATTCCAATTCGATTTCGGCGGTTTCGTGTACGATTCCCAGGCCCACCCGGCGGACCGACTTCACTTCGCCGGCGAGAGTGCTTCCAGCCGGCAGGAGCACGTGATCGCCGGCGATCACGGCAGCAGTCAACACCGCCGAAACAGTCGAGCCAGGCTTGCTGGCATAGGTCCCGACCGGGGTCGTCAGCCGGATTTCGAGATGCGTGCCGGCCGGAATTTCGCGGCCCGGAAGCAGCGTCATCAGCAGCGGTAAGTAGGCTAGAAAACCCATTCTGCACAGGAATGGGCGTCACGGCGGCAGCCAGATTGGTTTGCCAGGACGTCTGGTGCTGTGACCGATTGACTTGGTTGCAGTTCAGCCCAATGCGTGACGCATGCGGCTGTACGGCGTCGCAGCACTAGATTTTGTGAACCGCATGCTCACGCAGGTTACGAGTGGCCTGTCGCAGAGATAACGTTACCGTGCTGTCCAACGATCTGGCTGCGACGGTCCCGCCTGGCGTGAGCCCGCGATTTGCGTTTCCTGGCCCCTAGCACGCGTTTAAACGCGTTTTCCGAAATTTCCGCTATAGCGGGTCGGCGGAGACTCGTCCAGCGCGCCGATTTTGGCGAGTTTGACACGCAAAAACTGATTCTGTGGGAGTTATTGGAAAATCGCACCGCCAGACTGTGATGATGAT
>Ga0182030_10014502_pt1 | contig 15539 bp, 9 predicted proteins | sample 812S3MmetaG_FD_121299 | JGI IMG/M metagenome (GOLD analysis project Ga0182030, IMG submission 121299) | Permafrost microbial communities from Stordalen Mire, Sweden - 812S3M metaG (Illumina Assembly) | ecosystem: Environmental > Terrestrial > Soil > Wetlands > Permafrost | place: Sweden... | reverse complement strand
CAGCCGCAATCTATCCCGCGCCGCGTTGCTGACCTCCGACCATTACCGCGTTGTCAACGGTGTACGCAGCACCGTTGCCGGAGACGATGCCGCGCTCTATAACAGCCTGCTCATGACGGTGAATGACTCCGCGCACATCACCGGCAAGAAGGCCATCGTGGTCTTCTCCAACGGGCCTGACAACGCAAGCTCCGTACCGCCGGAGGACGTGGCCGAGCTGGCCCAATCCACGGGCACGATTATTTACATCGTCAGCACGCGCCTAGCGGAACAGGAACCGATCTCCGCCGCGGCCTTCGCGCGCATGAGCAAGGCGACCGGCGGCAAAGCCTATTTTGCCGGAAACTGGACCCAGGAAAAGCAGGCCTTCGCTGCCATCCGAGACGACCTGGGCCATCTCTATACCATCAATTATTATCCTCAACCCAACCCGAATCGCGGCTGGCGGTCGATCAGCGTCAAGCTGGTGGGCAAGGAGATGCAGAAATACCACGTCCGCACCCGCGACGGGTACGCTCTTATTCAGAGCAGAGCGGGACGCGACGCAGCCTACGCCACATCGGCGCCGGAGATTGATGTGAGATAGTGCACGATACGCTGGTCGTGGTGAACCTCCTCGCAGCGGCGCCGGATTCAGGGCCGTGGAGTCGCTCTGCCACTTGCTGCCGTTGATGTTGACCCGGCAAAGTTCCCTGTTGCGGTCCCGATCGCCAGCGGCGTCTCGGGCCTCAAGCTTTCCTCCAACTTTTCGACTGGCATACTCGCCGGCGCAGCCGTTTTGGCCGCAGGCTTCGAGTCTGGCGTGTTCATGGGAATGTCGGAATTTGCAGGCAGAAATGTCGCAGGATAGTTGAGCGAGGGCGGCTCTGCGCCAGCCGGAATAGGCGCAACGATCTCCGGCGTAACAAGTACGATCAGCTCGGTATTGTTTTTGGTGCGCGTTGTCGACTGGAAAAACTTGCCCAGAATCGGAATGTCGCCGAGGAAGGGAATCTTCTGGAAGTTTTCCGTCTCCGAGTTGTCGAGCAGGCCTCCGATGACGAAGCTCTGCCTGTCGCTCAGCTCCACCTCCGTATTCACCTTGCGCGTAGTGATGCCGGGAACTTCGAATCCGGAGATATCGATTTCATTGATGTAATCGAGCGAGCTCACCTCAGGCGCAACCTGCAGGCGGATGGTTCCGCGGGGCGTGATGGTGGGCAGAAAGTTAAGCCGGATGCCGTACTCCTTGAACTGGATGGTGACCGTCGAGCCGCCGGTCGACGATCCCTGCACGACCGGATAGGGATACTCGCCGCCGGCCAGAAAGCTTGCCTGCTTGCCGTTCGCGGCCAGTACATTGGGCTCGGCAAGCAACTCAATTACGCCCTTGCTCTCCAGCGCTTCGATCGTTGCGCCAATGTTGAGGCCGGGAAGAAAGGCGAGCAGGTTCAGGTCGTTTGCGACGGATGCCTTGCCAGTCGTGCCAAAGCCCGCGCCAGCGGCATTCACGGTTGGCGGCAAGAACTGGCCCGTAGAGACGCCGCCCAGCACATTGCCAAAGCCCGTGCTGAACAGGTTGATGCCAAGCTGCTTTTCCAGGCTGCGGTCCACGCTTGCAAATCGCACCTTGAGGAGAATCTGCGGGTCCGATGCCGGCACCTTCACGTCCAGCAGGTTCACAACTTTGCCCATCGTCCCGGCAATCTTTACCGCGCGATCGGACGAGGTAAGGTCCTTCACCGTGCCGCGCAGAATCACATTGCCATTTTCGACACTCACGTTCAGCGCCTGGCCGGGCAGGTCGGTTCCCAACTCGCGGCGCAGCGCGGCAGCGTTTCCGCTCTCCGCCATCGCATTGGGCCGGACGATGACACTGAAAAACTGACGCCCGCCGCGACTATCCCAGAGAATCAGGCTGGTCTCTCCATCCTGCTTGCCGTTGATCATGACCTCGGTGGGGCTGACGACAGTCGCCTCGGCCACTTCCCCCAGCGCCACGGCAACCCGGGACACTGGATAAGCGCAGTCGATCAAAACAGTCTTGCCGATGCTCACGTAGAGATCGTTGGCCGTGTCGCCGGTTGAGCTCGCTGCTGAAAGGGCCGCCGAAGTTGCGGTCGTGGACGATGTTGAAGCCACGGGCGCTGTCTGCGCGCTCAGCCATGGCATCGCTGCGGCCATGGAAATTGTCAAAGTACCTGTCGAGATAAAAACGGTGATAGAGGCCCTGGTTCTCACTGCATACCCTCGGGAAGCGGGAATAAAACTGTGTTGGTCTTCGAGCCACCGGTCTTCGATCCGTTGATGACCTGGACCGCGTAATAACGGCTGCTGGACGTATCTCGGTCTGTCGCTGTTCGCTTGGCCGTCTTATCGTCAAATGGCTGTCGATCCTGAATGGAATTGCTCATTGCGGTTGCAGGAAGCTCGTATACCTCAGCTCCCAGCGTGTTGCGCAGCACCAGCAAGATGCCCGATTGTGCGCTCGCCTGGCTCAGCGTGACGGCCTGTTCCGGAGTGACAAGCAGATTGACAACCTCGATTTGCTGCGAGGTGCCATCCTGATTTTTTTGCGCGTAGGTTCCTGCCGAGAGAACCTCGATGTTGCGAAGAATTGTTTTGGTTACCGAGCCTTGATTTGCGTCGCTGCCGGGCGGATGGGCTGAAACCAAAACCTCCACCGCCATGCCCGGCGATACCAAACGCCCCACGCCGAAAACATCATCGAGTTTCACGGCAAAGGCTTGCTTGAAAGCCGGCGTAGCCGGTGCCTGGCCGCCTATGGTCGCGTCCAGATTTTCCGCGGTCGCGCTATGATGCGGCTTGCCTGCGACAGCCTTTTTTGTTGCCGGGCCGGAGCGAGCCGTCGCCTGCTGAGTGCCTGTATCTGAGGTATCCCGGCGCGCGGCCGCAGCAGGTTTCGCCGTGTGGGTCGAATTCCCCGCGTTTCGGTAATACCAGAGAGCGCAGGTTCCGGCGATCACGCATAGAGCAACGAGGATGGCGATCACTCTTTGATTCATCTCTTAGTCCGTCTTGAGCCAGCGATCTGACCTGACTCTGCCTCAAGTTTTTTTCCCAAAGCAGCAGGTCTGGGAATGGGAGACCGGCCTGACTTGCCGCTAATAAACATGTAGAGACACCACGGCCCTCGCCCTCAATTGGCAAATAGCAGTTTCCCGGTGCTCTTCTCAGCACCGTCCCTGTCTGGACTTTATTGTCGCCCGTGAGTAGTTGAAATCAAGGCTGCCATAGGCGAAATACAGGCAAAAGCGTATTTCAAAAATCTAATTTGGGATATGTACAGTCCTGGGAATGTGGCATCTTGGGCAATTGTTCCATGTAGGCGCGGGCGTGACGCCCACACGACTGCCGGTCTGGAGTCCGGCTAAATTCCGGTCGTTACAGCATCATACGATCGCCGCGGGATATAGGGAAGGCAATGCCGGGCCGTTTCCCAAAATGTGTCTGCTTGTTCGGAAATGGCCGATAGCAGTTTTCGTGTCGATTTAGCCCGCGCTCCCGCTTAAGGCGGCTCTAACCTTGAGTAACAGCCAGCCGACAACACAACATCGCGAACGCTGTAAGGCTCATTTTTTGTCCCGCGGATTGGTCTGAAATGCGGCTTTTGCCTATCAGCGTAAAGGGGAATTCAGTTCAGCATGGCGACGCCCAAAATGATCTCGCTGTTTCGAGAACAACAAGACCCGCCCCGGCGTCCAATGTACTTTCTCGCGTCCATCTTCATCCATTGCGGCGTGATTTCGCTGTTGTTTTTCGGCATCGCCTCCATTCCTCAGGTCGATACCCAGGCCGTCCCCGCGCGATCGATGGTCCGCCGCATCAATTTGAAAACCCCGGATGCAGAGTCGCAAGCGGAAGACAAATCCGCAGTCGATTATCCCGGCGCTCGAAATACACCGGTTGAGACCACCCATGCGCCACGCTCTGCCCTGCGCCTGGTTTCCAACTCACAGACGGGCCGGCAGACGCTGATCCAGCCTGACGTGGCTGACCCGATCAAAATACAAGAACAAGTGCCTGTACCGATGGTCGCATTGTGGACACCGAGCAAGACACCGGCGAGGGAGATTGTTGCGCCCGAGCAAGAGCAGCCCGCCGCATCGAATGTGACGCGATCGGTCGAACGTCCCAATGAGGAGACGACTCTCGCGGATGTGAGCCTTGCGCCGGTTAGCGCGGAAGAACCCAATATTCCATTGAGCGCGAGTTCGACCTCGCCGGTTGAGGTCAACAAGCCGGAACTGCCGCAACAGGCCCCGCAGACCCTCACCCAGGCCGACGCGCAACCTGTGCCGGCCGCCCTGCTGTCGCTCTCCGATCTCGAAATGAAGAATGGCGCCATTACCCTGCCGCCGGTGAATGAAAGCGCGCAGGCCAAAGCACCGGGCGAGTTGGCGCCGGGCAAAGCGCAGCAGACCGACGCGGATGGAGGTGGAACCGGATCAAGCAGGAACGGAGACCGCAACAGTCATGCATCGGGCGCGGAGCAAAGCGCGCGGCTCGGCGCGCAACAGTCTTCCACCGCGCTTGCCCTGCCCAGAGACGGGCGCTTCAGCGCGGTCATTGTGGGCAGCTCGCTGGCAGACCAATTTCCTGAGATCGCATCCATATCGACCAGCCGCATGGCCTACGTTGTGTACGTGCACGTCGGCCTGGCGCGGAGCTGGATCTTGCAGTACTCGCTTACCGGTGACGCTGAGGCGGCAGGCGGCGGCGTTTTTCACATCGACGCGCCATGGCCCTACAACATCATTCGGCCCAATCTGGGTGGGAACGCGATTAACTCCGACGCTCTCATGATCCACGGCTTTGTCAATGCATCGGGCCGCTTTGAAGCTCTGCGCATTGTTTTTCCGCAGACCTTTTCACAGGCTGAGTTTGTGCTCAGCGCGCTTGAGCAATGGCAGTTCCGCCCCGCCATGCAGAACGGAGTTGCAGTTTCCGTTGAGGTGCTGCTCATCATTCCCGGAGATATGAATTGAAGCACATGGGAGAAATGTCAGAGCACGATTACTGAGAATCTTCCCATCCGCAGGCCGCACAAACGCACAGCCACCCTGCTCATTACCGTGGGTATGCTGCCGATAAATTCAACTGCTGTCCCTCTGAAGTTCGCTGTCGCTATTGCATCTTCGCACGCGCGCAATTGAGGGATGAGGTGCCGTTGTCATGGGTGAATCGCTTCGGTTGGTTACTTCTAACTTTGCCGCAGATCGCAAGATCGTCGGCCTGCGGATCGCGCTAGCCATTATGCGGAGCTCGCTAAGCACGACTCTGGTTCTCTTTCTCACTCTCGTATTATGGATGTCACTCGGCTGCGCGATCGTCTCTGCGCAGAGCGCAGCGACGACCATCAGCGGCAACGTCTACGACCCGAGAACCACTGCGAACTCCCTTCCACTGCCCAATGTTCTTGTGTCTGCCACCACCGGCACACCGGCCACGCTGCCAAGCGGCGTGCAATGCCTGAATTCATCTACGCCAACGGATCCGAATGTGGTGAGTTACACCTACACGGCTGTGGATGGCTCGTTTCTGCTGACCAACGTGCCGGAAAATTCCTCCTATACGATTGTGATTCAATCCGGCAAATGGCGGCGGCAGTTCCCAGTTACGGTCACCTCCACTCCGATTACCGGACTTGCCTTGCACATGCCGTCGAACCACACGCAGGGCGACATTCCAATGATTGCCATCTCCACAGGCTCGGTGGACGCGCTGGAGTGCGTGCTGCTCGACATGGGGATTGCACAAACGGAGTTTACCGACGACAACGGATCGGTGAATGCCAGCGGACGCATCCATCTTTACAAGGGCAGCAACTCAGCCGGCGCAGTGATCAACGCGTCTACTCCCACTGAAGCCACATTGATGAGCAGCGCGTCGACGGTGAACAACTACGACATGCTCATGTTTCCCTGCCAGGGAGGCGCGAACAACCAGGCGACGCCAACCGGGGCAACCAACCTGCTGGACTTTACAACCGCCGGCGGCCGCGTCTTTGCCACGCATTTCAGCTTCGCCTGGCTCGATCCGAACCCGCCCTACAATGCGCAGTTTCCGCCGGTGGCAAACTGGGTAACGGATGTGTCGAATATTCCTGACGGCAACGCAACCATCAATACCAGTTTCAACGATGGTGCAACGCTGGCGCAGTGGCTGCTGAACGCCGGCGCGTCCAGCACCTATAGCCAGGTATCGCTGGCAACGCTGCGGCAGGACATAAGCAGCGTTGTTCCGCCGACACAGTCCTGGGCCACTCTGAACTCAAACGGCGAAATTATGCAGATGACGTTCAACACGCCGGTTGGCGCTTCGGCGGCAAACCAATGCGGCCGCGTGCTGTTCAACGAGTATCACGTGGAAAATTCATCCGTTCCCAGCGGTACGATCTTTCCCAACGAGTGCCCGAGCTCGACCTCGATGACCCCGCAGGAAGAGATGCTGGAGTACGCGCTCTTCGATCTGTCGGCGTTTGTGCAGCCGGTTGTGGTGCCCACGCTTTCGATCGCCTTCAATCCCAGCCCCTTGCGAGTGACGCAAGGGGCCACGGGCGACCAGGTGGTCGTGGAGATAATGAATACAAGCTCCACAACTTCGATCTCCGCCTCGGCCAAATTGACCATCGCGCTCCCGCAACTGGTAACTGCGACTGCCATAACCGATGCGTCTGGCGGATGGATATGCTCTTCAAGCACACTGGCCTGTGTGCGCAGTTCCGTTATCCCAGCAAACGCCAGCGATTCCGTGACGCTGACGCTCAGTGTTGGCACGTACCCTGCCAGCGGCCTCACCAGCAGCACGGGCGTGATGACCGCGACGGTTTCAAGCGCGACCTTTGCCAATAACGTATCTGCCACGGATACGGTTGAGTATCTGCCCGCGCCAACCATCACCTGGGCGCCGCCCGCGCCGATCGTTTATGGAACGCCGTTGAGTTCCATTCAACTGGATGCCTCGGCATCGGTGGCAGGAAGCTTTTCCTACAGTCCCGCTGCGGGGACTGTCCTCAGCATCGGACAGCACACGCTGGTGGCGACGTTTACGCCCAACGATACGGCCGATTATTCGACAGCCATTGCCACGCAAACAATTCAGGTGAACCAGATTCCGCCGACTGTGATCCTGACCGCATCCGCGAACCCTGTGTATACGACGAGCAGCGTCACGTTTACGGCGACGATGCCTTCCACCGGAACCGCGCCGACTGGAACCGCAACTTTTTTCAACGGCGCGACACAGATAGGCACGGCGAATCTCAGCTCGGGCTCGGCTCGTTTTACCACCAGTTCGCTGGCCATCGGATCGAACTCGATTACGGTGGCCTATTCAGGCGATGCGAACTATAGCTCGACCACAAGTTCTCCGCTCGCTGAGGTTGTGGAAGATTTCACCATTGCTCCATTGAACGGAGCCAGCACCGTCACCGTGCAGGCAACAGGAACCGCAACCTACTCTCTGGTAATAGCGCCGGTGGGGGGCGTCAACTTTCCGGCTGCGGTAAATTTCATCGTCAGCGGGCTACCGCTCGGAGCCACGCCCAGCATGAATCCAGCTTCCGTTACCGCGAACTCCCCGGCAACGGTGGTCACCCTTCAGGTCCAACTGCCCGGACAACTGGCGACGGATGCGCGCCGCGGCCCACGGATCAGGCTCCCATTTTCCATGGCGTTGGGGCTCTTGCTTTTGCCTTTGATGAGACATCGGCGCCAATTCAGCAAACTGATGATCTTAGCCCTGTCCGCAGCCGCTATGACTGCCGGCATCAGCGGGTGTGGAACCGCCTCAGTGACGCCGCAGGCCTTCCCCTTCACGGTAACTGCCACCTCCGGGCCCCTCACGCATTCGACTACGTTGACCATTAGCGTGAATTAAATCGCTGAAAAAATGGCCTCAGGGTGAGTGGATGGTGAATTTTTGTCCCCGATTACCTTATATCTAATTTATATTCAATCACTTATCAAAAGTTCATGTATGATACAAATAGACTCATATTTTATGAATCGTTTGTGGTATATTCTTATCAAACTTGGTGAGCGCTTGGAGCCTTGGCTCCGGCCCAAAATCAATCTTTTGCAGATAAAACAGGAGGAAGATTATGGCAATCACTCGTTGGGATCCATATCGTGAAGTACAGTCTTTGCAGAACCGCATGAACTCGCTGTTCCGTGAGATGAGCGGCGAACCCGGCGGCGACAACGCCCCGCTGACCACTGCCAGCTTTGTGCCCGCCGTGGACGTCTACGAAGACGAAAAGAAGGTCTTGCTCAAGCTGGAAGTTCCGGGCATTGAAGAGAAGGATCTGGATGTGCGCGTAGAGAACCATACCTTGACCGTGAAGGGCGAACGCAAGTTTGAATCCGAGGAGAAGGAGGAGAACTTCCATCGCATCGAGCGGCGCTATGGCAGCTTCTTCCGCGCCTTCACTCTGCCAACGTCGGTGGACACTGAAAACGTGCAGGCCCACTATCAAAACGGCGTTTTGAAATTGGAGCTTGCCAAGAAGCCCGAAGCGCAGCCCAAGCAGATCAAGGTGAAGGTGGCGGCGTAAGAGCAGCCATCAGCTTCTAGCTCTTAGCTTTTCTTGCTGAGGCAAAGGCTGAGGCTTTGAGCGCGCCGGAGAGGCTGAAGCGATTCGCCTGTCCGGCGCTCTTGTTTTGCATTGCGGAAGGGTAACAAAAGGGGAGATGATCTTGATCAAGCCAGTGGCCAATAGCGCTCAGCACGAACAAGCTGAAAGCTGGAAGCTAAAGGCTAGGAGCTGTTTTTATGGCAATTCGTTGGGATAAATTTACGGTAAAGTCGCAGCAGGCGATGCAGCAGGTGCAGGCGCGTGCGGCGGAGCTTGGCAACCCGGAGCTTCAGCCGGTCCATCTTTTGCTGGCGCTTTTGGAGGACCGCGAAGGCGTGATTCCCTCGGTGCTGGAAAAAATCGGCGCGCCCATCGAGCGGCTGGAGAGCGAGCTGCACACGATCGAGGAGAAACTGCCTCGCGTGGCTGGCTCGACCTCGCAGTCGGGACCTGGCCAGGCGCTTACCCGCGCGTTGGAACAGGCCTTCAAGGAGGCTGCGAACTTCAAGGACGAATATGTTTCCACCGAACACCTGCTGCTTGGCATAGCGCACCTCAAGAATGATCCGGCGCGCGATGCGCTGGCTGGGGTTGGCGCAACGCACGATGCGATCTTGAAGGCGCTCACCACGGTGCGCGGATCGCAGCGGGTTACGGATCAGAATCCCGAAGCGAAATTCCAGGCTCTTGAGAAGTACGCCAAGGACCTGACCGAGTTGGCGCGTCGCGGAAAGCTTGATCCTGTGATTGGCCGCGATGAAGAGATTCGCCGTGTGATTCAGGTGCTGAGCCGCCGGACGAAAAACAATCCAGTCCTGATCGGCGAGCCCGGCGTTGGTAAAACTGCCATCGTGGAAGGTCTCGCGCGCCGCATCGTCTCCGGTGACGTCGCGGAGAGCCTGCGCGACAAGCGCGTGATCTCGCTCGATCTCGGATCGATGCTCGCCGGCGCAAAGTACCGCGGCGAGTTTGAAGACCGGCTCAAGGCCGTGTTGAAAGAGATTGAAGAATCGAATGGCGAGATCGTGTTATTCATCGACGAGTTGCATACACTGGTTGGCGCTGGAGCGGCCGAGGGCGCAATCGATGCCAGCAACATGCTGAAGCCGGCGCTGGCGCGCGGTGAGCTGCGCGCCATTGGCGCGACAACGCTCAATGAGTACAGAAAGTACATCGAGAAGGATGCAGCTCTTGAACGGCGCTTCCAGATTGTCTACGTAGGCGAGCCGAATGTGGAAGACACGATTGCAATTCTGCGCGGACTCAAGGAGCGTTACGAGACGCATCACGATGTGCGCATCAAAGATTCAGCCATCGTCGCTGCCGCTACACTTTCGCATCGCTACATCAGCGACCGCTTTCTGCCCGATAAGGCGATCGACCTGGTGGATGAGGCTGCGGCTTCGCTCGCAATTCAAAAGGGCTCGAAGCCAACCGCCATCGACCAGAAGGAGCGGGAACGGACTTCACTCGAGATCGAACGCGAAGCACTAAAGCGCGAGACGGACACAACCAGCGTTGAACGGCGCAAGCAGGTTGACCGCGAGATTGGCGCATTGAATGAGGAGATCACGGCCCTCACCGCACGCTGGACGAAGGAACGCGACGCGAGCAGCCGCATCACCGAGGTGAAGAAGAAGATTGAGGCGCTGCGCTTTGAAGCCGAAGACCAGACGCGCAAGGGAGTGCTCGACCGCGCGGCACAGATTCAGTACGGCGAGCTGCCCAAGCTCGAAGCCGAGCTGGAGCATCTGGGTTCGCTTCAGGAGGGCAATGCCGGCGTGGCGCGCATGTTGAAGGACGAGGTCGATGAGGAAGACATCGCTTCCATCGTCAGCAAATGGACGGGCATTCCCGTTTCACGCATGCTGGAAGGCGAAGTGGAAAAATTGGTGCAGATGGAGTCTCGCCTGCGTGAGCGTGTGATTGGGCAGGATGCGGCGTTAAGTGTGGTGGCGAATGCGATCCGCCGCTCGCGCGCGGGCTTGAGCGATCCCAAACGTCCCATCGGTTCGTTCATTTTTCTAGGTCCCACGGGCGTGGGCAAGACGGAGACCGCGCGGGCGCTGGCTGAGTTTCTCTTTGACGACGAGCAAGCCATGATCCGTATCGACATGAGCGAGTACATGGAGAAGCACGCCGTGGCTCGTCTCATCGGCGCGCCTCCGGGCTACGTAGGCTATGACGAGGGCGGCCAATTGACGGAGGCAGTGCATCGCCGTCCATACTCAGTCATCCTGTTCGACGAAATCGAGAAGGCGCACCCGGATGTCTTCAACGTCCTTCTGCAAGTGATGGACGACGGCCGGCTGACCGACTCGAAAGGCCGAACCATTGACTTCAAAAACACGGTGCTCATCATGACCTCGAATCTGGGGGCGAGCCTGCTGCATGGAGACGCGCTGAAGACGGAGCACGACTTCGACATGGCACGTGAGAGCGTAATGCGCGTATTGCGCGAGCACTTCCGGCCCGAGTTCCTCAATCGCGTGGACGACATGGTGATCTTCCGACCGCTCGGAACCTCGCAGATGAGCCAGATTCTCGAACTGCGGCTGAACGAGCTGCGCAGGATGCTTGAGGATCGCGCGATTTCGTTCGAACTCACGGAGCCGGCGCGGCAACTGATTCTGGTGTCTGGTTCAGATGCAGCCTACGGCGCGCGTCCGCTCAAGCGGGCACTGCAACGCATGATCCAGGACCCGCTGGCCATGAAGATTCTCGACGGCGAGGTGCTGCACGGGGCTCACGTGCGCATCGACGTGGACCGCAACTCAAACCAGTTGCGGTTTGAGCCGATGGGGCGAGAGGCAATGGCTTAAGAGTAGCAAGTCAGCACATTGCAGGTCGTCAACGATAAGTAAATGAATAGGGTGGCCGAAGCGAGGTCACCTCAGTAGTGTCAAAGCCGAGGGACGCTTGTTGCTTAATGGAAGGCGAACCTTCAGGAGGCGACGAAATTAGGAAACAGAAGAAGAAAGCACAAGAGCTCAGTCTAAAGCAGGTGGATCTGATCTTCGAATGCCCGAATGGGCACGAAGTAACGCGGAGGGTCGAAGTTGTTCATGGCCCAGGAAATAAAAGGATCCTAGACTCTATACTATTTCCTTTGCAGTGTCCTGAATGCGATTGGAAGGACGAACCTCTGGGTTCTATGAGGACAGGAGTGATACTCGTTGCGGCGAAGGCGAGAACAAGTTAACCACACTACAGGCGGCTCACTAGCATTCAGCGGTCTACGACCATTTCTCTTCCGCTACGACCTTATGTTCCTTGCAGGTGAAGCGGTAGATTGTTATTGGCCTCTGAGAGATCTGATTGTTGCGGCCTCGCTCTGGGTCAAATCAATGCAAAGCGGGATGTTGTCAATTGGCTTTCCATCGAGGGCTAATCCTTTGGGAACATGAATGTCCGGACGCTCATTGAACGTGCGGCAAAGTTGGCCGGTCTTTGTGTCGAGCGCATATAAATAGGCGCTTCCGAACAGTTGGAAGCGAGCAAAATCGGGGCTCGGCTGGACCGGTGGCGGAGTTGCTCTACAGCCGATCCAGAAGGTGGCGCTACTGAGTGCGAATATGGCCAGAGCTAATTTCACGGTGCCTTCTCTTTCTTCACGATCCCATAGGGCTCTGGCTATGGCTCGGTAGCCTATCCTGGTCGCGGCTTCATCGCGACAGCGATGGGAAAGCAGAAACCCTACGCAACCCGCGATTTAATCTCTTCTTCCGCTCGTAGCGCCTCGTGAATGATCATCTTCAGATAAGTCTGGTAGCGCAGTCCGCGCTTGGTGGCCTGCTCCCTTGCCTTCGCAATGTCGTCTGGATCGAGGCGAATCGTAGTCGAAGGCAAGGCCGCTCTTTTGGCAACTGTGCCGATGCGGATTCTTCCCTCCGCTGTGGCTTTCTTGAAGTCCTCTAGAAGCCCATCCTGGTTAGCTTCCCACCAGGCAACCTCTTCCTCTTCACTCGCGAAGGTCATGTTCTTGAGTTCTTCCAACATTGCCATTCCTCTTCAATGACGCGAAGTAACGCCGATAATTTCTATCTGCCGGCCAGGCTGTCACAATTCGAATCTTCTCGCCAACGATTGTCGAGATCACAGTCAAAACCCGACCAGCATCGGTTTCACCAATTTGGGCCACCCGAAGTTCGCCGTTGCGAAGTTCCGAGCCCAAATCAATCGGCCGATTTAAAACCACCTGTTCGGCCTCTTCAGGTTTGATTTGGTGACGGGCTATGCGCCTGAGGTTCTTTTCATCCCAATCGAACAGGACGTGCGACATACTTGGTTATCATCTGCTTTCTTCCCCAGTTTAGTCTTCATCAAATTACCTCCGCATCTATAATTGTAGCTACGTTGCATCTATTTTGCAACTACTGCCTCAACTCTACCAACGTAGCCCCCTGTCCGCCCTCGCTCTGCGGTGCCTCCTCGATCCCCGCCACGTGCGGGTGACTCTTGAGGAATTCACGGACTCCGCGACGAAGAATTCCTGCGCCATGCCCGTGAATCACGCGCACTTTCGGCAATCCTGCTAGAAAGGCGCGATCTAGATACTTCTCCAATTCCCCGGTGGCTTCGTCTACCGTGCGGCCGATGAGATTGATCTCCATGCGCATGTCGTCGGTGTTGGCGCTGGTTACGGTGACCTGTACATTTTTTTGCTTCCGGGCAGCCCCGAGCGGGTCGATTTTCCCCTTAGCAGCCGTATCTCCCGTGGTCGCAGGATCGGTTAGCTCGTCGCGCTTGACGCGCATCTTGATTGGCCCGAGCGCTACTTCAAAAAGGTCTTTTTCAACTTCGCGCTGCACGATTGCGATCTTGTTCATGGACTTGATGCGAACCTGGTCGCCAGGCGCAACGTGACGAAGCAGATGCGGCTGGGCATTGGCATCACCCTGATCCGCGCCAGTGCGATGAGCCACTACGGTCTGGTTAAAGCTCTCCTGAAACTCGCGGCGCAGGCGGTTAATGCGGCGCTCGGCTTCCTTGGATAATTTTTGCTGCGCAGTGCGGTCCTCGATGGCGCGCACATTCTCGCGCATCTGGAATTCAAACTCTTTCAAGAGCGAAGCCAGCTTGCCTTCCAGTTCCCGCGTGCGATTGCGCAGTTCCACATCCCCTTCGCGCGCAAGCCTGGCGCGTTCCTGATTGAGCGCGTACTGCTGCTCCCGTGCCAACTTGCGATCGGCTTCCAACTGCGTTAATTCATCGTGGAGCCGGTCGAGGAACTTTGCAATGTCGGCCTGCTGCGAGCCCATGCGCTCCCGGGCGTCGGCAATGATGCCGGAATGCAAGCCCAGCCGCTCTGCTGTTTGTATTCCAGCCGAGGCGCCAGGCACGCCCAGTCGGAACTGATAGTTCGGGGCGAGAGTTACCTCATCCACGCCGGCCGCTGCGTTGCGTACGCCTTGCGTGTTGGCCGCATAGACCTTGAGCGAAGTGTGATGCGTGGAGATCAGCGACCATGCGCCGGCGATAAGAAAGTGATGAGCCACGGCGACGGCCAGCGCCGCGCCCTCTTCCGGATCGGTGGCGGACCCGAGTTCATCGAGCAAGACCAGAGAAGTGGAATCGGCAAGGCGCGAGAGCCGGTCGAGATTGACGATGTGCGCGGAAAATGTTGACAGCGCCGCTTCGATCGACTGCGCGTCTCCAATGTCGGCAAGGAAGGCTGTGAATATTGGAAAGCTTGCCGATGTGGCCGGAACAGGTACGCCTGCCTGCGCCATCATGGCCAGCAGCGCGGTGGTTTTAAGCGCAACTGTCTTGCCGCCGGTGTTGGGCCCGCTGATGATGATCTGTCGTTCCGCGCTGTCAAGCTCAAGCGCAAGCGGAACAATTCGTCCGCCCGTTGCGCGCAGACGTTTTTCAAGCAAGGGATGCCGCGCACCCTGGAGCAGCAGACGCTCCGGCGTGATCGTCGGCGCAGTGCAATCAAACTCTCTCCCGAATCTCGCGCGAGCCAAGAGACTATCGACCAACGCCAGCACGTGCGCGCCAGCCACCAACCCATCGGAGTAGCTACCCACCTGCCGTGTTAGCGCAACAAAAATGCGATGAATCTCTGCCTGCTCTTCTTCGATGAGACGAACCAGCTCATTGTTCTGCTCAATGGTTTCGAGCGGCTCTACATAGACCGTCTGCCCAGAGGAACTTGCGCCGTGCACAACGCCCGAAACGCGGCGCTTGAGCTCAGAACGGACGGGGATCACGAATCGATCGCCGCGAATGGTGATGAGGTCTTCCTGCGTGGAACCATCAGTTGCAAGCTTACGCAGCGCCGCGCGCAGGCTCTCTTCAATTACGCGCTGCTGCCGCTCCTGTTCGCGGCGAATGCGGCTTAGCTCCGCTGATGCGTCGTCGGCAAGCGATCCATCGGGCTGGATCTTGCGCTCGATGGATTCGGCGAGCGGACGCAGGCTGGCTGTGAGCGGCGCCGTGAGCTCGGCAAGATGAGCCAGGCGGCCTACTACACGAGCCGGCGGAGATTGCATCAAGGATTGCCACGAGGCAACATCGTTGGCGAGCCGCGCCACAGCTTGCAACTCAGATGCTTCGAGCGCCGCGTCGGGAATCCTGGCCTTGGCGGCTAACTGCGTTGGATCGAAGAGCCCTCCGAGCGAAATGGAGACTTGCTCTTCCAGCAGCAGCCTCACCTCGCCGGTGAGGCGATGTTGGCGGCTGATCCACTGCTCATCGGTTGAAGGCGAGAGCGCGAGGATCGCTGCTCGACCCACTGGCGATGCGGCATAACCGGCAACCAGAGCCAGCAGCGGCTCCCATTCGAGCGCGTGCAGATCGGCGTTTGCGACAGGCGACGGAACTGGATCGAGTAACGGCATTCCCTGACCCTATCTTAGCTGGGTGAGGGGAAAGCGGTTTATAACTGCCTAGGTTGTGGTGCTGCTTGTAGCTGCACTGGTTGAGGATGGTTTGCTTGCAGGCGCGGCAGGTGTTG
>Ga0182030_10014501_pt1 | contig 15540 bp, 18 predicted proteins | sample 812S3MmetaG_FD_121299 | JGI IMG/M metagenome (GOLD analysis project Ga0182030, IMG submission 121299) | Permafrost microbial communities from Stordalen Mire, Sweden - 812S3M metaG (Illumina Assembly) | ecosystem: Environmental > Terrestrial > Soil > Wetlands > Permafrost | place: Sweden... | reverse complement strand
GGGCTTTCATACTCCCCATTTCGACCGGTTTTGCCCCTCTTTCCTTCAATCTTTGGTCGATTTTTTTCACCCCCAGAACTTATAACCAGAGGTGAGGCCCCGTTCTTAAGGAACGACTAAGTAGCGATTGCCAAGGCGACCGGCTCCTCGCTGAAGGTGGCCTGAACACGAATCAATCCCTAATAGATTAGACTTCTGAATAACACTTGTCCGGCAGGCCCGCCACCGGAGATGTGAATACTTACCTAATTCTATTGAGCCGAAGTAAGATTGAGCGGCAGGTAGCCAAGGCTTTTCAGGCACAAGGTGTAGTCCGTGTATTTCTGCGGGTAATTGGCGTATATGCGCGAGGCTGACTTCAACCAGTCCCCGGCATCATCGGTCTTGTTGTGGACCAAATCCCAAGCCGCATTTCCAAAATAGTAGGAGGGATTTCCTCCTACTTTGTTAATCGCCTCAAGATCTTTGGCTGCAATGTCCTCGTGGGCGCCGAACAAATCGCAAAGAAGGACTTTATAAGTGGCGAAGTCACCCAGATCTTTATCACTTTGCAACAACGCGAATCCGGGACGAGCTTCATCATATTTCTTCTGCATGAACTTAAGTTCGGCCAGATCAAACTTCACGATGGCATCAGCTGGATCTGTTACAAGAGCCATCTCGTAATCATAATCGGCTTTGTCCCATTGTTGTTGCCTGGCGTAAATCGAAGCGCGTAGCAGGTGGGCCTGTTTGTTTCGAGAATTGAGCTTGATGATTTCGCTGGCCTTGTCGAGAGCGGTATCCAATTCACCCTTCATAAATGCCTGATAGGATTCGCCCAGCATTTTAGCGGCAGGATCGGCGGGTTGCGCAAGGGAATCGCTATTTACCGACGCAGAATTTGTCGAGGGTTCCTGCGCTTGAATGAGTGGCGTCAAAACGGAACTCGAACCGGAAGATACCGATGGCGGCGCCAGTTCCTGGGCATAACTTACTGGCGCAAAAACGAGACTGGAGAAAATCACAGACAACGCGATCAATGTGCGGATATATATGCTGTAAACGGTTGTTAATTTCATGGAATAAATCAGGTAGTCATTTCGCCATGGCTCGGCGAATTGATACAGCTATCATATTGGGTATCGATGTAAGAAATAAAAAATCCGACAGAGTATATATAAAATCTATAGGTGAATGTTCGCACGCATTGGTTCCGGCATTCAAGTTAAGATCTCCATTCAATCAGGTAACGTTTGGGTTACGTGCTTATCGACGATTCATAAAACTGTTTTTTACGATCAGGTTTTAAAATAATTCTTCAGCTCTGTCTCGGGGTCGGTCTTTTTTAAAAAAAACGCTTCAGTAGACGATCGGCCGATGATGGATCGGCTTTCTTCTCGACCCTTCCGGTACGACAGGACGAATCTGGAAAACAATGTGTCGTCGAGGCTGTGGTGATGATGTGGAAGATAGAGGCGGCCGGGACCGGTTATAATCCACTGCTCGAAAAGGTATGTCTCCAAAGTTTGCTTACGGGCGGTGCCAGAAATTTTTTTGCGCCCATTCTTAGGCGAGAGCGATCTTGGCGTGATCGTTCTCATAAATTCTATGGCTGTAGCCGAATACTGCCTCGTCACGGGAAGCCCCTTGGGGTAGTCCTACGCATATGTCTCAAGCCCCCCTTCGTCTCCACCCGGCCAATCCCAAGCTGTTTGAATTTCGCGGTGCGCCGCTCGTGCTGGTTTGTGCCACGGAACATTATGGCGCCGTGATGAACCGCCCTTTCGATTTTAAGAAACACCTCGCCGATGCCGCAGAGAAAAAGCAAACGCTGACCCGTCTGTTCACGTTATTTCGAGAACTGCAAAGTCCCATCAATCCTTACTCCACCTGCAAGCCCGAGTCGCCCGACTACATCGCGCCTTTCCGGCGAACTGGCTCCGGCATGGCGCATGATGGCCAGCCGAAATATGATCTAGACCAATGGAATCCCGAGTTTTTTGAGCGACTGCATCAGTTCCTCTCGCTTGCCTCCAATCATGGCATCGTCGTCGAGGTTGTGCTTTTAAGCAACACCTACGCGCCGGGAATTTGGACTCTGAATCCACTGCATCGCGAGAACAATACCAACAATCTGGAGGAAATTAGGTGGCCGGAATACATGTGCACGCGTCATCCAAAATTATTTGCTCGTCAATGTGCCCACGTTCGCAAAATCGTTGAAGAAACCAATCCGTACGACAACATTATTTACGAAATCTGTAACGAACCCGGCGGATTAGCCGAGCCGGGTTCCCCCACGGTGGAGGAAGTCAATGTGTGGCAAATGGCCATCGCCGAGATCATTCGTCAAACGGAAGCCAAATTGCCCAACCGGCATTTGATCGCCGGCCAGGAGGCCTTTGCCTACCGCCTTCCGGATGAAAGCCGGCGGTGCGGTCCCGATGTCCATCAGTTTGCCGATCAAAGCTTCGACACGCTGGCCTTCGATGTCGTCAACATGCACCCCTTGTCCAACATGATCTATCGCGGGAAGCATCTGGACCTTGGCCAGTTCATGATGGCCCGGCTTCGACTCCGCAACCTTCGGCAATACTGCCGGGATCTGTATCAGGAGCGCAAACCGCTCAACCTGGATGAAGACAATTGCGCCAGTCAGTACAAGGATATCAACGGCTGGACAATCCATCGCAAGCGGGCCTGGATGACTTTGCTGTGCGGCGCGCATTATGACATGATCGATTTCTCGATCGTTAACTATTGCGAGACCGGCACGCCCGAATCGCAGCGCTGTCTCCGCACCTGGATGAAGCATCTTTCAGAGTTTGTCCACTCGCTTGACCTTGTCCAGAGCCGCCCGTTACCTTTGGGACTTACCGGAATTCCCGATCATGTGATCGACTCGGCTTTTGGCGTGCACGAGAAAGATTTCGCCATCTATTTCGCCGATGCGAGGGAACTCGACGAGCCGGGGCATGGCGACTCCATCAAATTGGACCTGGTAATTCCCCTGGAGGCCCATGAGCACGAAATACGGTTGTATTCTCCCACCTCCGGATTGTATTCGCCATCCCTCCACTTACGAGGAGAACCCAAGACGCATCTTCACATTCCCCCTTTCACGCACGATATCGTCATCAGGATTACACGCGTTCATTAGATGTAAGGCAGTCATTTCGGAAAAGCGGCCCATGTTCTAGCTTTGCCCGGTATGGCCTGACCACTATCCGACTCAAAAATACGCGGCGACTCACCACATTCTCCTCTCAACCTCATTCTCCACCCTTGTCCTCGTTCTGAGAGGACGGCAGGTAAAAGCCAATGACCAGCACCAGAGATCAGGCTTGGCCAAATTAAGGTGTATATTGGCCAACGGAGGGGCAGCATGCTCAGTTCCCTTGCCTACGATCAGAAGCTCTGCTCCGAACACTTAAAATTTTCTAATCATGATTGATCTGCGATCAAACCTGCGCTTGAAAGAAATTCTCTACGAGGAGAAGCGGTTTCCAATTGGCGTCGAGCTTGTTTCGACGCGCGGAAGCATGACGCAAAAGCAGACGTTGAAGACGCGCGGTTATGCGGAAGGGCTGACCCACAGCCCGAGAGTGGATTGGGTGTCAATCACCGACAATGCAGGAGGAAACCCGCAACTTAATCCCATCGCCCTGGGCACGCCGATTCTTTATGCCGGCAAGGAGGTCATCGTCCATCTGACTTGCAAAGACATGAACCGCTACGCGCTGGAAAGCCAGCTCTGGCTCTTGGCGAGCCAGGGGTTTCACAATATCCTCGCCTTGACCGGGGACTACCCGATCGAGAGTTTTGAAGGACGCGCCAAACCGGTCTTCGACATCGATTCGGTCGCACTGCTGGCGATGATCGAAAAGATGAACGAGGGACTGGAAGTCACCTCAGGAAACGCCCAAGTGGCCAAGAAATTGGATTCGACCCATTTTTATGCCGGGGCAGTGATAAATAATTTCAAATGCCACGAGAACACTTTGCTCCCGCAATACTTTAAATTGGAAAAGAAAATAGCCTCCGGCGCCAAATTCATTGTGAACCAGATCGGGTTTGATTCGCGCAAGAATCATGAGTTACTGGAATACCTGAAGGGGCGCGAGTTAGGCCATACGGCGGTGATAGGCAATGTCTATGTCTTAAACCCGTTCGTGGCGCGCCTGTTCAATGAGAAGAGAATTCCCGGCGTAGTGCTCACCGACGAGCTTAACGCCATCTGTCAAAAGCAGGGCGCCTCGCCCGATAAAGGCAAAAAGTTTTTCCATGAATTTGCCGCCAAACAACTGGCAATCTATCGCGGGCTTGGTTACAAAGCGGGCTACATAGGCGGCACTTATAACTATAAGGACCTCGAGAAGATTTTTGATTTAGAAAAATCCTTTGCGCCGGACGATTGGAAGATATTTGCCAGAGAGATTTCATTTTCCCGCGAAGGCGAATTTTTCCTTTTCAATAAGAATGAAGACACAGGATTGTGCCAGACAGGCGAGGCAAATCCGGAATGGAAGAAAGAGCTGCACAAAAAGCATTCCAATAAAAATGTCACCCTGATCTACCGGCTCTCCAGGCATGTTCATTCCCTGATGTTCGAAAAAGGAAAGGGCCTTGCTCCCCTGGCAGAAAAGATCTGCCGTCAGGCGGAGAATCCAAGCCAGGGACCGCCGTGGATGCGGTTGATCGAGCGCGTTGGCAAAAAAGCGCTATTTGCGTGCAAAGATTGCGGTGATTGTTCCCTGGGTGAAACCGCTTTTTTGTGCCCCGAATCTCAATGCGCCAAAAATCAACGCAATGGCCCGTGCGGCGGGACGCGAAACGGAAAATGCGAGGTTTTCGACTACGACTGCATTTGGGCGCAAGCCTATGACCGGATGAAGTATGAAGGAAAATCGGAACAACTGCTCGATCATGCCCCCGTGGTCCAGAACCAGGGGCTGCGCGGAACCTCGAGCTGGGCAAATTTTTGGCTAGGAAACGATCACACGACAAAAAAGAAACCAGGGAATCATCATGCATAAAAGGCAACTACAAGTCATTGGGGAACTCATGAACAATTCATACGGGCGAGCGCGCAAGGCGTGGCTGGCCCGTAACGTCGAGGGGTACCAGGAACTGGCCCGAATCCAGACGGAACTCGGCGCCTCTTACCTGACGCTTAATATCGACGGTACGCAGAAATTTTCCGTGACGCTCCAGGAAATGCTCGATTTTCTGCCCCGCGTCATCCCCGCCATCCAGGAAGTGACCGATCTGCCGATCAGTTTTGATAATCCCCACGTTTCGTTCCAACGGGAATGCCTGAAGCACTTCAATCGCGCAAAATGCAAAGGTCGTCCCATCCTGAATTCGATCGCGGTCTCTCGAAACAATATAGAGGAAATGATCCGCGTCGTGCAGGAGAACGACATGAACGTCATTGTCATGGCCTCGGAATGCCTGAGGCCGGACGGTTCTCATGGCGCGGCAAAGACAGTCATCGATATCGTGGAAACGGCAAAATATTTCGTCACCATGCTACATAAGAGTGGCGGCATATCCAATGACCACATCATCATCGATCCAGGACTGGCACCCATTGCTTCAGACACGAGCGGCCTGATTAATCTCTGTCTCGATTCTGTCCGCGCGCTTCGCGCTGAAAAGGCGCTGGAAGGCGTCCATATTTCTGTCGGACTTTCGAACTTCGCGATTGGCGCCCCCAAATCTATTCATATTCCCCTGGAAAGAGCGTTTTTATGCCTCGCGATGGAAGCAGGGCTGGATTTTGCGCTGGCCAACCCTGAAAAAAATACCATTCCAATGCCGAAAGAGGAAAAGCTCGTCCAGGATTTACAGCGCATCCTCGCAGAAGGTCGGATCCGGCCGGACGAAACGCAAGAGGATGCGGGTTTCCGTCAATTGGACGAATTGATGGAACTTTGGGGCGATAATACCTAACGGATAAAACAATGAATCCAGAGCCATGCTGCCTTCTGAGGATTACCGAGGCGAATCCGAGTCGTTGGGTCCAAGTGGGACGGATACTTGACACCAAGAACAAACGCGTATTAACGAACGCGCACCTTGTCTATAATAAAACCCGCATTCTCTATGCAGGGGTGGAGACGCCCGCCGCGGACATTCTCCATGGACAGACAACTCCTGATATATCGCTGTCAGACCATACCGCGCTACCCGGATTGATCGAAGGCCATTCCCATACGTTTCTCGAAGGCGCCGAGTTGAACGTCGACAAGAGGGCCACCTACCAAAAGAACGATTCGGAAACGCTTTATCAAGAAGCCGAGAAACGCATCCACACGCTCGGGCAACTCGGAATTATCGCCATGCGCGACGGGGGCGATAAAGACCATGTGGGCCTGCGCTTGAGCAAACTTACGGCCAACGGAGACGGCCCGCCCTTCACGGCCCGGGTCTTCAGCCCCGGCGCCGGCATCCACCGGCAGGGGCGCTACGGAGCCTTTTTCGGAAGGCCGCTGGAAAACTATCCCTCGATTGAGAGCTGCGTGCAGGCCTGCGTGGAAGAGGGGGCGGACCATATCAAGATTGTCCCCACCGGCATCATCAATTTTTCCAAAGGCCTCGTCGTGGCGAAGCCGCAGTTCAGCGTTGAAGAAATTCAACAGTTTAAGAATGCGGCCAGGTCGTATCACAAACACCTCATGGCGCACGCTTCAGGAGATGTCGGTGTCGGCTATGCAATTGATGGCGGCGTCGATACCGTCGAACATGGTTTTTTCATCACCGACGACCAATTGAAAAAAATGCGCGATAAAGGTATTTCGTGGGTGCCCACTTTCACGCCTGTGCAGGAGCAGGTAGATCATGCCGACATCATGGGTTGGGCGGGCGAAACCTTGGACAACCTAAAGAAAATTCTCGAGAACCATGCTCGAAGCCTCCAAAAAGCAATCGCCCTGGGTGTCAATGTTCTGGTGGGAAGCGATTCCGGATCATGCGGAGTCGCCCACGGGACGGGATTGGTCCGTGAGATGGAACTCATGGAAAATGCGGGAATGCCAACCCTCGACATTCTCTGCCAGGCGACCCATGGCAACAATAATCTGCTGACAAACCAGCAGCCTTATGGATCTCTCGAAAAGGATTTCAAACCGCGATTCATTCTCACCAAAAACAATCCTCTCGAAACCGTTAAGAATTTATATCTTGATCGTATCGTTCTATTCGATGGAGAGGTCCGAGACACCGCGACGGTCCGGGCTGACAATTTATAGAATTCACCGCCTGATACTTGCCACCATGCCTGTCGAGAGGAACCATGCATTCTGCGTTGGAGCAGGACTTACCCCCAAGTGGAGCGAAGGCCTCAAGGAGTTTGAGCAAGGAAGAAGGCTTAAGTTTTTCGCCGGCTTCCGCCTTCCGGTGGCCGTGGAGCCGACCATCATTTTTTTGTCCTGACCTTCATGTTTCTCCGCCATGGCTGATGAACAGGAACTCAAGCGGCAGATTTGCGCAAAAATGGAGCCCGCCCGGGGCTTCTACGCGCTGGGCATGTTCCATGATGCCTTGAGGGCGATCGAGGGTCTCCCGCCAGATGATAAAGCCCATCGCCTTGTCGTCATGCTGCGCCTCGACATTCTGTTGGCCCTCCATCGCCTGATTGACGCTATCACCGTTGGGAGGGGGGCGTGCCGCCAATGGCCCTTCGTTGACGTATTCTTCCTAAAAACTGTTACGGCATTCATGGAGTTAAACGATCACCAACAAGCCAAGGATCTGCTTCTGACCGGCCCACCTTCTCTTCAACAAAAAGCGATCTACTGGTACATACGCGCTCGTTGCCACAGCCGATTGGAAGACTTGGGTGAGGCGAAAAAATGTCTTCAGGAATGCTTTAACCGGGATCTAAGCTTCCGGCAGCGGGCTCTGGATGAGCCTGATTTAGCTGCGGTCTGGGAGTCGTTGTTTAGGTGGCTCCGTTCTACTGATTGGAACAGCATGGAATGGCAGGTTAAAAACTGAGACACGCGGCGGTCGAATAGTGTCTCAATAAGCTGCCAGACTGCTCGCAAATATGATGGTAGTCAAAATCTGCGACACATACGACCTATGAATTCGGATCACCTGGCCTCGTCGATAAGACACCGTTGGGGACGCTTAGGCTGGATATAGGGTAAACGGCTTCGCAGTGCAGCAAGCACGAACATACAGCGCAGTGATTGCTCAGTCTTCCGCCGGAGGCCTGAGCGTGGCAACCCGATGTCCATCGCGCAGGGTCGTTTTGATCGTATGGGGTGAAGGCCCCATTACATCAGTTCATGAAATGCATTAGCATGCGGCTATGAAAAATATAATGTCGCGGCATAACCGCGGAATGTTGTTGGCGATGGCGGTCCTTTTTTCCGCTTTCCTGTTGGGCGGAGCCAGTCAGTTACGGGCAGACGATTGGGGTGGACATCAGCGGTATTACGACCGGGATGGCTTTTATGACGGGCAGCGCAATTACCACCAGTACGATAATTACCATCATCACCGCGGGTACTGGGACCAGCGCAACGGGCTCCGTATCTTTATCAACGTTGGTTAAATAAACCGTCCATGAATGTCGGACATGGAAGGCACATTTTTATGTCCGGCATTAGGAACAGTGGGGCCAGTTCATCTTGAGTCATAGCACTTAAAGGCTTATCTTTAGGGTAGGAGGCCATTTTGATTTCAAAACTGGGCGCTTTCACCATCTCCCTGTTACAGGAGCTCAGCAGCATGGTGTGGATGGTGAGGGAAACGGCTTCTGAAATCACGGAGCGGATTGCGAAGCATCGCGCCCCTTTTCGCCTGGAACATTTTTTCTATCAGACGAATCGGGTGGGCGTGGGCTCGGTCCCGATGGTCATCCTTCTTTCGGTCTTTATCGGACTCACCATGGCCTTGCTGACCGGCTATCAACTCCAGCGTTTCGGCACCGTCATGCTGGTTCCGGCTATTGTCTCCGTTTCCTTTACGCGCGAGATGGGGCCGCTTTTCACCGGCATTGTGCTGGCGTCGCGAATCGGCGCCGCTTACACCGCCGAATTGGGAGCCATGATCGCCGGAGGCGAGGTGGATGCAATTGAGGGCATGGGCATCGGCGCGTTCCGGTACCTGGTCACGCCTCGCATTCTGGCGATCTTTTTTCTGACCCCATGCCTGACCGTCATTTCCGTCGTTTCCGGCATTGTCGGCGGGATGTTCATTTCGAGCCTTATGCTGCAAATCAGCTATGGCTTTTTTTACGACCAGGTGATGACGAACCTGCTGGTGAAGGATGTGATGGCCGGGATCGTGAAGAGCTTTTTGTTCGGCGCCATCATTGGAATGATCGCCTGCTACAAGGGGCTGTCCGTCAAGGGAGGCGCCGTCGGGGTGGGCGTCGCGACGACTTCCAGCGTGGTGATCGCGATCAGCACCGTGATTGCCTGCGACTCGTTCTGCAACATTGTCATGGTCACTTTCTTCCCATGAATGCGAAACCGGAAAAACTTGTCGAGATGCGCGGCGTGAAATTGAAATTCGCGGACAAAGTGATTTTGGATGGCGTCGATTTTTCCGTCCAGAAACAGGAAATTCTGGTCGTCATGGGGCTCAGCGGTGGCGGCAAGAGCACGTTGCTGGGCATCTTGATGGGCCTGCTTAAGCCGAGTGCGGGTTCCGTTCTTTTCAAGGAAGAGGACCTGACCAAACTTTCGCGACCGAAATTAAACGAGGCCCGGACGCATATCGGCATGGTCTATCAAAATGCGGCGTTAGTCAGCTCGATGAACGTGCGCGATAATGTCGGGCTGCCTCTGACGGAGCTTTCGGACAAAAACGACAAGGAGATCGATTCCATCGTCGATCAGAAGCTGGATCTGGTGGAGCTTAAAGACGCCAAGAACAAGCTACCGTCTGAACTCAGTGGCGGCATGCAGAAACGAGTGGGCCTGGCGCGCGCGCTGGCACTGGAACCGGAGTTGGTGCTTTTCGATGAGCCCACGGCGGGGCTCGATCCAATCAACGGCAAGCACATTGATGATCTCATCGTCCAATTGCGTGATAAGCAAAAGGTCACCGCCATTGTCGTCACTCACGAAATGGAGAGCGCCTTTGCCGTGGCAACGCGCATGGCGTTTCTCCATGAAGGAAAAATTATTCTCGAAGGAACGCCCGAGGAGTTTCGACATACGGACAATCCCATCGTCAGCAAATTTCTCTCGGCCCATGCAGATGATAAACACGCCAAGGAGTAACTTATGCAAATCCACAAAAATGAAATCACCACGGGCATCATGGTGTTGGTGACCTTCGGTGTTTTGATCACCGTTCTAGTCGTCATCGGAATGCCCGGAGTTATCAAGCCGCTCAATACTTATCGGATCTACTACGACAATGCCAATGGGATTCGCCCGGGCGCGCCCGTCCTTCTGGCCGGCCGGGAGATCGGCAAAGTGACGACCCTTAAATCTCCGGTGCCGTTGGAAAAGCGGCCGGCCGGACATCCTGATTTTGAGGTCTCGATTGATGTGCAGGTGGAGAGAAAAGCCGAGATCTATCACACGGTAACGGTGCACTTGACTCAGCAGGGCCTCATGGGCCAGGAGGTGATCGACTTTGTGCAAGGGGATGCCAACACCGGTTTGGCGGAGAATCACACGGAGTTTGTGGGCGAACGGGTGCCCGATATTTCCGAAGCGGTGTCTGCTAATATGAAGCGCCTGACCGGGCCGGGTTCCGACCTGGCTCTCACCATCAAAAACGCGAAGACGTTTATGGAAACGTTGAACCATTCCCAGATTCCTCAGGTCATCACAAATGCCGCGCAATTCACCGATACCCTCAAGCGGGAACCATGGCGACTCTTTTGGCCTGCCACCAAATCATACCCGGGCGACCAGCCTCCCGCCCAGCCTGCCGCACCGACGAAAAAGAAATAGAGTTCATTCTTCGAGTCTTCGCCGCTACTGATTTCTCAGAGGCCAGGCTTGAAACCTATGGGGTACATACCCCATAGGAACGAACAGATATCCGACGTATTCTCACAGTATACCAATCCGAAAAATACGACGGTCCTAGTGCAGCCGCTGGAAGAGCTGCCGTTTATTGTATGGAAAGACTTTACCTGCTCTCCGCCAACCCCACCCTGGAGCCACGGTTTTCACACCAAGTCTTCAGCTCGGCGGCTTTGCGTTCCGGGCCGCGATTTGGAAGCACACGCAACCGCCTGATCGTCGAATCCATCTTACTCGGTTTGGCGGTTGTTCTTGCGGTTGTCTGGTTCTCAGCACCCTATTTTGCTCGCGACTACATTAACCGAGGCCTTGCCGACCTCCCTGATTATACAGGTCGGGTGGAATCCGTGCGCATTCATCCCTTAACCGCCAGCCTGGATATTTACGATGTGCATCTCGACAAGAGGACGGGAGAAATCCCCGTCCATTTCTTTTACTCGCCGCGATGGAATATTTCCCTGCAATGGTCCCAAATTTCCCGCGGCGTAAAGCGGGCCTCCGTTACCATATTTAATCCACAAATTAATCTTATTGCGGGTCCCGACCCGGTGCAGAACCAGATTTTCATCGGCAAGGTTTGGCTCGAGGCCATCAAGAACCTGATACCCTGGCGGGTTAATCAAGTCACCATCCATCAGGGCGATATTCATTATCTGGACTTTCAATCCAGTCCGAAGGTAGATCTGGAACTGAGTCAGGTCGAAGTTGCCGCCGACAATATGAGCAACAGCAAAGGGCTAAAAATTCCGTTGCCGGCAACGGTTAAAATCACTGCCCGACCCTTACTGACGGGAACTTTTGAAATGAATCTTGCCGTCAATTTTGATGAACAATTCGCGACTTTTACTCAAAACTTCCGCATGGAGCATGTGCCGGCTGTTGGGGCCAATTCCGTCCTTCAAAAACACTTGAAAGTTCGGGTCAAGAGCGGCGAAATCGGGATTTACAGTGAACTTACCAGCGACAAGGGAATCTACCACGGTTACGTGAAGTCCTTCTTTTACCATCTGGAGTTTGAACCCAAACCCTCCGATGAGGGAAGTCCCGGGGTCATTTGGTCGGGAGTTCTCAACACGGTAAAGGGACTCTTTGAAAGCGATAAGCAAGTGATCGCCACCCAGAGCGAACTCTCGGGACGGGTGGATCAACTCCAGGTCGATTCCACCAGCGTCATCATGGGTATTTTGTCTAACGCCTATATCCAGGCCCTTCGGACCGGTTTTGACCCAACTCACGCTCCAGCGAAACCCACCGATACCGTCACCACCCCTTTGTCCGCATCAACCCAAAGAGAAGCAACCCTGCCATCTCCCGCAGCAAAAAATAAATAATCCCCCATACAAAATACTATTATGACGTTAATCCTCCTCATTGTTGTCCTCGTTCTTCTCTTCGGCGGTGGTGGCTATGCTTACCGGGGTCATGTCGGCGGCGGCGGCGGACTAGGCCTGGTCCTCGTGATCTTGCTTGTGCTCTATCTTTTGGGCTATCTTTAGATAGTCATCCTACGGAACTCTCATGAATCCGAGCCGTTCTTCACAACCGGTTGAATTGCACTTATGAAGCGAATCCCTGTCCTTTTGGCCGAAGACCACACCCTTGTTCGCCAGGGCCTCCGTTTGTTGATCGAGGCTGACGGCGATATTGAGATCGTGGGTGAAGCCAAGACCGGTCGCGAAGCTGTGCAGATGAATAGCGCTCTTCGTCCTGAAGTCATCGTGATGGACATCGCGATGCCGTTGCTGAACGGGCTGCAGGCGACACAGCAAATTCTCAAGACGGTTCCTACCACCAAGATTCTGATTTTGTCCGCGCACAGTGATCCGGAGTATGTCGAACAGGTGGTCAAAGCGGGGGCGTCCGGCTACCTGATCAAGCAGAGCTCGGGTGAAGTTGTTGCCAAAGCCATTCGAGAGCTGCACAACGGCAAGACATTCTTCACCCAGTCAATCGCCAAACGTCTGAAAGATGGGTACCAAAAATCAGACAATGGAATCGGACTGCAAAAGAAAACCAGCACAGAGCTAACTTCACGCGAAGCAGAATTGCTGCAATTGATTGCCGAGGGTCATGTGAACAAACAGATTGCCTCGGAACTCAACATCAGCATCAAAACGGTTGAAAAGCATCGCCAGCACCTGATGGAAAAATTGAATATCCACGATATCGCCGGTCTCACCCGTTTTGCCATCGCCAGCGGAATCATCGAAAGCAGCGTTCAATCGACCCTTGGCCAGGATGCGTCCTGAAAATAAGGCAAGTTCCCGACAAGCGACAAAATGCCAGAAACTTAGTTCTTAAGGTTGTTACCTGAAAGAGGCGGACGCAGCACTTTCTTTTTTAACAACTCTCTCTTAACGAACACCTTGCGACTTTCATCGCAAAGGCGTTTGGAGATCGACGCGCTGAAGAAGGTCTTACCCTTTAGGACTTCGCGAATCGCATCGGCAATAAATGGCGCCGAGGACTGCTTGATCAGATAGCCGGAAGCGCCATATAACATCGCCTGCTCGATATATTCAGGATCGGGATGCGAGGAAAGAATAAGCACTCTGGTTGCAGGGCTTGATTCGATTATCAGCCGTGTGGCCTGCAGCCCGTTCAGAAGAGGCATCGCGATGTCCATGATCACGACATCCGGCTGAAGCTTCAAGGTCAACTGTACGGCTTCCCGCCCGTTTTTTGCCTGTCCAACGACTTTGATATCACCGTCTATTTCAACCAGCAATTTCAGCGACTTGCGGAAATTTGCATGATCCTCCGCCAGGAGAACCGAAATTTGCGTAACGGGTATGGGCTTCAAAATGGCTAGTGCGTTCATTTTGTTCAAGGAACGGATTACCGTCCTGCTGCGTCCAATCGGGCGCATTGTTTACAGAGGGGGCGATTATCCGTGCCGTACCGGTGATGATTCTTTTCAACAGTGTCACCATCCTTGCACGACGTGTTGTCGTGGTAAACCACCTCATCGGCTTCCTGCTTAGTTTCCGTCGAAAACCACGCGCTTGTTTTCATTTATTATATCCTTGCTGCGCAGAACATAAGCCCTAATGAGAAATCAATGATATGGGGTGTTCACCCCAGTGACACCGACTAGTGGCAACCCCATGATCATTTTGCATTGCCACCTCTCCAGCACGGGTGATACATGAAAATACAGCGTGACTGATAAATACGATGTCTGATCCTACAAAATATACTCGCACTCGAGCCATCGCGGCTGAACTGCGACGCATCGAAGGACTCGCTGCCGCCAATCGGGAGTTGATGAGGGAAGTTGTCCAGCGCCGCAAGGCGGAGATAGCTCTCAAGAAGAGTGAGGCTCATTACGCCCAATTGTTTGAGGAGTCACGCCACATGCAGGAACAGATGCGGCATTTGTCCCACCAGCTTCTGCTGACACAGGAGGAGGAACGCAGGCGGATCAGTCGCGAGCTGCATGACGAGATCGTGCAGACCCTGGTCGGGATCAATGTGCACCTCGCCTCCTTGAGCGTGAAGGCCCGGGTCGATGTCAAGGACCTCAGGCGAAAAATCAGCCGAACGCAAAGGCTGGTGGAAAAGTCGGTCGATATTGTCCACCGATTCGCCCGTGAATTGCGGCCTACTGTATTGGATGATTTGGGTTTGGTTCCCGCCCTGCAATCCTTCATCAAGGATTTTTCAAAACGGACGAAAATCCACATTAAATTCTCAGCTTTTGAAGGCGTGGAACTACTGAGTGATACCCAGCGAATTGTACTCTACCGCGTCGCCCAGTCGGCCCTGGCCAATGTTCATAAACATGCGCGCGCCAGCGAGGCAATCGTAAGCATCCACAAGCTCCGGGGCACCATTCGCATGGAAATCCACGATAATGGCAGATCGTTCGATATGGACCGCGTCTTGTTTGCCAAACGGCACAAGCGACTCGGCTTGCTTGGTTCACGTGAACGAGTGGAAATGGTAGGCGGGACATTTAACGTTGAATCCGCACCGGGAAAAGGCACCACGATTAGCGCGGAGATTCCTATTTCGGACAACGGCCCCAAAGCCTCTCGTAAGCGCGCGCGATAGCATCCGCGAAACGTGTCGCGCTCCCTTGACAAAGTGACGCTCGAATGGGCGGGCCCCTCATGGGGGATCGACCCCATTACGCTTGTCCGTCTGGCAGCGTATTTTGTAAATTGATGAACAAAAATCCACTCCGGGATATTCCTAAACTCTCAAGCATCGTCATTCAACGCAGACGCTCCCTTTTTGATATTGAGACATTGCAGCCGGTTCTCGAAGTCGTAGCTGTAGGTGTCCGTGCCGCTATCCGAGCCGCCCGTGGGCTGGTTAAAATGTCAAAGAACGAAGCTAAATTTGCTCTGGCACATCCTTATTAACAACCGAAAAGATGTCTTTCCTTTCCCCAAGGAAGCGATTGAAACCATAGGGGGGGGATGGTGATATTCCGTTACGGGGTGGTATGAGTAGTTACGGCGAGGACCTTTCGATAGTGTTCCATCCTGGCGGAGTGGAGTTGCTCGTTGCAGATTTCGTCGTCGATTCGCTCATAGTATTTTTGTCG
>Ga0182030_10014500_pt1 | contig 15541 bp, 10 predicted proteins | sample 812S3MmetaG_FD_121299 | JGI IMG/M metagenome (GOLD analysis project Ga0182030, IMG submission 121299) | Permafrost microbial communities from Stordalen Mire, Sweden - 812S3M metaG (Illumina Assembly) | ecosystem: Environmental > Terrestrial > Soil > Wetlands > Permafrost | place: Sweden... | reverse complement strand
CTCGGCAGCAACTACGTCGAGGCTCTCGCCTATAAGCCGGTGACCCGCGTCGGCTCGCGCTTCTCGTCCACCTGGGGTGACCAGCTGGTCGACTACAACGTCGTTCCGCTGCGCCTGTCGAATGACGGTCATGCGGTCGTCGTGAACGTCCAGCGCGTCTATCACCACAACGACACCTATCAGGTGTTGGAATACACCACCGACGACATCGAGACCGCGTACCACAACGACAACTACGGCGCCTGGGTCGTGTCGGCTGATGGTCGCGTCTTCGGCATCGCCTTCGACGGAGACAACATCAGCAACGGTTCGGTCACCGTCGTGCACGCGCCGAGCTCGCTGCATCGCCCGAGCGTCATCGTCATTCCCTCGACCGATGGCGGTCCTGGCGTTGTGATTCCGGGCAAGGGTTCGTCCTCTGCTCCGAGCAGCAATGACGATGGCCCCGGCGTGGTCGTCCCGAGCAACAACCACGGCAACCGTGGTCCGGTCGCGGTTCCCCCGAGCAGCGATGACGACGGTCCTGGCGTGGTCGTTCCCAGCAATGACCACCGCGGTCGCGCTCCTGTCTCGGTTCCCCCGAGCAGCGACGATGACGGTCCCGGCGCGGTCGTTCCGAGCAACAACTGATAGCGGCTTCGGCTGCTAATCGGTCGCCTACAAGACTGGCTGGATTCATCTGAGTTCAGCCAGTCTTCTTTTGCGGAGAGGCGCAGTTGTGAGCAATCACTTCTGTGCCTTTTCGTCTTTTAAATCCAATGAACCATTCTCTTTCTCACTCTATTTAGAAGGAACTTCAAGCATGAGAATTCATCGCGTATCTGGTCGTGTGGTTCAGCGGGAGGCTAACCCCATCAGTGAAACCGTCGTCGTGAAAAAGGGTGTGTTCTGCACCGAATCAAAAGCGACAACTGAAACCCAGGTCGTCATACTGATTGACCTTGGCCCCGGCAAAGGCTTCTACAGCGGCGCCTCCACCACTTCCCGTGAACCAAAGCTGGCGCTCGTCAAAGTTGGCGATAAGGTCGAGTTCGTGCCGGGTTACAACAATCAGTTGTCCCAGCTCAACATCATCGAATTCGCCCCGCGCCCGTGATCATTTGAGACCAGCCACGCATCACAACATTGTGTTCGGATCTTAGCTTTTGGCTTTGCTCCGAACACGCACCATCTCTTCGACTTTTTTGCATTTTCAGCGCAAGCACCAGCGCGGAAAAAACCGTCGTGGCACCAACAAGTACCCTTTATCTTTTTAGGGACTCTATTCGACCGGTCTACTTTGTCTCTAATTAGCCGCCCAAGCTCACTTCGTAAATTCAGCTAGCGAATTTCCAGCGAAATAAGGTATCTTCATAGTGGTCCGCCTTTTTTGTTGTCTAAGCAACTCCAATATGAGGCGGACCACCCTTTTTTGGCAATAGGTTTCTTTTAGAGATGTAACCGGCAAAGTTACGTCGTTCAACTTGGCATGCAGGCGGCAGATTTAGATTGATGCTCACAGCAAGTCATGCGAGGCTCTGGATAAAAGATAAGCCTAACCAGTCCACGCGGCCTGGTGTTGCTTTTTCTCGGGACCAGGCTTCTGTGATCAAGCTTTGTTCGCTGCCAACTGATCGATAGGAATTAGTTTCTATGCCTGTCTCCGAATGCTCAGTAGGTAGTGTGCGCCCATAATCCATAGGTTTGCCCCCGTAGTTGCTTAAGCCATGTTATCGCAACCAGCAAATGGTCCAATGGATTAGAAGACACACTAAGGGCGATCGTCGTTTTAACGCCATGGCGGCTCGTGCGCACAAGATGCTTGCTGAACTGCAGATTGAAGACGGCGATCTCAAAGATGCTAAATTCCACGAGGCTGAGGCGAAAAGATTGAGTCGTTAGGTGTCCCCCGGGAGCGCGGGCGTCCCGCCGGCGTCCCGGGGAGGCGCCGTCTGCTTTTATTGCTTCAGATAGGCTTTCTCAGGGAGCATGGTTGTGCCGCCGAAGCGGACTGAGGTGATGCTGCCATCAGGAGCGAAATTGAAGTGTACTAGTTCGCCTTCGCAAGCAAAGCCATTGCATTTGACCATCTTTAACGTGTTTTCGTCGACGTACTCGAGTTCTTCGACGTCGTCGCAGAAGGGCTGCCAGCTGTTACTGAATAGTGAGATGAGCTTGTTTGGTCCAGCCATGAGCAAATCATTTACGCGGAAAGTGCTCATCAATCTGCCTTCAAAGCGCGCCAGCTTTTCCACATTGTTTGTGCTTTCGTTGGCGCAGAAGTGATCGAGCAGGCTGTAAATCCCGCGCGCGATGCCCGTGGGATCGGCGTCGACTGCGTTCGTGAGAACAACCACAACGAAGCCCGAGTCGGGATCGCATAGTGTTCGGCTAGCTTGACCGGGGAAACCCCCGGCATGTCCAAACACCCTGCGGTTGCCCACATAGTCAATTTGCAGACCCAGGCCATACTCCTGACCATATTTGCTGTTGGTGACTTTCCACTGTGTGCGCTGCATTTCTTTCTTGCTTTCATCGTCCAAAAGCAAGTCGCTACCAATGATGTGCGCTGAGAAATAACGGCAAAGATCGCGACAGTTCGAGTAGAAACCTGTGGCGGCTGACATGGATTTTGTATCAATTCTACTGTTCATCGCTGAGCGATTGCTGATTCGCTCTGCACGCGCATAGCCCGAAACAAGCCGTTCGGCTATTGCTGGAGTATATTCCGGTCCCGTGTTTTTGAGGTCGAGCAGCTCGATAATGTTTGCCTGAACGTATGCCGCAAACGAAGTGCCGGAGCAGGCTTCGACGATCATTCCCAGCAATGCATATCCGTAGTTTGAGTATTTCATTTTTCGGTTGCAATCCAGCACGAGGTCGGCTTTGAGCAATTCGGCTTTCAACTGTTTCGCGTCGGGAAAATCACGGTCGAGCTCCCAGTAATCGCTATCTAAGCCGTCTCTGATTACGCCGGCACTGTGAGAAAGCAACTGGCGTGTCGTTATCTTGCTCATGCGTTTGTTTCTATGTTCTTTGAGCCATGGCAAATAATTCACGATCGGTTTGTCTATGTCGAGCTTCTCGCGCTCGCGCAGCTGCATTAGCGCTGTTCCAGCGAAGGTTTTCGAATGGGACGCAATGCGGAAAAGATGGTCATTGCTGAGCTGTTCGCCCTTCTCTTGAGTGGCGAAACCGTAACTGTGTTCAAGCAGCATTTCGCCCTTGTGTGAGATGCCGACAGCGAAACCAGGAATATCGCAACGCTCAGAGCGGAAGCGCAACCAGGAATCGAGAAAGGTGATTGCACGAGAACTTAAACCTGGATTCATTGTTACACCCACCAATTCCCTGTCTGGGCTGAAGCAATTGTCTTACTCAGCGCCGCTATGATCCAGCAAATTCTAGCTCAAACAGTTTTGATTCTCCGGCATAGCGCTAGCTAGCGCTATGATTTTGGGCAGATTAACTCCAAAAAAATCAGACCAGCTCTTGATTTCCACCCTCTCGAACGAATATTAAAAGGGCGTTTCTTATAACTTCCCTCACTTTCCATATCGCGCAAATACGCCCTGTACATTAGCTGATGAATGAATTTTGCCACCGCAGGCGGTGCCAAAATCTCATCCGGCTATTCGCGCACAACAATACAACAGTGCATTCACTTCGGAATGTGCTGACGCAACACAAATGAGGAGGACCAATTATGGTTTCTCACAAAGGCTTCGGGCTGACCGATGATTACATCGCGCGAGCTGTTCATGACTGGGAAATTCCCGGACTGAGCATCGCTGTGGTGAAGGATGGTACGACTGTGTATTCTCGTGGTTTTGGTCTGCGTCATGCTGACGCTGCCGGGCTGGTTGATGAACACACGTTGTTTACCATTGGTTCTTGTACAAAAGCTTTCACGGCAACGGCTGTCGCCATGCTCGTGATGGACGGCAAACTTAGTTGGGATGATCCTGTCCGCAAGTTCTTGCCTGACTTCACGCTCATGGATCCCGTCGCCAGCGAAAAGCTGACCCTTCGCGATATCGTTACGCACCAGAGCGGTGTGGAAGACGGCGCGATTACCAACATCCCATACGACAACAGTGCTGATGCCATTCGCGGTTTGCGGCTGCTCAGTCCTGTTCATCCCTTCCGCGGCGGCTTCAGCTACAACAACACCATGCTGTTGGTGCTGGGCAAGGTCGTGGAGGCTGTGTCTGGCATGAGCTGGGAGTCGTTCTTGCAGACTCGCATCTTGTCGCCGCTTTCTATGACTGACAGCCGTCCGACAGTGCTCGCTGCTCACAGCGTGGCGAATCGGGCGATCGCTCACAATCAGCCGCATGGTGCGGAGTCTTCGCGGGTTATGCCGGTGAAGAGTCTGGACTTTCTGTCCTCGTCTGCGGCGCTGCAATCCAGCGCGGTAGATATGGCCAACTGGCTCAAGTTTCAACTTGGCCAGGGCGGTGACGGCTTGCTGAGCTCGGCGCTTCGCGCTGAGATGCATAGCCAACAGATCATGCTTGAACCCAATCCGTTCACGCTGATGATGCACCCCGGCTCCGACAAGCACGGTTATGGCATGTGCTGGTTCGTTCGTGACTATGCCGGCGCGCGCATCGTGCAGCACGGCGGCTATGTCGACGGCTTCACTTCATTCGCCGTGATGGGACCGGCGCAGGGCTTCGGTGTTGTTGTGCTGACCAACATGCACAACTCGCTGGCGCCGTTTGCGATCGCCTATCGCGTTATCGACGCCTATCTCGGCGTGGCGGAAACGGACTGGAGTGAGTATTTCCTGGAAAAGCGAGCCGAGCATCGCCACAAGGTGTCGCCCCACAAGGACGACTGATTTCTGGCTTGGACCTGGCCCGGCGGTTCGCTCAATCAGAGCGAACCTCTGCGGCCAGGTTCAGTTTACTTCAAGGTTGATCTCATGAATCTCACCGATCGACTGCGAGAGTTTCTGCTGCGGCAAAAGCCCAAAGCTGACTCCCTCTTGTTTCTCTTATCGCTGCTGGCGCTCTCAGTCTTTGCCAGCAACGAGATAATGGCGATTCACCCCGGCATCATTCCGCTGGATAGCGCTCAGTGGACGGCGATTCAGCTGACTTCCCGCGTTGGTATCTGGATCTGCTTCATTGCTTACCTTGGCCTTTACGGGCTGGTGAGCGAGAAGCCGTGGAATTTTGTGCGCGATCATCTTGTCGAAATTCTCATCTGCGTCGCCTGGTTCCCCCAGCAAAGCCACGTTAGCTTGCTGCATGACCTGACAAATCTGATGTCGCTGGACACAGTGCAGCTGGTAGGAACGCTGGCTAACGGCTTCCTTGTCGTCAGGCATGTGGTGCGAAACCTGGGCAAGCATCCGATCATTGTGACCGGGTCGGCCTATCTCTTCGTTATCATCACAGCTTCCGAGCTGCTGGTGAAGGTCGAGCCGCAGACTTTCCATACGCTGTTCGATGCCGTCTGGTATTCGATGGCGACGACGACCACTGTTGGCTATGGCGACATTGTGCCGCACAGCTATCTCGGTCGTTGCATCGGAATGGGCTTGATGGTGAGTGGTATCAGCCTTGCCGGTGCTTTAATCGGTATCGTGTCGCAGCTGATGCAGCGTCGACTGGGACAACAAGACGACAAGAAAGAAACAAACGAACTGCGCGCGAAGCTTGAGCTTGAGCAAAACAAGAACGAGCGATTGCTGCAGGCGCTGGAGAAAGACAATGAGCTGAAAGCGCAAGTTGCTGAGGCTTTGTCTAAACTTCCGCGTGGGTAGGATAACTTGAGAAGATGGCGCCTCATGGCGTTGTCTTCTCATTCTTTTTTGCATTTTCGGCCGCTTTTGGTCATTTTCAATGACATTTGATCATTTTCTGTCGCTTTTGCTGATTTTCAGTGGCTTGTGAAAGAGCTGTCTAAGTGGGAGATTCTCTCTTGGGCGTCAACTTCATAGTGAGGATGCGAGCATTCCTGGGAGCACGGGCGTGTGGTAACAAGCGGGCTAGATGAGTCCCAATTCGTAGTGGTCGAGTATCTCCACCAATTGCCCATGTCCATGCCATTCAGCGCTTGTGTCAGCAGTGACCTTGTGTTCCGCCCGCTCAAATAGAGCGATGCTGAATCGGTTGGGATCCTGCTTAGCTCGATAAAGGATTCCGTCCACATTCTCAGGGTGCTCAAATATTCTCCGAGAGAAGATTTGCGACTCCACGTGTGATTCGCTGGAAGTAAGGTTTCCAGTTTGTCCAAGATGAGCCAATCCAGGGCCAGTAATGTCCAGCAGATTCAATGGACTAATCTGCACCCTTACAACAGACGACTGCTGAATCTCGCTCTCGGCAACGCATTTGAAGCGCGCCCGCTGGCGAAAGCACTCAATGAAGGCTGTGTAAGTATCTACGCCAAGGTAGCACACCCCAAAGTCTCTAGCAGGATCATCAAACCGCTCAGTTGCAAATTTTCCAAAGAATAGAGAGCCTGCCACTCCGCGCACCGTCTTGTAGGTGCGCCACACAGCAGGCTCATTCCACTCACGACGAGTCAATGCCAGGTGATTGTAATTGGGCGGATGATCAGGCCCCACCTTGATCCCCATGCAGTTTTGCGGCTACCACTACAGTGGCAGTACTGCCTTCACGCATTACTGACAGCGGGGTTTTCCCATTGAGACGATCGTTTTTTTCAAGCATGAACATCGTTTGAGCCCACGGCCCAATATTTCCCAACGCGGCTATAACTTCCTTTAGTCCGGCTTGAAAGCCGCCCGGTTGAACGAACTGCCAGCTTGGATAGATCCAGGCTTTTTGACCTACCGGAAGCCCGATCAATCGTCCTTCTTTTCGTGCTTTGCTGATTGCAGCGTCAGTGACATGTGCAGCTTCGGCCGCTTCTTCTGCTGAGAGGCAACCACCTTCGGCATTTATGATCGCTTCCTTGGCCTTTAGTCCACGGATTCTTGCTCCGGCCAGGGGATCAATCCGCTTGAGCTCAACTAGCATGCGCTCACCAGACAACAGAGTAAGAATCAAATCCAAATCTGAAGATGATGCTGCTGCTGCTCCTAGTGATTCAGACGTCAACAATGATGCGACCGCCTTCAAAGCGCGAGCAATCACTGCCGCCTCAATAGAATTGCTTCCTTTAGATTCAGCTACTTCCCAAAGGCAAAGGCTAGCTTCCGCAACCGGCTCGGATAATTTTGCAGCTGCTGCGGTCAGTTTCTCTGTTGTATTAGCGTTTACAATCGGAGGCATGGATCTAATCTTTTAGTTCGGGTTGATATAGTTATTGTAATGGTCGTTAGAAACTTTGTCAACCTGTCTGCGGCAAATTCCGTCTGCCCATAGGCAATCAGCCGGTTGCCGACAAGTTTGAGCCGCAGCCGTTAACCCAGAAAGAAGAAATAGACGCGATATTTGAGGAACTGAATCGCGCCTCAGGTATTAAGCACGGTGGACGCCTGCGCTCCCCGTTTGTTTTTCCCACACAGGCAAGAAGCAGAGTGAAACCATTCCAGGTATCGTTAGTAGAAAACTGAGCAGGAAGAAATTGGCATAGCCGAATTCTTTATACGCAAAGCCGCTGATCATGCTCGGACCTAAAATTCCTAAAGCCATCAAAGCCGTGGCAACCGCATAATGGGCAGCCTTATATTCTTGCTTTACGGTCGACAGCATAAAGACGGTATAAGATGCCATGCCGAAACCGTAGCCGAATTGTTCGAGCGAATTCACAACATAAATCCACCAGGCACCGCTTGGATGGAGCGACGCAAGCAGAAAATAACCCAGGATGGTGGAGTTCATCACTAGGGTTGTGGGCCAAAACAATTTTCTTAGTCCAAACCTGCTGACCAGGTAGCCGCCTGCAATGCCGCCAATGAGCAAGAAGCACACTCCGACCGTTCCATAGATCGTGCCGACTTTCTCAACCGATAAGCCCAATCCGCCTTTGCTGATGGGGTCTTGCAGAAAGGGCGGTATCATCTTCATTGCCATAGCGTCGCCCATGCGAAACAGCAAAATGTACACGACTATGGCGATGGCGCCAGGCTGTGAAAAATATGACGATATTGCCGATAGGTAGCTTCTGAAACAAAGAGATTCGCGCGGGGTGGAACTGCAATCTTCTGAGTCAGCGTCGGGAAAATCATTGGTTTTCGATAAGGGCAAATACTCGTCACTCAACGCATTGTTGTCTAACAAATGGTTGTGCGGTGAACGCTTGCTAGAGTCAGTTCTACCGCTAAAAGGATTTTTGTCCAAGTGACTTTCTCTTTTTCCTGGAGCATTGACTGCGCCGACGAGGGTTTGATCTTGAACCGCCAGTGCCTTTTCAAGTTTCGAAACGGCGAGTTTCGAAACCGCGTCCTGCTCCCGCTCAGCTTTGTGTGCTCGCAAGGTATCAGGCAGATACCATTTGTGCAGCGCAAAAAGACTCAACAGGACGAACGAAAGAATCGCAAATGAGCAGCTCCAGGCATTCAGTTTCCCCAGGCTTGGCGTCAGCACTCCTGCTAACGTAATCAGGGCACCTGTGCCGAAAATCATAGCCATACGATAGGAAGTGTTTACTACACCCACAAAAAGCGCTTGCTGAGCCTTGTTCAAAACTTCCAGATAGTAGCCATCGATAGCGTTGTCGTGGGTGGACGAGACTAGCGCTATCAATCCCAAAACTACGATTCCCATTTTGAGAGGGTCTGGCGCTAACACTGATGCAGCTAGCAAAGCAATGAGAGCTACGAGAATGAACTGCGCAACCACTATCCAGGTTTTCTTCAATCCTAGAAAATCCACCAGGGGTGCCCAGATGAATTTCAACGTCCAGGGAAGTTGCAGGATGCTAGTTAAACCAATGACTTCATTGCTGGCGCCAAGGTCTTTTAGATAGACTGCTGACATCATTGTCACGATTGTGTATGGCAGTCCCTGTGCAAAATAAAGCGACGGGACGTAAATCCAGGGATTGCGTTTTGGCATCAGCTAAGGTGCTCTGTTTCAGAAAAACGAATTTAGCTGATAAACATACAACTTTTGACTATGATTTTCGTTAATGGTGGCCAAGCGATCGCCAGTCATAGTTCCACGTCAATGCTCACGGCACTCTGCGCGATTGCTTAGTGGTGAAAAATACCCGTCACGAAATTGAGGCTGAACGTTAGCACACCATTAACAGAAGAACTTGTCCCATGCCTGCCATGATCTGAACCTCGTATGCTCAAAATCGGAGGTGAAGAATTTGAGAAAAAGTTCCGATTGTCTCTACATCGAAAATTCGGACGAACTCTTCATCAATGTAGTAACGATCCGTGGGCGATTTGCGACAGGATCCGTTTTCGAATCGGGTGAGCCATGGCTCGCCCCTACAATGGAATAAAATGGAGTAAATGGCTTTGTGCTAATTTGCATGAATTAGCGAAGCTGGGCAGGTGTGAACACATGTGTTCACACTCATAATTCCCGAAGCAGCTGCCGATATTGTTTTAGAAGCTCCCAGCCATAACTGTGAGCATCTTATCTGGATGCAAGTATTTGCGAATGGCCGCATCGACCTCTGGCTTCTTAACAGCCAAGATTTTCTTGGTGTGTTGGTCCAATCCTTCAGCGCCTAAACCGAGCGCTTCGAAACGCGTAAGAACGCGAGCGATGCCAATTGAAGATCTCATGCTTACGGTGAACAGACCGGCCGCTCCGCTAGCTTCTCTCTTTAGTTCTTCTTGCGTAATGCCTTTTTTTAGATAGTTATCCATAACTTCGTGCACCAATGAAAGCGCTTGTGCAGCGTTGTTTGGATTTACACTCAAGGACACGCTCCAGGGTGCGCAGCCGTGAGTGTTGTCTCCGAGACCGGAATAAATGCCATAAGTAAGTCCATGCTGCTCGCGCACTACCTTGCCCAGCCGCGCAATGATCGTGTCACCGCCAAGTGCGAGGTTGGCCAAATTGAGAGCATAGAAGTCGGGGTCGCTCCGTTTTACGGATAAAGGATATCCCATGAGAATATCCATGCTGGATTTGTCAGTCATACGAATTTCTATTCGTCGTGCGGATTCTGGCATTGCCACAGGGCTAAGATGAATTGGCTCGGGTGTAAGTCCACTCCAGGCGCCGAAGCTTGTGTTGATAAATTCGAGCGCCTCTTCAAATCCGATATCGCCAACAACGCTGATAATGGCTCGCGCTGGACTGTAGAAATTGTGAAAAGCCGTGAGATCATTTCGAGCCATCGCGGTCAGCTCGCTGAGTTGTTCATCAAAATCTTTGTGATGGAATAGATGACCAGCCGGATATAGCTCGCGATAGAGGCGGTTCATTGCCACCGGTCCCGTATTGTTTTTCTGCTCGGCGATGCGCGAAGACCATTCGTGCTTGAGTCTCTGAAGTTCTTCTTCAGGGAAAAGCGGTTGGCGCAAAATCTGGGAAAGAATATTCAAATAGCGACCGAGGTCATCTTTGACTATGGTTGCGCCAGTATTTACGGCATAACCATCTGCGTGAATATTGAGCCCTTCGATCAAGCCCATGTCTTTGAATTCTTGCGCGAGTTGCTCTTTGTTCAAACCGACCGAGCCGCGCAAAAGCATTTCAGCAACCACGTCTGCAAGACCTTGTTTGTCTTGCGGTTCATAATAGTTTCCGGCAGGCAAGTTCATGGAAATTGCAACGGAACCTGTGCCCGGATTTTGCATGTGTAAGAAAGTAAGTCCGTTATCTAATTTCTCTTTGCGGACTTGTGATGAAAAATCGGTACGCGCTGTGCGTTTGGCCGGGCAGAGGATCTTCTCCAATTCGATGCTGCTGAGTTTTGGAATTTTCGCAGGCTTGCCATTGCTGGTTTTCTTTTTTGCAGATTTCGCACGGGCAGCTGTCGCGTTAGTCTCTTCGTCTGCTTCGCTCAACTCATCTTCAGCACTTTCTTTTTCGCCAGAACTTTCGGAGGGAATAAAAATTCCAACGGTACGGTTGTCCTTGCTGAAAAATTCTTGCGCAACTCGCTGCATATCTTCGGGCGTGACAGCTTCGAAGTTGAGATCAAACTTAGCTAGCCAGCGCCAGTCGGCACGTGCTTCAGCTTCCCCAACAGCGAAAGCTAATTCCATTTGATCCGCGCGGGCTAGAATACTGCCCTTTAGATTTGCGCTTCTAATCGGAGCCAGCTCTTCTGCTGTGACAGGCTCGTCAATCAGGCGCTTTAACTCTTCTAAAATCACTTCTTCGACCTGCTTTGGATCGCTTGTCGGAGTTAGTGTCGCTGCCACAATCATCAAGGCAGGATCGCGCAGCTCATCGTGACGGCAGCCGACATCCATCGCTAGCCCGGTGTCGATAAGTGATTTGTAGAGGCGGCTTCCTTTGTCGTGCGAGCCACCAAGCACATGGGAAATTACATTGAGAGGATAATGATCCGCATCGCTCGATGCTGGGGTGCGATGCCCCACCCAAACTCGTGGCAGGTCGCCCGAGCGGCTAACCTGATAACGTCGCTGGCCTTCCTGGGGTGGTTCTTGCGTATAAACTTCCGGTATCGGATGTGGTGATTTGGGAATTTTGCCGTAATACTTGTGGACCAGCTTAAGTGCAGTCGATGTCTCAAAATCGCCGACGATAAGAACCGTGCAATTGTTTGGCCAGTAAAAGACATCATAAAAAGCCTTCAGGCGAGCCATCGGTACTTGCTCGACATCAGAGCGCCAGCCGATTGTCGGATGGTGATAAGGATGCTCACGATAAGCAATGGCGTACATTTCTTTTTCCATTGCTTCATCAGGGCTGTTCTCCCCGCGTTCCATTTCGTTGCGAACAACCGACATTTCTGCGTCACGATCGCTTTGCCGCAAACGCAAATTGCGCATGCGGTCAGCTTCGACCTTGACACAAAATTCAAGATATTCGGAGGGCACCGCTTCAAAATAATTTGTGCGGTCAAACCAGGTTGTTGCGTTTGACACTGCACCGATACGATTAAGCAGCTCGGTTGAATCGAGACCTTTCTCTGGGTCGAACTTCTTTGTGCCTTTAAACATCATGTGTTCGAGGAAATGTGTCGCACCTGTGTGACCGACACCTTCGTCACGGCTGCCTACGCGAAACAGCTGCATGAAAGTTACAACCGGCGCGCTTTGATTTGGCGCAAGCAAAATTTTCAGTCCGTTGGCGAGCCTGAACTCGCTAACGCCCATTTCGGTGGAACCGACTTGGCGTATTCCCAACTTTTTCAAACCACTGTCAAGAGTAATCATTCTTTGAGGCACCTCGAACGCATAATTATACGATCTCGCTGCTTTCAAATCCTGAAGCCTTCGATATTGACAGCTTTACAAGCTTCCGGATTATTTGACTTTGGACAGTGTTCCGGCGATCACAGTTAGCGCTCTGTCGGGATGGATGTATTTTTGCATCGCTTCGAGAACGTCTTTGCGTTTCACAGACATGAAATCATCGGCGATTGTATCCATCGCCTCTACTCCAAGACCGATGTATTCAAATCTCGTGAGAGCTGACGCGATGCCATCTGAGCTGCGCAATGAGATCAGGAATGATCCTACTGCGCGTCCAGCTTCGTCTTCCAATTCATGAGCTGTGATGCCTTTCTTGAGATAGGCGCCGACGACTTCATCGACAAGTCCCAGTGCTTCGCTGACATTAGCGGGGTTGACGGAGAGGCTGATGATCCAGGGAGTTGAGCCAAATGAGCTATCTTCAAAATAGCTGTAAATGCCATAAGTCAAACCATGTTTGACGCGAAGCACTTTGCCGAGTCTTGCTGAAATAGTGTCTTTGCCTAAAGCTGCATTTGCTAATTGGGCTGCGAAAAAGTCTCTGTTTCTTCTATTCAGATTGGAGCTATGGCCGATCAGAATATCAACGCTAGCTTTGTCTTCGAGATTAACTTCGATGCGATTCTTCTTTTCAGCCATGGGAATTTCAGGAACGAAAATTGCTTTGCGTTCAGTGCCGGTCCAGTTGCCGAAATTCTCCGTTATCAATTCGATTGCTTTCTCAGGTTCAATATCACCAACGACTGTGATGATCGTGCCGGCAGGACTGTAGTGTCCCTTATGGAAATCGCGCAGGCTGTCGGGCGTTAGTGCTTCCAACTCTGCCAGGCGAGTTTCGTAACTGCTTTCATAGAAAGGGTGACCTTTTGGATAAAGGTTTTGCATGAGCATATTGCTTGCTCGGCGCCCCGTATCGTTCATGGCGCGAGTCAAACCTGCTTTCATTTCTTTAGCGACCAACGCCAGCTCGTCTTCTGGGAAGACAGGGCGGCGTACCAGGTCTGCTACAACGGGAACGAATCGAGGAAAGTCTGCGCAGGTTACAAGAGAGCCGAAGCCGACTTTAAATCTGTCTGCGCCAAAACCGAAGCGGATGCCCATTTCTTCCAGAGTTTTCGCCAACTCTTCTTTACTGAAGTTCTGAGAGCCACGTGTAAGCATTGTTGAGGTGAGCCCCGGCACAATGACGTTGTCGACTGTTCCGTAAGAATCGCCTGCTGCGATAGCTCCGTGAATAGCTACAGAACCTGTGCCTGGATTTTGCATCACGAGTAGTGTCAGTCCGTTAGGCAAAATGTGTTTTGTCACTTTGCCTTTAAAGTCTGATTTCGCTGAACCGGGGCGAGCTATTTCTAGTCGGACGGAATTGGCATTAACTTTAGCGGCCGGCTTTTTAGTTGCGACTGCTTTTTTAGTTTTCGCCGGCTCAACTTTAACTTCACAGGTCGGGGCTTGCTTACCGTTCTTTTCGGTCGGGATAAAATGACCAACGGTGCGGTTGCTCGAATCGAAATATTTGCTGGCAACTCGCTGCACATCTTCAGGTGTAACGGCGTCGTACTTGTCGTCATATTCGACGAGCCAGCGCCAAGTTGCGACTGATTCTGCACCACAAAGCATGCTTGCAAACGTTTGTGGATCTGCATTGCCGAGTGTTGTTCCTTTGCGATTAGCACTCTTCGCGCGACGGAGCTCCTCTTCACTGGGCGCCTCGTCCGTCAACCGAGCAATTTCTGCATAGATTGCTTCTTCTAATTCAGCAAATGTTTTGCCTGGTGCAAGCGTTCCGCCGAGGGTGAAAAGAAATGGATCGCGAAATTCGCCATTGCTGGCATAGCACGATGTAGCCAGGCCTTTTTCCAGCAATGCCTTGTATAACCGGCTCGACCTTTTGCCAGAATCACCAAGAATCGCATGCATGACAGAAAGTGCATACGTGTCTTCGTTGTCTGCTTCTGGAGTGTGGTAGCCAATAAGCAGTTGAGGCAGATCACCGGCGCGGCAAAGTTCGACGCGGCGCTCTCCTTCTTGTTGTGGCTCATGTGTGTAGACTTGCGGGATCGGCTCAGGCGAGCTGGGGATTTTGCCGAAGTATTTTTGAACTGTGCGCAATACTTTGTCTGCTTCGAAGTCACCAACAACGATAACCGTAGCATTGTTGGGCCAGTAATAAGTGTCGTAAAACTCTTTCATCCGTGCTAGCGGAACGCATTCAACATCTGAGCGCCAGCCGATAGTCGGGTGATGGTAAGGATGCTCACGAAACGCAAGTGCCACCACTTCTTTTGAAAGCGCGCTGCCGGGGCTGTTCTCTCCTCGTTCAAATTCGTTGCGCACAACTGTCATTTCAGAGTCGCGATCTTCCTGGCGCAAATTCAAATTGCGCATGCGGTCGGCTTCGATCTGAATGCACAACTCCAGATATTCGGAGGGAACGCATTCGAAGTAGTTAGTGCGGTCTAGCCAGGTTGTGGCATTTAGTAACGCACCGATACGGCTGAAAGTTTCCATGACGCCGCTGCCTGATTGCGGATTGAATTTTTTTGTCCCCTTGAACATCATGTGTTCGAGGAAATGTGTGGAGCCGGTATAGCCAACAGCTTCATTGCGACTGCCAACGCGATAAACCACCATGAACGAAACAACAGGCGCGCTGTGATTCTCGCGCAATAAGACTTTGAGTCCGTTTTTCAAGCGGTATTCAATTATTCCTGCTGCTTGATCAACCTTCTTGATACCCAGTGATGCCAGCGTTGTTGTGGTTTTGGTTGCCATAAAAAGTTCCCTCTATCTTGTTAGTAATGATAGGGCAAATGACATGTTCGAGCACCAATTGAGAGGCTTTCAAAGAGTTTGCGCTAGCGATGAACCTTTCTGCGGAGGAGCAGTCTTGCTTAGTGCTTAGCGAAGCTGGCGCTTGCGGGCTGCTTGACGTCTGCGCTTGTTGTTTTTGATCTTCGTGAGGCTCACACATTTCAAATGCTTTTCAGAATCAAAAACTATATTTGCCCCAGGTTCGGTTCGTGTTCTAAAAGGGTTTGTATATGAACGGTATAAACAGAGCTTTTGTTGATGATGTCATTGGCACTTATTTTGAGATGGGTTGTTCGGCTCTTGAGAAGAAAGAGTTTGCTATCGCGCTAAAAATGTTTAAGGCGGTTTTTGATGAGCCAAGTTCAAAGGCGCAAAAAGAAAAAATCATGCTGTCTCTGTTGGTCCGGTCAGCAGAAGCGCATGAAGGTTTAAAGCAATTGTATAAAGCGAAATTGCTCTATATTCGCG
>Ga0182030_10014499_pt1 | contig 15542 bp, 13 predicted proteins | sample 812S3MmetaG_FD_121299 | JGI IMG/M metagenome (GOLD analysis project Ga0182030, IMG submission 121299) | Permafrost microbial communities from Stordalen Mire, Sweden - 812S3M metaG (Illumina Assembly) | ecosystem: Environmental > Terrestrial > Soil > Wetlands > Permafrost | place: Sweden... | reverse complement strand
TTCCCCGCAGCGAATGGTCGATCTCGAGGGATTTCCCGGACTCTCGGGTCGCAAGCCTGAGTGGTTACGCGGGATCGCTCGAGCTGCCCTCGATGGCAGGCTCGATCCAGAAGCGCTGCGGGCACTCCCGCGCTCCGAGGCAATCGACCAACTCAAGGAACTCGGCGGGATTGGCGACTTCTTCGCGGAGTTGATCCTGCTAAGGGGCGCCGGCGACCCCGACTGGGCGCCACGACACGAGCCACGACTCATCAGCGCTATGAAGTTGGCGTACGACCGTGCCCATTTGGACGATGACGAAGTCGTTGTCATCACTTCAGGCTGGGCGCCCTATCGAACGTGGGTCTCGTTGCTGCTGCGGGTCAACCTAGAGGACTCGACCCACGAGATCTCGGGCAGTCGTCGCCGAGCATCCCGCGGATAGGCCAGCTCGAGGGGTAGCCCTCCGCTAGGTGCCCCCATAACGGCGGTGCCCCCCCACATCCTGCCCCGTCTGCCTGCCCACGTGGCCGGCCTGGATGCCGGGCCCCCCGACCGGCTCCCTGTTCCCCTCCCCCGAAGGCACCGCGCAGCGCCGCACCAACTTCCGGACCCGGTACTGGCTGCCGGCTGTTCCGGTATGTCGTAGACCATGGAAATGTATCGGCACGCCACCGAGGAGCGCGACCACGCCCTGACAGCCGCGCTTTCCCGCCTAGCGGAGGGCAATCATCTACGGGAAAAAGCAGCTCCGGATCCTGTGGATAACCAGCGGATTCCTGTGGACAATGAGGGGCCTTGTGGGGACGAATGTTCGACGGGAGCCCGAAACGGCGTCCAACGTAATCCCGATTTTGCATAAAAGTGCAGGTCAGAGCCGTGGAGACGATAGGACTCGAACCCACGACTTCCTGCTTGCAAATCCGATCCATCCGACAACGACGGACCCCCACGGATCGAAAAGCCTGATCAAGGGCATAGCGACGACCCACCCGGACACGCTCGGACGGACTCGGATGTGCCATAAATGTGCCATCGAGCGCGGCCGGCCCAACTCAAGGACCTCACAGACGGTGGCTGAGGCGTCTCCCGGAAGCCTGCGAAGCTCCCTAGCTAAGTTAGCTAGAGTGGTGGCATGAGGGTCAATATGCACGATGCCAAGACGAACCTTTCCCGCCTCGTCGCCGCAGTAGAGTCAGGCGAGACGGACGAAATCGAGATAGCCCGAGCCGGCCACGTCGTCGCCCGTATCGTCGGACCCCGCCCACGTGGAGAACGCCGAGGGGGCCAATGGGCGGGGCAGGTCAACATCCACCCCGATTTCGAAGAACTACCCGCAGATATAGCCGCCGCGTTCCGCGGCGAAGCCTCGTGAACGTACTCATCGACACCCACATCCTGTTGTGGTGGCTGGCCGACGACCCGCGCCTACCACCGCTTGCGCGCTCCGTCATCGCTTTGAGCGACAACGCCATCATGGTGTCCGCGGCGAGCGCTTGGGAGATCTCTATCAAGAAGGCTGCAGGCCGCCTCGAAGCACCCGACAACCTCCTTGACGTCTTGAACGACAACGACTTCGACACCTTGCCAATAACCGCCACCCACGCTCTCGCCGCCGGAGCACTCCCGGCCCACCACGCAGACCCCTTCGACCGGATGCTCATAGCCCAAGCCCGCCTCGAAGCACTCACCCTCGCCAGCGTCGACAGCCGCTTCCCTCTCTACGACGTGACACTCCTTCCGCTCATCTGACCCACTACCAACCCATAGCAGGGCGGGGCGCCAGACCTGGACCCTCGCTGCGGCGACACCACATCGCCACGCGAACAAATAGGTTGCCTACGACCTTCTTGCTACGGCGAGGCAAGTTCGCTGATAACCGCGTGCGACCGTCCCGTGGCCGCGTAATGGCGGTCGGGTTTTGTCCCGAACTCGAGACCGTCTGGGCGCGCCGCTACCCCCGGCACGTGCGCCGCCCTACTAGCTCCGCCTGGCCGTCGGCTCGCGGCGGAACCCGAGGCCGACAGCCACCCGTCCGGCCCCACCAGCTCACCCATGAACGGGACCGTCGTCACTGGGCACTTACCGCGCCGACCGAGGAGCCCGCCTGTTGAGCGCCAGGGGCCCCATCAACGATCATCTTATTCGCTGCTATCCCTCCTGGAACACCTTTATGTCGACGGAACCTGTGTCGGGCCCTTCTGGGTCGAAAACCACTTGGTAGGTACCGTCCGAGGGGAGAATTGTCCCGGGGGTGCTCGCGGTGTTGTTCTCACTGCAAGAAGCGGCGAATCTCGATCCGTCGGGTCCTATCAGGCTCGTAATCCCGCACGGGTCGGGCAGTGTCGAGCTCGACTCCATCAAAACAATCCTGCTGCCCTTTGTTCCTTTGAAGACAATGCGGGCTTGGGCACCGGGTTCGGGAACCTTCAGGTAAATGGGTGGCCCGTCGACGGCACCCGCGGTGATCTGGTTGTGATCCTCGATCACGCGAACGGTGACATTGCCGATGCCGTCTCCGCCGGGATCGACGACGACCTGATACGTCCCGCTGACGGGCAGGGCGACGCTGTCGATGTAGCCGGTTCCCTTGGAGAGGCATCCCAGGGCTAGCTGTCCACCGTCGGGGCCCTCGAGTCGCAGGGCGCCGCACTGGTCGGCGATGGTGGCGTTTGTTGCGGCTACAAACACTTGTTGACCGGCGGTTGCGGTGAATGAGACCCGCGACTGTGCGCCCGAAAGCGGGATTAGCGTATTGACTGGGGGGCCGTCGATGGTCGTGCGCTGGGTTTGATCGGTTGACAGCACGATCCGCAGGGTGATCTGACCGACGGCGTGACCCGTCGGGTCGACGTAGACGTTGTAGACCCCGTTGGAGGGAAGGAGAAAGCCCTCGATGGCAGAACCGACCTCGGAGCATGCAAGCGCGGCGACGTTGTCGTCTGGGCCGTGCAAGGCCACCGTTCCGCACTGGTCCGGCAGGGTCGTCGCGACAACCTCGATAAAGGCCCGCTGGCCTGCCTTCCCTACGAACTGGGTGTGGGCGACCGTACCCGGAACGCTCACCGACGCTGTCGCCGTTGTCACGCCGGGACTCGACGATGACGAAGGTGCAGGCGGACTGGGCGGTGCGTTTTCGGCCTCCACCTGTCCGGCAGCTACGGCGAAGTCGGCAGACCCGGTAAGGGCGACATCGAGGATGCAGGCCTGGAGATCGACCGGGTTGGTGACCCCGGCGGTAGTGCACGCCATTCGGGCCGACGCCTGCACAGCTGGTGGGAGGCTTGGAGCTGTTAGCGGGCGTCGAGGAAAGTTGGCCTCGGTGAACGTCGCGGTACTCTGGCCGGGCGGGTAGTCAAACAGGGACTCGGATTGGGAGATCCGCCAACTGTTGGCGAAGGCGGGGTACAGGGCATCGAAGGACGGCGAGATGGGCTGGCCGCCCTTGGGCGCAACGTCGTTATAGGGGTTGCCATCGAAGTTGCCCAGCAGCCCGGACAGCGTTCCGGCTCGTGACTTGGCCGGAGCGACGGTGAGGACCAGACCGTAGTTCCCGGCGCGCCATACATTCGCCTGGGTTCCGTCGGGCCAACTGACCTCGTAGTTGTCGGCGGCATAGGGATCGTAGGTCCGAGTAAGGCTTCCCCCATCGGGTAGTTGGGTGGTGCCGGAGTGCACGTCAAGGGGGGTGCCGTCGCGCCAAACATCGATGACGCCGTCATTGAGGTAGAAACCGAGGACCGTTCCGCTGACTTTGATGGCCACCGCGGTGTTCACCGATATGTCCTGCGAACCGAACTCGGCCTGCCGTATCTGTATGGTCATGTCGCCGCTGGCGGAGGTGACGGCGGTAAACTCGCCGATAGCCTGGAAGTCGTAGCGGGCGCCGTCAAAGGTCGTGATATGGGGATCCCCGGTGAATAGGCCCAGGAATCTATCCAAAGCGGAGGGCGGCTTGCATCCAGCGTTTCCGGGAGGCAGAGGCATGTTTCCGTAGCTGTCCCGGGGCGGGAGCCCGTGGGCCTCGCGAAAAACGTTCTCTGCGTACACGGCAACGACGTCATCGACGGGGATGAAGTTAGTGGCCGCACACGTCGCACTCGAATACGTTCCGTCCGCCCAGTCCCTGTCGTGAACAAGTTCGTGATACAGCGACGAGCACGGGTCGGCCTGCACATTCTCGTCGCCCTTGAAGGGCGCTGTATCGGAGTTATTCCAATAGGTAGTGCTCGTACCGTCCGAACCAAAGTCGCTATGGGTATACCCGTTTGTCAGCTTAACTTGGACAACATGGCCCCCAAACGAACCGAGGAAGCCCGGATTAAAGCTGTTGATACTGCTAATGCAGGCGTCGTACTGCTCCGTCGGCGACTGGTAGCCGAGGTGCCCGGGGGGCTTTGTGGGGTCGAACACGACTGTCGACCCAACGCGGGCGGCGTACCCGTGAACGATGACCACCATGCCCACGAGTAAAACCGCCATCATCGCCGGGGCCCCCGGCGGTTTGGGATGCCTCGGCCGGTAACCTCGCCGGTGGCGGCGGAGCCCTATGCCCACACCAGCCGCACCGACCGCCAGTAAAACTGCTGCGGCGCCTACCACGAACAAACGCGGCGACCGAGTCTTCCCAACAGAGAAAGTGATCGCAGCCGCGTTGCTCTGCCCGACACAGGCTGCGTTCCCTAACAAGGACGGTGCCTCGTAGCCGAAAGTGAACCGGTAGTGACCGGACGGGCCCGTCGGCCAAAATGTCTCAATCCCGAGCTGATTGGGTAAAGGTGTGAGCAGCCCGATGCCGTCAACCGTCCCCGTCGACGTCCCCACGACAAAAGAGGTGACAGCGAATGAGATGTTCTGGCCGGGATCGGCGGTCTTGACATGATCGGTGACGAATAAAGCCGAACCATTGATCGGGTCTACCTGCAGATAGATCGGCGACAAAGGCTCGCCGTTACGTGTGGCTGCCTGCACGTTGAGAGCGCCATCACCAGCCGGCTCCAAGGCGCACGCGGCCGGCTCACGACTTTGCACTGCGAACTGCAAGGAAATGAGCCTACCCGGACTGTAGGTCTCATGCGCTGTGGCGACTGTCAAGTAAAGCGGTGGCGAAGGGGATGAGGCGGAAGCTGCTGACAACGGTGCAAAGATCGGAATTCCAATAAGAAAGGCCAACGCGGCAACAAAAGCCACCGCGCCCAATATCCTGCATCGAGCAACAAAGGCCTTTCGGCCAACTAGGAGAGCGGCAGAAAGTGAGCGAGTCAAGATTTCCGTGGCCCGCCAGCTAGGCGGTGGCAGTGCATGATAGTCGGCGTGGTGGGATAAGCCCCCTATTATGGCCCGCATGCGCCGGCGAAGGCGATTCTTCATCACTTCTCCTGGTGGGTGTTCAGAGTTTCGGGTGCAGGGTACGAATGAGCGGTTCGACCGCCTGGTCGGGCTGCAAGCTCGCCCCACTGTGATGTCACCGTTCCCGAACAGGGCTTCGACACAGGTCATGGCCGATACGCCATGTCGCCGAGTCCGCTGTGGTTGTCCGCGGGAGCCGGTCAGTCATAGTCCCGCCGAGCGCGGCGCGCTTGGTTGCCTCGCTCAGAGGGGCGAGCCCAGGGGTCAGCCAACGGCGTCGGTTCACGGTATCCTCGCAGTTCGTTGATAGGGACCAGCCATCGGGAGGCGGCTTCCTGTATGAACGGCGGTTCGGCGGGGTTGCCGTGACCGCGACGTCACCCTAGAGATGACTGATCGCAGAGCGATCGCAAGCCCGGGAGCTACTCGCGCGCCCGCCGGGCCGGTTGAGTCGAATAGGCCGAGCAGATCTTGGCGGTTAGCCGCTGGCAGCGGCCGTGCAGCCCGGCGAGGTCCCCAGGGTCCAGAGAGGGGGGCCGTGGTCGTCGCCGTCCAGGCGGCTGCGGGCCAGAGTGGTCTCAAGATCATAGAGTTCGGTGGGGGCGACGGGCTGGTCGATCTCGGACCTGATAGCGGCCGAGCAGTCGAGCAGCTCCCCGGCTCCCGGCAGGCCGTCAGCGACGATCAGCCGGGCGACGGCTTCGATAGCCTCGACGAGGACCCAACGGTCGGCGTCGGGGTCGAGCAAGTCGAGGGCCTGGCCAAGATGGTTGGCTGCTGACGCCCAGCTGGCCGTGTCCAGGTCGAGGCGGGCCAGATTGATATGAGCGAGCGACACCGTGGTCCGGGTATTGGACTGCTGGCCCGGTGTCCATGGCCAGAAGGGCGGGGCGACGCGAGGCCCGCGGGTGCCCGAGGCCTCTGGCCACCGCCGCGAGCCGGTAGGCGACGGTCCCTTCCGTCGGGCGGTGCCCGAGATCGCGGAACAGGTTGAGGGCCTCGCCACCCGTCTTCATTGCCGCCTGCAACTCCGACGCTTTCCAATGGGTCAGGGTCAGAGCGGCGAGGGCGTAGCCCCGGGCCAACGGGTCGCCGCCTGCCGACGAGATAGCGAGGGCCCGCTCCAGGCGGGAAGGGCGGCGGCGACAACGCCCATGTCGGCCAGGAGAGAGCCGAGGTGGAGCAGGCTCGTGCCGGTCTCGACTTCGACGCCGGCTTCGTCGAGGCGAACAATGGACTCCTCGAGCAGTTTCCGGGCGGCGACCACGTCGTCGGTGGCGGCGGCCACAGCGCCAAGGCGGCGCAGGGCTCGTCCCTCACCGAGCCGGTCTCCGAGGCCGACGAAGATTTGGCGGGCCTCGGTGAGGATGTCGGTCGCCGCCGCGAAGTCGGTCAACCAGTAGGCCAGGTGGCCCCGGCGGATCTGGGCTTCAGCTCTCAATCCGGCGGGCGGGTCAGCTGCGACGATGAGTCGTCCGAGCCACTCCATGCCTTCCGCCGGGTGGCGGCCCAGCCAGTAGTCGCTCAACGCCACCGCAGCCTCCAGGGCAGTTGTCGCCGTGGAGCGGTGGACCTCCTCGCCCGAGCAGACCTGGCCGAACGCCGCTCGGACGTGGGGCATCTCGTGGTCGATGCGGCGCAGGGTGGCGCTGCGTTCAGAGGTGACGAGACGGTCGGCCAGTTCGCCGGTCCGAGCCAGAACGGCGTCGAGGTAGCGGGACCGGGCCGCGTCCAGCCGCCACCGATCGGCAGACTCCAGGGTGTGGACCGTCACCGAGCGCAGCAGCCCGTAGCAGATGGTCCCCCCGGCGCCTCGGGCCTGGACCAAGCTGGCGTCCACGAGGTGGCCGACGGCGTCGAACGCGGCGGCTCCTCCCCGAGCGATCCGGCGACCCGGGAGCTAAGGGCGATGTCGGCGTCGGCGACCATCACGGATAGGGCCACCAGGGCGTCGAGTTCGGGGTCGCCGGGGCGTTCGACGCTGGTGTCGAGCGCGGCCCACAGTCCGGCTCGGCCGCCGGAAGCGGATAGGACTTTCCTCGTAGATGACGGCGTACAACGTTGACAGCCATCGCTTGAACTCCTTGTCTTAAGGACCCGACCAGGTGCGACGGGACGAGAGCGACCCTAAAACGCGCCGATCGCAAGCCGATCGCGAGTCTCGGTCCAGGTCGAGGAGGACGGCTCGTATGGGGACGTTGTAGGTGACTGGGGTCCCACAGCGGGACCAGCAGTGGCGATTGCCGCCCAGATCATTCTGTCCCCAGCATGCCGGCTACCAAGGTCAAGGCCCGAAGAGCCGACCGCGGAGCGCGCCGGGGCCTCGTCGACGATCGTCCTCTTCGCTGCTACCTCTCCTGGTCGGCCAATCTACCCTGCGATCCCGGCTCCGTCTCGGCACCTTCGCCGCGCTCGATCAGCGCGTGACGCTGCGCTACGCGCTTCCCCACATGGGCGCCACCGCCGCCGACACCGGCGACTACATCGCCCATCACCTCAAACTGGAGATCCGACACCCTCTTCTCCGACGACGTTGTCGCCCGCATCCACAAAGCCTCCCGAGGCCTGCCCCGCGCCAGCAACAACCTCGCCGTGCAAACCCTTGTCGCCCCGTACGCCGATGGCGCCTCCATCGTCGACGACAAAGCAGCCCGGGCCGCCGTCACCGAAGTCAACGACCAATGAAAAAACGCCACCAACCACCCCGAAAACGCATCACCATCACCCTCGACATCCTCGACGAACCCGGCAACGACGCCGTCGCCGCCCTCCACGACGTCCTCAACCGTCTCGACCGCGACGCCATCATCACCCTCTATGCCCGCCTCGAGCTCTGACCCACACCGACAACCTAAACGCCAGAACGCACAACGGCAGCGACATCACGGGCATCAACCATCTCCATCCCGGCTGTCGCCGCCGTCACCAACCAGGCGGTCCGGCAACACCTGGAAGCTCTATTGCGACATTTCCAGCTCTAAATCCAGACTTGAGTGCCATGCGGCTCGCCGATCCGGGCCACGCCAGCCCCGTGCCAGCCCTCAGATGCCTCCGTCGACGGTCGCACAGTCCCCGAACGGACCCGGATGTGCCATAAATGTGCCATCGGCCGCCGAGCGGCCTAACACCAGGCCCCCACCGAGCGTGGTCTGGCGGATCAGAAGACCGGGCCTACTGTTCACGCAAGTGCTGCTTCGTCGGAACGCACACTTGGCAGCTGGATCGGACACCAAGCCGCATACCTCGTGGTAGCGGTAGTAGGAGACCTGCGCTAGCAGTGGGACGAGTCTGCTAGCATAGCTCCCGTGTCGAGGTTCGGAGATGCAATCGAGGCAGCCCGTCAAGCCAAGCCGGCCAAAGAAGGCCCGCCGGCCGTATTGGCAAGCTATGACGGCCCAGAGGTCCAACTGTCAGTTCGCGTCGCCGAGGGCCTTCGCTCCGCTGTCGCTTCGACAGCGAAGGCGCAGGGCCTGACGGTGACGGCGTTCGTCGAGCGGGCGTTGCACCGAGCGGTAGTGGAATCCAACGACAGCTTCGCGGGGCTCGCCGCAGATCTGGCCCGTAATGTGCGCGCCGAACTCGGCTCAGCTCTCGAAGACGGGGCCTACCGTGAGGCCGCCGCGGAGGTGGAACGGCAAGAAGCGTGGTCGTAGCAGTCATCGACGATCACCGGCTCGTCAGCCTGCTCGCGGCGCCCGAACCGCCCCCAGGGCGGTACGCGACGACGTGCTCATGGTGGTGGAGACTCACCTCCGCCTTAGCCGGTCACCGAGGGGGAGCGCTCACACAACGCCTCGAACATCTCGACCACGGCATCGCCTCAGCAATCCGACAGGCGGTGCGAGATCTGCCCGACCATTTCGAGATCGTCGACCTACGACTGCTCATCCCCGCGATGGGCGTACTCGCTCAAGATCACGCAGTCAACCAAATCGGAGCCGAGGCGGTCGCCGCCGCCGCCTACCTTGAAACGTCAATCGAAGTGGAGATCGACACTCCACGGGTGCGAGACGTTGCGGACGCGGAACACGTCGAATACCACGTCATCTGATATCAAGATTCTCTACGGGAGTGATCCACAAAGCGCGTCCGAACGCCTACGACCCGCCGCCACCAAACCCCGAGCCGGGCACGAAGCCCGGCGCCGGTCCAAGTAGCCGATCGCTTACCTCGGGTTAGCCGTGATCTTGACCGTCATTGCCAACCAAGTGAGTCAGTCGAGTCGAGAGCGGGTGGAGACGATGAAACTCGAACCCCACGACTTCTTGCTTGCAAATCAGCACGAACCGGACCAATTCGGATGCTAACGGACCCAGGTGGATCGCAAAAGTGCTGGTCAGCGAGTTTGCCGACAGCAACGAACGGCGGCGGATTTCCGCGGATGTTCGATGAATGTTCGACGGCACTTGGCTTCTCGCAAGACGACGCGGTGAGGGTCTCATCAAACGCCACAGTGTCACGAAACCGAAACGAGCGAGTGAACACAGGGACATTGGTGGACGGGTGTGGATTATCAATCAATTGCTCAGTGCAGTTGTTGACGGCAACGAACATGGGTGGATTGCTGCGGATGTTCGATGAGAATTCGATAGAATGTTTGATGACGCGCAGTCATTTCGGGATGCTTCAGAGGCGATCTATCAAGTGAAACGGAGCTCTTTCCCACATATTAGGGCCGTCCCGACCTAACCGGTGTTGGCGTCAGCAAAGACCTGCACAACCGTAGCCATGCTGGCGGCCTGTGTCCGCACTCGGCATTTTCCCGTTTCGGGCGGCCCACTTCTAATCGAGTGGAGCTCCGTCGGGGTCCCAGCTACCTTTGTTTTTGCGGAACGGGTACCAGCGACCGTCGCGTGCCAATCGGAGCTGGCGGTCGCCGGCGGTGACCCGGTTGCGGCGGGTGACGCTGGACGGGCCGAGCAGCGCACGCCCTTGGTGCAACTGGTCGGCCGGGGGGTCCCACGCGTGGAGGAGGGTGTCGAGGGCGACTTGTCCGCCGTGGCGCCAGGCAAGCGCCCGACGGAGCAGGTCCCGTGGCGGGAGGCCGGCGCGCCGCGCCAGCACGGTGAGATCGCCTCCGATTGCAGCAGAGTCTTGGTGCCCGGGTCCGTCGAGCATGGCCGCCGCCCGTCGGGCGATGTCGTGCTCGACGGAATCGTCGATAGGGGTCGTTCGTGCTCCCACTGCGAGACCCCACGCCCGCACCGCGGCGTCGGCGGCGAGCGCGCGGAGAGTTCCGATCCCGATGAGACTGGCAGCGGGCGGGTCGACGGCGAGGACGGCAGGCCGTCCGGGCAGGCGCGGGGGTGACGGGACGCGAGGGAGCGGGTCGGGGCAGCGAGCCCACGCCTCCCGGGCGACGACACCCGGATCGTCGTCGAGTTGACCGTCCGGGGCCCGATCTTTCACAGCCGCCGCTGGGCCTCTTCGCCGGGCGCGCAGACCGGCCATGACCTCGGCCCGCTCCCGGCCTCGAAGAAGGAACACCACGAACGGGTCCTTGTCGAGTTCGTCGGCCAGCAGGTAGCAGGCGGCGGCCGCGTGCTTGCACGGATCGGCCCAGTCCGGGCACGTGCATCGGGGTTGCACTTCGCCTGGCCCGGGAAGCAGGTCGACTCCCGCGCCCCGCACGTCGTCGGCCACCTCCGGCACGATCTCACCGTCGAGCAGGGCGGCGGTGTGTCCGGCCTGGGCGGCCAGCGAATCAAGGACCCGTTCCCATTCGCCGTCGGTGAAGGTCCGCACACGAATCCGGACCTCGTAGGGTTCGGGCCGTGATCCCTGCACCAGACAACGGATGTTGCCGGGGTCGACCACTATCTGGTCCACCTGCCCGCTGCGGGCGTAACTACGACCTCGGGGCAGCCGGTTCGGGTCCAGGCTGGCTCGGTGTTCGATGGCATCAACCCATGCCGCTCCCCACCAAGTGGCGCCGAACGGTTTGCGGCCCTTGGCCCGTTTCTCCCCCGCGCCGGGCCGGCGGGGCTCCGCGTTCGGCCAGCCGTCGCTGTCCCATCTCCCGCTCATCGTTTGGCGATCGCTGCGTCGCCGAGGGCGACCAATGCCGCCAGCTCGTCGTCTGATAGTTGCGTGACCCACGCTTCTCCCTCGCCCACCACTGAGTCGGCGAGTCCCCGTTTGCGTTCCAGGACCTCCGCGATGCGGTCTTCGAGCGTGCCCTCGGCGATGAGCCGGTGGACCTGGACGGGTCGGTTCTGGCCGATTCGATGCGCCCGGTCGGTGGCCTGGTCCTCGACGGCCGGGTTCCACCAGCGGTCGAAGTGCACGACGTGGGTGGCCCGGGTGAGGTTGAGCCCGACGCCGCCCGCTTTGAGCGACAGTAGGAACACCGGCGCCTGGCCGGCTTGAAACGCCGACACCAACACCTCCCGCTGTTTGGCGGGCACGCCGCCGTGGAGAAACAGGGTGTCTACGCCCCGCTCGGCCAATCGGGTCTGGATGAGATTGTGCATCTCGACGAACTGGCTGAACACCAGCACCGACTCGCCTTCTGAGACGATGACATCGATCAGTTCCTCGAGTGCGGCGAGTTTCCCCGAGCGCCCGCCGATGGGACCGGGTTGATGGAGGTACTGGGCGGGGTGGTTGCAGATCTGTTTCAGCACGGTCAGCAGCCGCAGCACCAAACCTTGGCGTTGGATGCCTTGTCGCCGTTCGATCTCGGCCAGCGATTCTTTGACCTCTGCGGCGTACAGGGTGGCCTGCTCGGTGGTAAGGGGGACGGGCCGATCGGTGACCGTACGCGGCGGCAACTCAGGCGCGATGGCAGGGTCGGACTTGCGGCGCCGGAGCAGGAACGGCCGGATCTGGCGCGACAACCGTTCGGTGACGTCCATGTCTTGGTGCCGTTCGATAGGCATGGCCACCGATGTCCGGAACCGTTCCAGGGGGCCGAGCAAACCCGGCGTCGTCCAATCGAGGATGGACCACAGCTCGGTGAGCCGGTTCTCCACCGGGGTTCCCGAAAGCGCCACCCGAGCGTCGGCGGAAATCCGCCGCAGCGATCTCGCCGTCTCCGACAACGGGTTCTTGGCGTATTGGGCTTCGTCGGCCACCACCAAGGAGAACCCCGCGGCGGAGAGTCGTTCGTGGTCCCGGCGCACGACGCCGTAGCTGGCGATGACCAGTTCGTCCTCGGCCAGATCGTCGAGGTGCCGGTCACCGCCGTGGTAGCGGCGCACTGCGATTCCCGGCGCGAAGCGCCGGCTTTCCCGTTCCCAGTTCCCCAGCAACGAGGTGGGACAGACGACCAGGGTGGGGCCGGCGCCCCGGGAACGGCGGCGCAGGTGCAACCCGAGCACCTGGATGGTCTTGCCCAGGCCCATGTCGTCGGCCAGGCAGCCGCCTAAGCCGATCTCGCACATCTGGTCCAGCCAGGCCACCCCGCGTTGCTGGTAGGGACGGAGTTCCCCGGCTAGGCCAGGCGGAGGTGTCTCATCGACCGGCCCGCCCCCGCCGAGGCGCCGGAGCTGCTCGACCCATCCGGCCAACGGTCCTTCGGTATCCACTGGCCAGCGTTCACCGTCGATCTCGACCTCGCCAGCCAGCAGAACGCCGAGCGCCTCGGCTGCGCTCAGCCGGCGGGCCCGCTGCGCCAGGGCCTTGGCGATCAGCTCCGGGTCGGCCAACACCCACCGGCCGCGGAGGCGCACGAGTCCCCGCTTGGCTTCGGCCAGCTGGTCCAATTCGTCGTCGGTGAGCGCGTCACCGTCGAAGGTGACCTGCCACTTGAACTCCAGCAGTGTGTTCAGGTCGAGTCCGGCAGCAACCACCGCCTCGGGGGCCGGGGTGAACACGCCGCGCAGGGCCAACCCGCCGGAAACCAACTCCGACGGCCACAGCACGTCGATATCCGCGCCGCGCAGCGCGTCCGACGCCTCCCCCAGCAATTCGGCCACCAGGTCGTCATCGAGTTCCAGCTCCGACGGTGTCCGCTGGCGCAGGAGCGCGTCGAGGGGCGGCCATACCCGACTGCCTCTGCGCAGCGCCAGAAACAGGTCCTCCTCGGCCTGCTCGCCGAAGCGGGCCAGCACCGCCGCGGGGGCACCGAAGAGATCGGCGGCGTCGACCATAAGGCTGGGGTCGACGCGGCTGGTCAACTGGATCACCGCGTGAGCAACTGAGCCGCTTTCGCTTGCCGCCCCCTCAGGCTCGTCGTCTTGCACGGTAGGAGGAAACTCGAGGCGTAGCGCGACCGCCGCGCCGCCCTCCAGCCCTTGGCCGGCGTCGCTGGCCCATTGCCGCAGGTGAGTCGCAGGCTGCGGGGCCGCCGCGGCGAACAGGGGACCGCCGGCGGACGCCTCGGCGCCCGGGGTTCTCACCATGGCGTCGGCCAGCGCGTCCCACGCCGCGCGGATCAACCAAACCGGCTCGTGGAGCCGCAACGGGGAACGCGACCCGTTAGCCACCGGATACGCCGACGCGGGAAACGCCCGAGCCAACTGGCCGAGCAGGCGATGATCCTCGGGGGCCAGCGGGCCAATACGCCAGGCATCGAAACCGCCCGGCGTAACCGAAGGCAGGAGCCGGCCCCGGGCCACCAGGTCGAGGCCGGCCATCATGGCGGCCGACCACGCCCGGGTACTGAGCTGCAGCCCCGGCTGCGGGCCTTGGTCAGCGGCACCGAGCAGCAAGGTCACCGCGTCACACACCGGCAGCAACACGCAGGGAACGTCCCTGCGGGCCACCTGCGCTCCCCGCGGGAGGATCAGGGTCACGCACTCGGGCAGGTCCGCACCGATGCGGGCACCGGCGCCTGGGTCGTAGACGACGAAGCGGCCCGCCCGGGGTGGGTCAGCGGGCAAGAACGTCACGTCCCGATGGGCCAGGTACCGCGACACGGAACTCTGGTCGTCGGAGAGGTCCGTATCGATCACGAGGTCCTCGGAGTCCACCGCCATGTGCAAGCCGAGGCTAGCTGGTGGGGGTGACCTTTCGAAGCGGGCGAAGGCTCATCCTCATTTGGCGGTATAGCGAAAGGCAAGGCCCTATCACGCTGGAACAGGCCACGGCAGCATCGTTATGGGGTTCGCCGACCGTTTCGCCAAGCGACCGGCGGCCTGCTCTTTGGACACCGAAGCCGCCGACAGCGAGAAGTATCCGATGATGAAAGGCCGTTCAGGTTTCGTCGTCGAGCAAGCTCGGCCGGCGCAGGAAAGTCGCCAGACCCTCATTCACCCTCGCCGGCCGCTCCAACGCCTCAAGAAACCGGTCCCAGGTCTCGTCGCCCAATGTGAAGTGACGCTGGTCGGCCAGGACCTGGCGGGCACGCTGTATCGCTGCCTCCGTAACGTAGTCACTTACCGAGGTACCGAGCGTCGCAGCCGCATCACGGATCAGCGCAACGTCGCTCGCCCACAACCGGAGGTAGAGTCGTTTGCCTTTGATCGCTGGCATGGCTTCGCATCTCCGTGACGCTGGACTCCATCGACCAGCGTACAGACACTGCACGTACGGTCAAGAGCTTTGCTTCTGCTGAGCACCGGTTTCGACAGCAACGCCGGGGTCCGGGGCTGCGGTCCGGCGACCGCATCAGGCCAGGTTCGACCGGCTGCGCTAGTTTACGGGCGCCGGCCGCACGATGATCGGTAATGCCGTATACTGTGCGCCGGAGGTGCGTCAGCATGAATTTGGCCGAGCTGCTCCGCCCATTCGACATCAGCGAGGACGAGTTCCTGGATGTCCTGAAACAGGCGCTCGGAGAGCGGGGGCCGTTTCCCGTCGCCGCGCTCACCGAGGAGGAGTCCGGCTTCTTGGACACCTTCGGCGGAATCGGTCGCCCAGCGAGTGCCGATCGCGACGCGCGCAGACACGCGGCCATAGCAAGTCTCGGCCCGGTGGTGGCCCTTGTGCATGACTCGATCACGGTGCGGGAACTGGCGAACCGTTTGGGGGTCGATGACTCCCGCATCAGGCACCGCATCGGGGACCGGGCGCTGTATGCGCACAAAATGGGACGGCAACTCCGCGTCCCCCTGTGGCAGTTCGACGATAGCGGTCAGCCGATCCCAGGACTGAGAGCGGTCCTGGCTGCCATGCCGGAAGGTCTCCACCCATTGGAAGTAGCGGGGTTCATGACCAACCCGCAGCCCGAACTGGACGTGGAGGACGTCGATGTGTCCCCTCGGGAATGGCTGCTCGCCGGTGGCGATGTCACACCCGTCGTGAGCCTGGCCGAGGGCATCAACGAGTGG
>Ga0182030_10014497_pt1 | contig 15542 bp, 12 predicted proteins | sample 812S3MmetaG_FD_121299 | JGI IMG/M metagenome (GOLD analysis project Ga0182030, IMG submission 121299) | Permafrost microbial communities from Stordalen Mire, Sweden - 812S3M metaG (Illumina Assembly) | ecosystem: Environmental > Terrestrial > Soil > Wetlands > Permafrost | place: Sweden... | reverse complement strand
CTTCGGGTTCCACTGCCGGTGCCGTTTCTACAGCGGGCACTTCGGACTCCGCTGTCGGTGCCGCTTCCACTGCGGGTCCTTCGGATTCCGCTGCCGGTGCCGCTTCCACGGCAGGCACTTCGGGTTCCGCTGTCGGTGCCGCTTCCACGGCAGGCACTTCGGATTCCGCGGCCGGTGCCGTTTCTACAGCGGGCACTTCGGATTCCGCTGTCGGTGCCGCTTCCACGGCAGGCACTTCGGGTTCCACTGCCGGCGCCGCTTCCACGGCGGGCGCTTCGGATTCCGCTGTCGGTGCCGCTTCCACGGCGGGCACTTCGGATTCCGTTGCCGGCACCGCTTCCACGGCGGGCACTGCGGATTCCGTCGCCGGCACTGCTTCCACAGCGGGTGCTTCGGATTCCGTCGCCGACGCCACTTCCACGGCGGGCACTTCGGATTCCGTCGCCGGCACCGCTTCCACAGCGGGTGCTTCGGATTCCGTCGCCGGTGCCGCTTCCACGGCGGGCACTTCGGGTTCCGCTGCCGGTGCCGCTTCTACCGCGGGTGTTTCGGATTCTGTCGCCGATGCCACTTCCACGGCGGGCGCTTCGGACTCCGTCGCGGGCACCGCTTCCACGGCGGGCACTTCGGATTCCGTTGCCGGTGCCACTTCCACGGCGGGTACTTCGGGTGCCACTTCCACCGCAGGCGGCAATTCGGGCTGTACCGCTTCCACCGTAGGCAATTCCGACTGCCCTGCCGGCGCTGCCTCCACTGCAGGCGCTTCGGGCTCTACTACCATCGCCGCCACAGGCGAGACCGCCTTCACCGCCGCTTCCATCGCTTCCACGGGCGCGACTGCAGTGATGGACAAAGGCAAAATCAGGTCCGGCAGGAAACCCTCGGTGAACTCCGGAGCTTCCGAACGGCCCCATCCGCGCGACCGCTCGCCGCCAAAACCCGTGTCGGCCAGCAGACGAAACGCCGCCTTCACCGGACCGCTCCAACGCGCCTGCGCGACATCGTCCTCGAACGATACCGCCGTCCACAGACCCGATCCGGCACGAAACTCGATACACGCGGTGGAATGTCGCTCGCTCGCGCCAGTCAGACGGTCCACACCCGCGCTCCAGCGCACCGCCGTGCGGAAGGGACCGGGACTGCCGGCCGGTACCAGGCAATCGCTCGGACCATCGACACTCCACTGGTTCTCATCCGGACGGAGTCCCGCCAGAATCGACTGCACCACCGTCAGCGGAACGAACCGCGCGTTCTTCCAACGGACCTTCGCCGCCTTCGCGGAGGTTGACGCCGGCGGCCAGAGGGTGCGCGGCGGAACTACGAAAACAATGTCATCCAGATAGGGAAAGCAGGAACTGAACGAAACTGCCGGCGCGCCGGTGCGCGCTGTCGCGTCCAGCCACTCCTCCAGCCAACCCAGCCGCGCCATCGCAGACGTCACCGCCGAGTAGAGCGAGTCGCTGTGATAAATCACGTCGACCCGGTTGCGTGCGCCCGAATCCGGTCCGATACGCCAGGGACCGGAGGGACGGAGTTTGACTATCAGTCCCGGATTCATTACTCCTCGCGCAGGAAGGAGAAGGCCGATTCCGTAACGGCGGCCTGAATGGCTGCCAACGTGGCTCCCGCGCCGATCTCCTTTTCCGGGGCGCCGGACGCGTAATGGTTCTTGCCGCGCCACACCAGCCGCAGCTTGGAAAAGCTCACCCGGCCGCTGCCGCGCGAACCGCCGCCGCCCAGGGTGTCGTCTTCCAGCAGGCGCAGGCCTTCCATCACCCGCAGGAACAGCGGGGCGTCTTCGGGGCACAACACGTCCATCACCAGCCGCGTCTTGAAACGGGCACCCGCGGGCACGCGCTCCAGGGTGCGCGGATTGGCCTGCGAGGTGATGCGGTCGATGGCGTTTTCGCTCTTCACTTCGGTCAGTTCGTCGTCCAGATTTTCGCGCATCTGCGCGGTGATGCTCTCCGGATCGAGCGGGGCGTCGAACACCGCCAAGCGCGCCGGAGTGGCCTGCGAAGTGTCCAGGGTCTCGCCCTGCACGCGCTCCATGCGGCCCGGATTGCGGCCGAACAGCAGGCAGATTTCGTCGTCGGGACGGTCGCTCTGGTGGATGCGCACTTCCTGCCCTTTGCGGCGCGACAGGTACACCAGCTCGGAAGGAATCGCCAGCCCGGAGGTCTGCTCCAGCAGGGAACGGATCTTGCCGCGCAGCGAGCTGCCGGGCACGTACGGCCGGCCGAACGCATCCTTAACCACGGGATTGTCGGATCCGCCGATCTCGAGCGATCCCTTGCCCGCGCCCACGTGCAGGCCGGTTTCGCACGTCATTTCGCCTTCCAGAATCAGCTTGCCGACGAGTTTCAACTCGGTTTGAGAGGTATGTGCGCTCATGCTTTACTCGTTGTAGGCCACGATGGCCTCAAATAAATCCTTGAACCGTTCGTATCCGCGGGCATCGTTCCGGCGCGTCACCTGGAGCAACAGTTTTTCGAGCTGATCGAGGCTGCGCAAGCCGTGCCGCGCAATGGTATAAGCCAGACGGGCGCGCAGCATGACGAACTCGTGCTGCCGCTCGCTTTCGGGTGCGCGGACGGCCCGCCGCACCGCGCTGTAAAGCCGCCGCAACTGGCTCTTGGTGCCGGAATCCATGTCGCGCATGCGGCTGACTACGGCATGCGCCTGATTGTCCAGGTAGAGGCTGTCGCCGATCAGCTTTTCGAGCTCGATCTCCGGCGGCCCTTCCGGCCGGCCGCGATCAAAACCGCGGCGCTCGCCACGGTCTCCCCGTTCGCCACCGCGATCTCCGCCACCCCCGCCTTCGCGATGCGGCGGCGCACCCGCCGGACGGTCGCCACGCGGTCCGCTGCGAGGCGGTCCGCCACCTTCCCGCGGGGGACGGCTTTCCTTGCGTTGCTCCTGCTCTTGTGCCATGTCCTAAACCTCAGTCACCAATCTGGCCCATTCCAGGGCCACCAGGCCCGCGGGCCGCAGCTTTACTTCCGCGGACTTCTTGCCCACCATTTCATTGATCAGGTGGGTGCGCAGCTTTTGAAACTCGCGGTCGCGCGTGCCGCTCAAAATGCGATTGAACCGCCGCTGGAAACGCCATGTGCGCTCGGTTCCGGCCTCGCCCTCGGCATATGCCTCGCGGCGATAAAAACTCCGCAACTGATACAGGAACTGCTTCGACATGCGGAAATCGTGGATCAACCGGGTGACCGTATCCTTGAGTTCCGCCGCGTCATTCAAATGCCGCCATTCCAGAATGCGGCCCAGCAGGTAGATGCAATCCTTATCCGCCGCCTTGGCTAGGTCGAGGTTGCGGCCGGCGTCCTGATATACCGCGGCCAGCGGGTAGTAAGTCTCCGGCGCCAGCGCGATGGCCATGGAGATGGTCTTTCCCTCGGCGCCCGGATACTCCTTCAGGTTCTCTTCGGTGAAGCGGTGGAACAGGCGCTGCACTTCGCGCGCCAGGCCGATGAGCGCGTCCCAGGAGCCGTACACCGCGAAATCGTCGCCGCCGGAATAAATTACGCTGACCTTGCGCCAGAACTCCGGCAGCGAGCAGAGCACTTCCAGTTCGCCGGCGAAGAATTGCTTGTACAACACCGAGAGCGGTACGTGTTCTTCAATACTGTGGACACGCCGCAGCCGCAGCCCGAAATTATCGACATCGCCGCGCAGCACGCCCCAGATGGAGCGGCCCTGCGACCGCCGTCCCAAAGTTTGTACCGGAGCGATGGTTTTGCCATCGTCGGAAGGCGCCGCGTGGCGCGCCACCATGATGCCGTCCGGGGATAGATTCGAAGTGAGGCTCCAGGTATGCTTGCCGGCTCCCGGCACGATCTTGCCGGGAGCCTCGGGCGACCAGCCCACCGACGAGGCTTCCCGCACCTTGGCGCCCAACTCCTTGGCGAAGTAAAGATCTGCATCGCCATGGCCGGTGTGCGTGAAAACCTGGAAGCCGGCAGCGCCCAGGCCGGCGAACGGGGCATTGCGCTTGCCCTGCAGTTCGTCGTTCAACCGGCGGCGGATCACGGCCCAGTCGCCCAGGTTGTCGGTAACCGCCCAGATGAGTTTTACGCAGCCCGCGCTGAGTTCGGACACCTGCCGCGCGGCCGCGGTCAGGAAGTTCTCAGCGGCGCTACGCGCTTCTCCCGGCAGGACTACCAGGAATTGGCCGCCGCCGCTCGAGCCGAGCAGAATTCGAGCCAAGCCCAGTTCCGCCAGCAGCGCGCGGGGAAGCACTTCGCACAGTAAGGCGATCCACTGTGACCGGCCGGCGAGTAAATCTTCGCCGGCGGAGCGCGCAGAACGCCCTTCCGCGTGCCCGGCCACCAGGAATTCCTCAGTGCCCAGAATTTTACCTTGCAGCAGAATCTGTTCGGACATTCGAACCAGAGAAGCCTTGAGAAACCCTCACTTTAGCACAGAATCCTGAGAAGTTCGGGGACTTTCCGCAACTCTATTTATGTATGTCACATGCTCCCACCCTCGTCGCAACGCTGCTGATAGCCGCGGTTGCGTGCATGGGCCAGACCAAGCCGGTCCCCGCCCACACTATCGCAGCGCCCGCCAAACCCGCCGTCCGTCAACCCATGATATCCGACGCGGTCATTGAGGCGACCATCCGGGCAAAGTTTGCCAAGTCCAAGATCAATGTGGAGAAGTTCCAAGTGCACGTGCAAGGTGGAGTGGCCACTATCGAAGGCAAGACCAACGTGATCCAGCACAAGGGGACAGCCACGCGGCTGGCGAAAACCGGCGGCGCCATCGCGGTGAATAATCATATCCTGATCGCCGATGCAGCCAAGCAGAAGGCTGCCGATAACCTGGATCAGGGCCGCCGCCGCGCACAGGTAACTCGCGGCGACCCGCGATCCGATGCCGAGTCGCTGCGGAGTAAGTAAGCGCTTGGGCGCCGCGCCAGCTAATCGCCAATAGCCAACGGCCGTTCACCGCCAACCGCCTCAGACCTCCTGATCTCGCCCCGCATTTTCTGCCTGCCGGGGAAAATGGGCTGAGCCATTCCTTTCGATGGCGAGAGCTTCGCAGGTGGGGCAGGCGGTGCCGCCTGCCCGCCCGCACTGAATTAGGCCCGCTGTTCGAATAGAGATAGAGGGCAGGCGAGCACCGCCTGCCCCACCTGCGGGCTCACTGCAAATTCCACGACATCAGGAGTTCTGAGCCCTCCATCTCGGAGCCGTCAGTGGCCCGATGGATGGCGCTGAAAGCTTGGTACACTGTGGCAAGCAGACTCTTGCCATGAAAGCTCTCTCCCTTTTTGTCCTTTTTGGTGCGTCCCTTGGTTGGACGCAACCCGCGCCGCCGGCAGCCGGCGACAAGCCCGACACCGTCATCGCCATCTTCGAAGATGGATCCAAAATTACGATGGGGGAATTTCAAACCCTGATCCCCGCCCTGCCCGATACCTGGCGGACGCTGGCGGAGCGGGATCCCCAAAAATTCCTGCATGTGTACGGTGTGATCAAGAAGGCCGCCGCTGAAGCCAACAACCAGAAACTGGTTGAGAAATCTCCCTATAAACAAGGGATGGATTTCGCTGTCCAGGCCGCCTTGGCCCAGTTCTACGTGCGGGAGTCCACCGCGGCAATCGTCATCGCTCCCGAAGAGATTGAAAAATATTACAACGATCACAAAGAGCCCTTTAGACGGATCAAAGTGAGCGGGCTCAAAGTGGCGTTTGGCAGTGCCGATGCACCCGCCGGCGCCGCTTCCTCGTCCGTTATGGCCAGCCGGGTTCCCAAGAAAGCGCTCACCGAGGAAGAGGCTAAAGTGAAGGCCGTCAAACTGGTGGGCCAGATCCGCGCCGGCGCGGATTTCGGCAAACTGGTGCAACTGGAGTCCGACGATGAGAATTCCAAGGCCAAAGGCGGAGATCTGGGCGTCTGGGGCATGACCGACAACGTGCCCGATGCCTTGCGCTCTGCCGTGATGGGCCTGAAGGAAGGCGAGGTCAGCGACCCCATCCGGCAAGCCGGCGGCTTCTACATCATCCATGCCGACGCGGTGACTTACACTCCTCTGGCGGAAGTGCGAGACGCCATTTTTGCCCAATTGCAGCAGGCGAAGGGCTCGGAGTGGCTCCAGAACCTGGACCAAAGCGTCAAGGTGGATTTCCCCAGGAACGATCCGCCTCCGCCCGCTCCCTCGGACCCTAAGAAGTAGCCGGCAGCCGCGCTACTTCACGTGCACGTCGATGCGGATCGACTCGCCAGTGGGCATCACCCGCAGGTAGAAGGAGCCGGAACGCGGCTCTTTGCCCGCCGTCAAGGTAAGAACCGCCTTTTCGCCACTCGCTACCTCGGTGCGATCCAGTTTCGCTTCGATCCCCTTGAGGGGATATCCCAGTTCCAGCGTGACGGCGCCGTCCGATCCATTGCCGATGGTGACCGGCGCGGCTGTACCGGGCGCCAGTTCGATCCGCTGCTTGTCGGCCTGCACCTTCCCAAGAACAAACCCCGAATCTTTGGGTATTTCCTTGGGCATCCCGGACGGGGGCGCTGTAGAGGCTGCCGTGTTCACGGCGGCCTGAATCTTACCCCGCAGTCCGCTGGGATTCGAAATCTTCGCCGGATCCTCGTACAGGTACCAGTTTTCGTTCTCGATCTTCCACAGGGTGGGGACCTTCAGGCTGATGTCGCCGGGAGGAAAGCCGGCAATCACCAGTGGTTGGGAGCACCTGGTAGTCGCCGTGGCGTGGGTGAAGTGGTCGGAATACTCGATGCTCAGGATCTCGAAATGGCGGACCTCCGGCTTGGGGCCCGCATAGTAGTAGTCTCTGGTCTCCTCGGCGATCCAGGCTTCGGCTTTGCGGTATTCGTGGTTCACCATCATGGTGTAGAACTCGTTGACACGAGCGCGCAACGCCTGGTCGACGTCGGCGGGTGGTTTCTCGGCCGCTGGAACGTCCGTCTGGGCAAAGGCAGCCGCGCCCAGGAGGGTGAATAAGACGATTCGGTGCATCTTTTTCATTATAAGATCTGGGACGTGCCAGCCGCGGGGAGGTACTGCCTCGGTACTTGAAAACCTTGGCAGGGTATCTGATGGCATGGAATAGGACGGAAAAGTCTTCCAGCAGAATACCTGGCGCACGTTCAGAGCTCCTGATGTCGTGGAATTTGCAGTGAGCCCGAAGAAGCTCTGGCCATCGAAAGGAATGGCTCAGCCCATTTTCCCCGCCAGGCAGAAACTGCGGGGCGAGATCAGGAGGCCTGAATATAGCCGGCCAGAGGGCTACAGCCCGCCCCCGTTCCCGCCGATACTCCAAGTGGGTGGAACGATGATTTCGATTCAACAGAATCTCACCGAACTGGAGAAGTCTTATCAATTACGGACGAAGGCACTCGAATGCTACGTCGCCGCCATCAACAATATGGCGCAGTACACGGTGGAACTGGACGCATCCATCACCGTTTCGCACCGCAAATATCTGTCCGGTCTGGCTGTGGAAGTGGCGGAGGCCTCCCTGGAGGGGCTGGCGGAGAGCCGCTCTACCTTACGGGGATTGTTGCGCGATTACCGCGATCGGGCGGCCCAGTATCTGGGCGGTCTTCGCGATCAACTGAGTTCCACGGCCCAGGCGCTGCAGGAAATGGTGGAGGGACTATCCCAGTGCGACACCGACCACACATCAAAACTGCGGAGTGCGCTGGTTCGTCTGCGGGAAGTGGCCAAATCTCCTGAAGGAAGCGCGGTGCGCGCCGTAGTGGGGGCTGCGGCCGACAGCATCGAACAGAGCCTGGAGCAAATCCGCAAGCAGCATCAGTTCACCATCTCGCAGTTTCAAACGGAATTGCGCCTGTTGCACGGCCGGATCGACTCTCTTGAGGCCGCCGCGTCCATCGACGAGGCATCCAAGTTTTCCAACCGTCGATTCATGGCCGAATATCTGGGGGCGATACCTCCCGGCGGCGCTTCTTTTTTGATCCTCAAGATGCGCGGGCTGGCGGAGGCGAGAGCCAGGTTCGGCGCGCCGATTGCCGACGATCTGGTGGGTACATTTGGGCGGCGCCTGCGCAACACCGTGCCCAAAGATTCAATGGTGGGGCGTTGGAGCGAGCAGGATTTCCTGGCCGTCGTGCCGACAAGCAAGGCGATGGACGCGGCGTTGATCCAGCGGGTCGCAGACCAGTTGTCCATGCCCTACGCCTGCATGATCGGCGGCAAGGTGGTGCGCATTCCACTGGTGGTGACGGTCGAATGCCTGTCCGGCACCGCGGGAGCCACGGCGGAGCAGATTCAGGCGCGGGTGGTGGAAGCGTTCCAATAGCCTCCGGAGTGAGATAATCCGATAAGGATTGCGGTGTCACTCTTCGTCAACACTTTCTTCGAGGAACGTTTGCAGGATCTATTCAATCTCGCGGAGCGCGTGAAAAAGGCCTTCGATGCCGCCGGCATCGAGTACCGGGTGGTCGGCGGCCTGGCCACGTATCTCTATGTGGAAGAAGCCGAGCCAGACGCCGGACGCCTGACTAAAGACATCGACATTACAGTCCGCCGCGCAGATCTGCCGAGAATCGCGGAGGCTGTCGAGCCGTTCGGGCTGGAATACCGGCATACGGCCGGTCTCGACATGCTGGTGCAGAAGGGAAAACCTTCGGCCCGCAGGGCGGTCCACATGATCTTCGATGGCGAAAAGGTGCGCCCCGGCGATGCGGAGCCCGTGCCTAAGCTCGGCGCGGGCCGCACCATCCAGGGAATCCCGGTCATCCCCATGGCGGCCTTGGTGACCATGAAGCTGATTAGCTTTCGCCTGAAAGACCAAACCCACCTCAAGGATCTGGACGAACAGGGACTAATCACGCCGGAGATCGAAGCCAGCCTCTCGCCAGTTCTCCGCGAACGCCTGGCGCAGGTTCGCGCTCACGACTGATCTACACCCGTAGCGCGCCGCTGCCGATTAAGACCTCCAGCGCGGCGATATCGCGATAATACGGGCGGTCGCCTTCAAAAGGCGGGGAGACGCGGCGGATGCGCCCGCGCGCCTCTTCGATCAGCGGGCTCGATTTCAACGGCGCCAGCAGATCCAACGCCCGTACGGCAGCCAGCGCTTCGATAGCCATCACCGCCCGCGTATTGCGCACCACCCGCTGCAGCTTGCTGGCCGAGGTCATCCCCATGCTCACGAAATCCTCTTTATTGCCGCTGGTGGTGATGGACCCCGTGGACGCGGGATACGCCAGCACGCGATTCTCCCCCACCAGGCTCGCGGCCGTCACCTGCGCCATCATGAGGCCCGATTCCAGGCCCGGATGCCCCGCCAGAAACGGCGGGAGTTCCTCGTTGAGCGCCGGGTTCACCAGCCGGTCGACGCGCCGTTCGGAGATCCCCGACAGCGCGCACAACGCGATCGCCAGAAAATCGAGCTGGAAGGCCAGCGGCTCGCCATGGAAATTGCCGCCGGAGAGAATTTCGCCGTCGAATACCAGCGGATTGTCGGTGGCCGAATTCAGCTCGATGGCGAACACCTGGCAGGCGGCGGCCACCGTATCGCGCACCGCTCCGTGTACCTGCGGGGCGCAGCGCAGCGAGTAGGCGTCCTGCACGCGCCGGCAGCCGATGTGCGATTGCCGGATCCCGCTCCCTTCCAGCAGGCGGCTCAGGCGAATGGCGCTTTCCAGTTGGCCGGGATGTGGGCGGGCCTCATGAATCCGCTGGTCGAAGGCGCGCGGGGTGCCGCGCAGCGCGTCCAGCGTCATGGCGCAGATCACGTCGGCCGATTCGGTCAGCGTTTGCGCGGCTTCCAGCTCCAGGCAGCCGATGGCCAGCATCGCCTGCGTCCCGTTGATCAGGCTGATGCCTTCCTTGGCAGCCAGCGTGAGTGGTTCGATTCCGGCGCGCCGCAGGGCCTCGGCCCCCGGCATCGCGCGGCCCTCGAATTCGGCCTCGCCTTCGCCGATCAGCACCATGGCCATGTGGGCCAAGGGCGCCAGGTCGCCCGACGCGCCCACGCTGCCTTGCGAGGGCACCACCGGCGTGACGCCCAGGTTGATCAGCTCGCAAATGCGCTCGGCCACCAGCGGGCGGATGCCCGAAAGTCCCTTGGCCAGCACGTTGGCGCGAATCAGCATCATGGCGCGCACCACCTCGCGCCCGAGCGGCTCGCCCACGCCGGCACAGTGCGAGCGGATCACGTTGCGCTGCAGACGTTCCAGATCGGCTGGCGGAATGCGCACGTCGGCCAGCAGGCCCACCCCGGTATTCACCGCGTAAATGGGCGCGTCTCCCGCCGCCAGGCGATCCACCAGCGCGCGCGAAGCGTTCATCTGCTGGTATGCCGCCGGCGCCAGCCTTACGTCCGCGGTGCGCGCGCGGGCCGTGGAGCAGGTCTCGCCGATGGTGAGATGGTTGCCGTCCAGTGGGAGAGTCACGGTCAGTGGCGTTTCTGGCGGGCGGAGATCAGCTCGTCGATATTGACCAGCTCCGTCGGATAGTCGCCGGTGTAGCAGGCGTAACAGTATTCGTGCTTGTCGTCGGCCATGGCCTTGCGCAGCGAACCGAGCGACAGGAATCCCAGCGAATCGGCCTCCACGAAGCGGCGGATCTCTTCCACCGTGTGATTCGACGCGATCAACTCACTCTTCGTGGGCGTATCGACGCCGTAAAAGCAGGGCGAAATAGTGGGCGGGCAGGAAATGCGCAGGTGCACTTCGCGCGCCCCGGCCTGGCGCACCATGCGGACAATTTTCCGGCTGGTGGTGCCGCGGACAATGGAATCGTCCACCAGAACTACGCGCTTCCCCTGCAGCAGATAGGGCACCGGATTGAGCTTCAGCTTCACTCCGAAATCGCGGATGGCCTGCGACGGTTCGATAAACGTGCGGCCCACGTAATGATTGCGGATCAGCGCCTGGCGGAACGGCAGACCGCTCTCGGCGGAGTACCCGATGGCCGCCGGCACGCCGGAATCCGGCACGGGCACCACCAGGTCCGCGTCGGCGGGACATTCGCGCGCCAGCAGGACACCCAGATTTTCGCGCGATTCCTCCACCGCGCGGCCGAAGACCAGGGAATCGGGGCGCGCAAAATAGACGTGTTCGAAAACGCACTGCGAGAGCGGCTGCTTGGGCGCCCAGAACTCGCGGGTCATGCCTTCGGGCCCCACAATCACCATCTCGCCGGGCTTCACATCGTGCAGGTAGACCGCGCCGATCAGGTCGAACGCGCACGTTTCGGACGCGAACACATAGCACTTGCGTCCGCCCGAAAAGGCCATTTCGCCGACGGCTAGAGGCCGGAATCCATGCGGGTCGCGCGCCACGATAATGCGGTCCTGCGCCAGAAATACCAGCGAAAATGCGCCTTCCAGGTGCAGAAGCGCCTCGCGCAGGGCTCCCGCCAGAGTGCGCTCGGAAGAATGCGCCATCAGGTGGAGAATCACTTCGGTGTCGCTGGAGGCCTGAAAGATGGCCCCGTTGCGGCCCAGTTGGGCGCGCAATTCGGAGGCGTTGGTGATGTTGCCGTTGTGCGCCACCGCCACCTTGCCCTTGTTGCAGACCACCGCAAACGGCTGCGCGTTGAGCAGTACCGTATCGCCGGCGGTGGAGTAGCGGGTGTGCCCGATGGCCAGATCGCCGGGCAGCGTCTTCAACACGTCGCTGGTGAAAATGTCGGCCACATGTCCCATGGCCTTATGGGTGTGTACCGTACCGCCGTCGGACGTGCAGATGCCCGCGCTCTCCTGGCCGCGATGCTGCAGCGCGTGCAGCCCCAGGTAGGCCAGTTTGGATGCTTCCGGGTGGCCATAGATGGCAACCACACCGCACTCGTCGTGGAATTTATCGGGCTTCAATTCATCGAACATACGATTCGAAAGCCTGCGTGTACGCCGTTTTCAACGCTGCGATTTCCCAGGCTCCCAGCGTGATGGTGCGCTGCCGGATCTCAAGCCCCTTCTCAATTGTAACCCCCACCACCGGGGCGTCGATTTCGTACTTCTCGGCGATGGCCGCCACCTTATTGGGATACTCGGTGGAAATCAAAATACGCGACGGCCCTTCGTGATAGGCCAGCATCTCCGGCCGCAGGTCGGAATCGAGATCGATCAGCGCGCCGATGCCGCCCGAACCGAAGCAGCATTCCGCCAACGCCACGGCCAGCCCGCCATCGCTCAAATCGTGGGCCGATTCCGCCAGCCCCTCGGCGATAATCTTGCGGACGGCGAATTGCACGCGCTGCTCGTACTCCATATCGAGCGCGGGCGGCAGCCCCCAGAGTTCCTTGATGAACTCCTTGGCATACTGCGTTCCGCCGAAGCGCGTGTCGTCGCAATCGCCGATACCGCCTAGTAGAATCACCTTGCGTCCGCAGTGCTTGAAGGGGATGGTCACCGGCTCGCCGGTCTTCAACGTGCCCACGATGCCCAGCACCGGCGTGGGGTAGATGCCTTCGCCCAGGGTCTCATTATACAGGCTGACGTTGCCGCCGGTGATGGGGGTTTCGAAGAACGTGCAGGCTTCCGCGATTCCCTCGATGGCCGCTACCAGTTGCGCCATGATCTCGGGCCGCTCGGGATTGCCAAAGTTCAGGCAATTGGTCGCCGCTACCGGCCGTGCGCCCACGGTGGAAAGATTGCGGCAGCACTCCGCCACCGCCAGTTTGGCGCCCTCGCGCGGCGAGAGGAAGCTATAGCGGCCGTTGCCGTCGAGCGACATCGCGATCGACGTGCCGGTCTCCTTTATGCGCAGAATGGCGGCGTCGGTGCGCTCCGGGCCAGCCACGGTATTGGTGCGCACCTCGCGATCATACTGCTCCCAGATCCAGCGCTTGGAGCAGATATCGGGGGCGGCGAGCATGGCCGGCAAGGTACGCTGCAGCTTGGTGGACGGGTAATCGGGGATCAAGCCCGCGCGCGGCGGAACGGTGTACGGCCGGCTATAGAGCGGCGCCTCATCGGCCAGTTCGCGATTGGGAATTTCGGCGACCACCTCGCCGTGTTGTCGTACCCGCAGCTTACCGTCTCCGGTGACCACGCCGATTTCGACGGCTTCCAGTCCCCACTTGCGGAACACCCGGAAGACTTCCTCTTCGCGGCCCTTGTCGGCCACCAGCAGCATGCGCTCCTGCGATTCGGAGAGCATGATTTCGTAAGGCGTCATGCCGGTCTCGCGCTGCGGCACGCGGTCCAGTTCGATTTCGATGCCCACTTCGCCGCGGCTCCCCATCTCGCAGGTGGAGCAGGTGAGTCCGGCCGCGCCCATGTCCTGGATGCCCACAATGGCGCCAGTGTGCATGGCCTCGATGCAGGCTTCGAGCAGCAGCTTTTCCATGAAGGGATCGCCCACCTGCACGTTGGGCCGCTTCTGTTTGGACTCCTCGGTGAATTCCGCGCTGGCCATGGATGCCCCGTGGATGCCGTCGCGCCCGGTACGCGCGCCCACATAGATGACCGGGTTGCCCACGCCGGCCGCTTTGGCGTAGAAGATTTCTTCCTTCTTGCAGACGCCCAGCGCGAAGACGTTGACCAGATTGTTGCCGTCGTAGCACGACTCGAAAATGGTCTCGCCGCCGATGGTGGGGACGCCGAAACAGTTGCCGTAGTGCGCGATGCCGGCCACCACGCCGCCCAGAATGCGGCGATTGCGCGCGCCGTTCTCAGTACTGTCCAGCCGGCCGAAGCGCAGCGAATCGAGCACCGCGATGGGCCGCGCGCCCATGGTGAAAATGTCGCGCAGGATGCCGCCCACCCCGGTGGCCGCGCCCTGAAACGGCTCAATGAAGCTGGGATGATTGTGCGACTCGATCTTGAAGGCGATCACGTAACCGCCGCCGATATCGATAATGCCGGCGTTTTCGCCCGGCCCCTGCACCACCAGCCGCCCGCGCGTGGGCAGCTTCTTCAGATGCAGTCGCGAGCTCTTATAGGAGCAGTGCTCGCTCCACATCACGCTGAAGATGCCCAGTTCGGTATAGCTCGGCTCGCGCCCCAGGATGTCGACGATCTTGGCGAATTCGGAAGGCGTGAGCTGGTGTTGCGCGATCAGTTCGGGTGAGAGTGTGGTCATGCCTTTGCCACCGCCTGCAGGGCCGACTGGAAGACGGTCAGCCCGTCGCTCGACCCCAGTAGCGCCTCGCTGGCCCGTTCCGGGTGCGGCATCATGCCCATCACGTTGCGCTCGCGGTTGAGGATGCCGGCGATGTCGCGGAGCGAGCCGTTGGGGTTGTCGAGGTAGCGGAAGACCACGCGGTCTTCGGCCTCCAGTTCGTCGAGGGTCCGCTGGTCGGCGAAGTAGCAGCCCTCGCCGTGGGCAATGGGCATGCGCAGTACCTGCCCTTTCCGCGCGGCGTTGGTGAACGGCGAGTTGGTGGTGGCAGTCTGCAGGCGGACTTCGCGGCAGATGAACTTGAGCCCGCGATTGCGAATGAGCGCGCCGGGAAGCAGGCCGGCTTCCACCAGAATCTGGAAGCCGTTGCAGATGCCCAGTACCAGCCCGCCCGCCGCGGCGAACTGGCGGACCGCGGACATCACCGGCGAAAACTTGGCGATGGCGCCGCACCGCAGGTAGTCGCCGTAAGCGAAGCCGCCCGGCAGGATGACGGCATCCACGTCACCGAGGGTGCGCGAATCGTGCCAGATGAATTCCGCCTTCTGCCCCAAGTTGTGGCTGACGGCGTAGAACGCGTCGTGGTCGCAATTGCTCCCGGGAAAAACAATGACGCCAAATTTCATGAGCTTGTGGTGGGGGACTAAGGTCCATTTTAGCAGAGGCGGCGGTGGGCTTCCTGGCCTACCGATTCTTATACGTCTTCTCGAACTTGTTCCGCTTATTGAGCACCGTGAACGACCCGTCCTTCCCGGCCGTCACCTTCAGCCACTCGCCCCGGCAGATCTCGTCGATGTTGGCCACAAACGGGTCGGGCGAATTGTGGTCCTTGCCGGCCGCCACCGAGTAGTGCAACTGCCAGAAATCCTCCAACCCGGGACTGTCGTGGATCGTCTGCCAGGCTTCCGCCGCCCCGCCCTTGCGCGCGCCGTTGTTCATGATGGCCACCTGCGGATGGAGCGCGTCGACCAGCGCCGCCGAATTCGAGATATCCATGCCGTGGTGCGAAACCATGAACAGTTGTGCCGTTCCGAGCTTGTTATTGGGGCACACCAGCCCGTATTCCTTGTCTTTGGTCAGGTCGCCCAGGTCCACCGCGCGAAAGCTGCCGTAGGTCACCACCATCCCGATGGAATGCGCGTTTTCGCTCCGGTCCGGCGGCGGCGGCTGGAGACCGGCGCAATCCGGATTCGGCTGGCCGGCGCCCTCCAGCGGCGAGGCGATCAGGGCGCCGTCCGCGGAAACGATCTCCACGTCGAGCCCCTTGATGGGCAGCTTGTCCCCCGGTTTCACGATAATGTGGTTTCCCTTGTCGCGCATTCTCGAATATTCGCCATAGAGCACTTCGGCGGCCTGCCCGGTTTCGGTGTTGACTCCGTGATCCACGAAATTCCGGATGGTCATTTTCTCGGCCAGTTGTGGAACACCGCCGGCGTGGTCGGTATGGAAGTGGGTGATCACCAGGTAATCGAT
>Ga0182030_10014495_pt1 | contig 15543 bp, 15 predicted proteins | sample 812S3MmetaG_FD_121299 | JGI IMG/M metagenome (GOLD analysis project Ga0182030, IMG submission 121299) | Permafrost microbial communities from Stordalen Mire, Sweden - 812S3M metaG (Illumina Assembly) | ecosystem: Environmental > Terrestrial > Soil > Wetlands > Permafrost | place: Sweden... | reverse complement strand
GGATGCCCAGCATGCCAGATAATGTACACTCCCTGAGACGTTACGGAATCGAGGTTGAATGTCTCAAAAGGCAACCACTCGTTCGCTGTGCTTTTGTACCAGTGAAAATTTAATGGCGCCTTGGAGTTGACGCCGTCGCCGAGAGGATTAGACATATAAAGCCACCTTTATGTAGGGGTTGCGATTCCGAGCCACGCCCCACGAGGGTTCCAATCTGACGGGGAGTGGCTCGGGTTAATTCCGCGATTCGTTCACGGAATGTCCACAATACCGTGAGTCGGCCGGTGGCGCCTAGTTACAACTGTGGGTTACGGGGCAGGCGCACCCTCTGAAGGGCGGGCGATCGGCTCTGGCGCCGCCTCCGGGAGGTCGTCTCATGTCCTTGGGCCTCATCATCGTCACCGGCGGCGCGCGCGGCATCGGCGCCGCGACTTGCCTCAGGCTCGCCGCGGCGGGCTATGCGATCGGCGTGAACTATGCGTCGGACGAGAAAGCCGCCGAGGCGACGGTGGCGGCGATTGCGAACGTCGGCGGCTGGGCAAAGGCGTTTCGCGCCGATGTCGGGGATCCTGACGCCGTTTCAAAGATGTTCGCCGACGCCGTCGCCGCGCTCGGGCCGCTCGCGGGGCTCGTCAACAACGCCGGCGTATCCGGCCCGCTCGCGCGCGTCGAAGCGCAGGATGCGGCTCAGCTCGCGCGGCTCTTTCAGGCCAACGTGATAGGCACGATCCTTTGCTCTAAGGAGGCGGTGCTGCGGCTTTCGACCAAACACGGCGGCGCGGGCGGCTCCATAGTCAATCTCTCTTCGATCGCGGCGCGCACCGGCGGCCTGCCCGGCCTTGCGCCCTATGCCGCGAGCAAAGGCGCGGTGGAAAGTTTTACCCGCGGCCTGGCGGCGGAGGTCGGGTCCGAGGGCATCCGCGTGAACGCCGTCGCGCCCGGCATGGTCGAAACCGACATGTCCGCGCCGCTGTTGGCGCCGCCGGGGACGAAGGACCGCATCGCCTCGATGACCCCGGTCGGCCGCATCGGCGTTCCCGACGACATCGCCGAAGCCGTGGCCTGGCTGATCTCGCCCGCGTCCGCCTACGTCACGGGCAGCGTGATGACAGTTTCGGGAGGGCGGTGAATGGCGACCCGAAAAGAGCGAAAGCTCTTCCTGAAAATCGAAATTTGTGCTAGTCTGCTTTCGTCGGCGGCGAATGCGGGGGAACGTCGACGGATATGACCTCGCCTTTCAAGCTGTGTATGTCAGGAGCACATTTTGGACGCAAAATTCGAAAAATCGCTTCGCGAAACGATCAACCCCCTGAAAAGGCTGAAAACCGCGAAATCCAACGATTTCCGAGCGCAAATATTTCAATGACTTAGCAACACCCAAGATTTCGCTAGCGAACCGAATTCGTTTCGTTTTCGTATCGTTTTTGCGTTTTTTCATTTCGCGCGAAATGCGGCGCCAGCCGCGCAAAAGCCGCAAAGGGCCAAAAAGTTTGGAAATCATCGAAAAAGGCTTTTTCCGCGCCGTAACCCATTGAAAAGGCTCAAAACCGCCAAAGGAATCTTTGGAAAAGCTTGCAGATTCCAAGCGGAATATTTGGAAATGTTTGGAGAAAAGCTCGGAAAAGCTTGGCCGGCGGGCCCTCAGCGTGAAAAGGGCGTATTCGCTATGCCGGCGCCCTGCGCAGCCACGGCCGCGTCCCGGCCGGCCCTTCCCCAGGCCCGAGGCCCGGCTGATAAGCAAGCGCGAAATGCGGCAAGCCGCCCCGCTCCAGCGCCCGCAGCGTCGGCGGGTTGACGATCTCGAACGAGGTGAAGCCGCAGCGCAGCATCAGGGGAATTTCATCGAGCAGCACATCGCCCACGGCCCGCAGCTCGCCCCGGAAACCATGGCGCTCGCGCAGCAGGATCGCATAGCTGAAAGCGCGCCCGTCGCCGAACTTCTCGAAGCGCAGCGCGATCAAGGGGCGGTCGGCGATCTCGGCGAGGTGCTCGAGCGCGTCATTGCCGGCGGCGACCTCGACGCCGACGGGATCGGCGCGTCCAACCAAAGACCCCCGCTCCATGCGCCAGCGCGGCAGAGAAACCAGGATCGCGCCCGTGGCCGGCGCTGGTTGATCGTCAACCAGCGCTGTCCAGGTGTCCTTCGCGAAGGCGCCGTTACGCCAGAGCGCCATCAGATATTCATCCCCGCGTCGAGCGCGCCCAGATGAATGCCGCATTCGGTCTTGCCGCGCCCGCGCCAACGGCCCGCGCGCGGGTCCTCGCCGGGCTTCACCGGGCTTGTGCAGGGCAGGCAGCCGATTGAGGGAAAGCCCTTCGCGACCAGCGGATGCGGCGGCAACCCCGCCTCCTTGATATACGCGAGGATGTCGCCGGCGCTCCAACCGACGAGCGGGTTCACCTTGATGCGCTCGCCCTCTGCTTCAAACAAAGGCGTGCGCGCGCGGTCCGCGCTCTGGAAGCCTTTTCGGCCGGTGATCCACGCCTCATAGGGACGCAACGCCTCGGCGAGCGGCAGCACCTTGCGGATCTCGCAGCAGCGGTCGGGATCGCTCGCGAACAGGAACTTTTCCGGGTCTTCCGCGCGCAGCGCCTCCGCGTCGGGCTCGGCGACTATGACCTTGCTCAAGCCGAGCCGCTCGACAAGGGCGTCGCGGTAGGCAAGCGTCTCCGGGAAATGCTGGCCGGTATCGACGAAAACGACGGGCGTGGTCTTGTCGACCTCGGAGATCATATGCAGCAGCACCGCCGCATCCGCGCCGAAGCTTGAGACCAGCGCGATTCGCTCGGGATAAAGATCTTCTATCGCGAGCCGCAGCAGCGACTTCGCCTTCACCTTGCCGAACCGGGTCTCCAGCCGCGTCGCCGCGACCGCGTCGCCGAACAGCTTTATGTCGTGCGCGCTCATCAGATGTCCGATCCGGCGCTGCGTTCGTACAGCGCTTCCTTGAACGGGGCCATGCCGACCCGGCGGAACGTCGCCAGGAACGCTTCGTCCGGGCTCGCCCGCTGGCCCATATAGGTCTCGACGATGGTTTCCACAGCGTCGACCACCTTTTCCGAGCTGAAGCCCGGGCCCGTGATCTGGCCGATCGACGCCGTCTCGTCGCCCGAACCGCCGAGGGTGATCTGATAGGTCTCCTCGCCCGCGCGCTCGAGGCCGAGAATGCCGATATGGCCGATATGGTGGTGGCCGCAGGCGTTGATGCAACCGGATATCTTTATCTTCAACGGGCCGACGGCTTTGGCGCGCGCGCCATCGCCGAAGCGCTCGGATATCCTCTGCGCGATCGGGATCGAGCGCGCCGTCGCCAGCGCGCAATAGTCGAGGCCAGGGCAGGCGATGATGTCGCTCACGAGCCCCGCATTGGGCGTCGCGAGGCCGACCGACGCGAGCCGGTCGTAGACGGCGGGCAGGTCGTCGAGCGCGACATAGGGCAGAATGAGATTTTGCTCGTGCGAAACCCTGAGCTCATCGCTCGAATAGTCCTCCGCAAGGTCCGCCACCGCGTCCATTTGGTCGGCGCTCGCGTCGCCGGGAACGCCGCCGATCGGCTTCAGAGAGACCGTGATGACGGCATAGCCGGGGACCTTGTGTGGCGTGATGTTGGCGCGCACGAAATCGGCAAATTTTGCATCCTTGCCGCGCCGGCGCTGTACGCGCGCGCTTTCGGCCTCTCGCGTCCCAAGGGCGGGCGGCGTGAAATAGGCTCTTATCCGCGCGATTTCGGATTCCGGCAGCGCAAGCTGTGCGCGATGTCCCGCCGCGAATTCCGCCTCAACCGCCTGTTGCAGGCCCTGGAGCCCCTTCTCATGCAACAGGATCTTGATGCGCGCCTTATATTTGTTGTCGCGCCGCCCCTCGAGGTTGTAGACGCGCAGGATTGCGTCGCAATAGCCGATGAGATCGCTCTCGGGCAGGAACTCTCGGACCCTCTTGGCGACGAAAGGCGTACGCCCCAAGCCGCCGCCGACATAGACCGTGAATCCTAGCGCGCCGGACGCGTCCCGCACGATCTGCAAGCCGATATCGTGCGCCTGGATCGCGGCGCGATCATGCGGACCGCCGTTGACCGCAATCTTGAACTTGCGCGGCAGGAATGAAAATTCCGGATGTTGCGACGACCATTGTCGCAAGATCTCAGCATACGGGCGCGGGTCGGCGATCTCGTCGACGGCGACGCCCGCGAAATGATCTGCAGTGACGTTGCGGATGCAATTGCCCGAGGTCTGGATCGCGTGCATCTCGACGCTCGCAAGCTCGTCGAGAATATCCGGCGTATCTTTCAACGCGGGCCAGTTGTACTGCAGGTTTTGCCGCGTCGTGAAGTGACCGTAGCCGCGATCGTATTTGCGCGCGATCTCCGCGAGCTTGCGCAACTGCGTCGAATTCAGAGTGCCATAGGGGATGGCAACGCGCAGCATATAGGCGTGCAACTGCAGATAGAGTCCGTTCATCAGTCGATGGGGCCGGAACTGCTCTTCCGTCAATTCACCGGCAATCCGCCGCGCCACCTGACCGCGGAACTGGTTGACGCGGGAGGCGACGAATGCGGCGTCGAATTCGTCATAGCGGTACATGCGACGCCTCCCGCGACGCACGCTGAACGATGGTGGGCGCCTCGCCTTGCGCCTGCTTCCCCAGATCGCGTCGCACGGTCGGGCCCGAAGCGCGGATCTCCTCTCGCAGCGCCTTGGGTGCGAAATGGCCGGCGCGGCTCGCAAGTTCAACCGCGTAGGGCTCGACAACCTCGTTGTCCGCCGCCGATTGCTGAGCGCGCTTGAGCGCTACCGCTAGGGCGGCTTCGTCCGAGAGAAACGCGGCGCGATTGAAGTCCTCGATCCAGGCGCCGTTGGCGTCCTGAAAAACCACGACGCCATCGCTGAGGCGATTGGCGGTAACAATTCGGTTCATGGAAGGGTTTTCCCTGGTCCTAAAGGCGCGGGGCGCCTCCGCGATTTCCCCGCGACCTCGAGCGGCGACCTCGAGCGGCGCCTTCGCGCCTCCCCCGCGCGATTTACCATAGTAACCCCGCGAGCAATGCTTTCCCCAGACCGATAGCATAATACACGGACGCCATCTATAAGTAATTTATTATCACATAGATTTTACGCATATCGCTGCCGAGCAAGACGCGTTGCCGCACAGCGGCGCTGAGCTCCACTCGGAATTGCCCCTTGACGAATAAACGCACTCGTCGTATTTCGTTTGTTCCTTTTTTGTTCCGGTCCTCGACATGCCCGCCTCCTCATCCCGGCTGATTGACGACACCCAGCGCGTCAACGTTGCCAGACAACTCGGCGTCCGTTTTGGCGACCGACTCGCCCCTGTAGATCTGCGGCGCGGGCGGGGGGCGGCGTCGAACGCGACCGGCCGCTTCGAAACTCTTCGCCGTGAGGATTTCGACGACGGCTGGGAACGCGGCGAGACGCTGGAGCCCCTGAAAACCGAAGTTGTGCTCGAGAGACCGCGGACGATTATTGCCCGCAACGAGTCGCCGGATATCTCTTTCGACCGGTCCATCAATCCCTACCGTGGCTGCGAACACGGATGCGTATATTGCTTCGCACGGCCGACCCACGCGTACCTCGGACTGTCCGCCGGACTCGATTTCGAGAGCAAACTGTTCGTCAAGGAGGGCGCGGCCGCGCTGCTGGAGAAGGAACTGGCGGCTCCGAAATATAGCCCGCGCGTGATCGCGCTTGGAGCCAACACCGACCCATATCAGCCGATCGAGAGGCAATACCGGGTAACGCGCTCGGTGCTGGAGGTGCTCGCGAAAACGCGCCATCCCGTCGGAATCGTCACGAAATCAAATCTCGTCTTACGCGATCTCGACATTCTCGGGCCGATGGCCGAGCAAGGTCTGGTCAAGGTGTTCATCTCGGTCACAACGCTCGAGAAAGACATCGCGCGCAAGATGGAGCCCCGCGCGCCGACGCCCGAGCGCCGGCTAGAGGCGATCGAGCGGCTATCGCAAGCGAAAATCCCGGTCGGGGTCATGGTCGCCCCAATCATCCCAGCCGTCAACGATTCCGAGATCGAGGCAATTCTCGCTCGCGCCTATCAGGCCGGCGCGCGAGAGGCTGGGTATGTCACGCTTCGGCTGCCCCTGGAAATTCGGGAGATTTTCCGTGAATGGCTTTCGGTGCACTTTCCCGATAAGCTCAAGCGTACGCTTTCGCTGGTGCAGTCGATGCACGGCGGCAAGGACTACGATTCGCAATGGGGTCGGCGCATGGCGGGCTCCGGTCCTTACGCCTGGATGATCGGACGAAGATTCGAGATCGCTGCCCAGCGGCTCGGTTATCGCGAGACGCCGGAAGTTCTGCGCAATGACCTTTTCGAAGCGCCGCTAACGGCGGAGAAAGCCGCGCCGCGCCAGCTGACCCTTTTCTGAACGGGCGGCCCCGAGGTCAGCCTGTCGCGCGCCAGGGTATCGGGAGCGCGCCCTCGCGGCGGCGCAGTTGGGCTTCTCGCTCGGCAATGTAGGTGCGCGTGCGCGGCACGACGTCCTGGCGCTTGGCGAGCTGGATTTGAAACACCATGTGCCCGTCGACGCGGAACGAGGTTTCCGATCCAGCGAGATAGAATTCCCACATCCGGCAGAAGCGCTCGTCGTACATTGCCTTCGCCTCGTCGCGGCGCGCCACGAACCGCTCGCGCCAGGCCTTGAGCGTGTCCGCATAGTGCAGCCGCAGGATTTCCATATCGGTGACGAAGAGCTTCGAGCGCTCGACGGCGGCGAGCACCTCGGAAACGCTGGGCAGGTAGCCGCCGGGGAAGATGTATTTCTGAATCCAGGGATTTGTGGCGTTCGGGGTGTCGCTGCGCCCAATCGCGTGCAAAAGCATGACGCCGTCGTCCCGGAGAAGGCGCCTCGCATGCGCGAAATACTCGTCGTACCCCGCGACGCCGACATGCTCGAACATTCCGACCGAGACGACGCGGTCGAACGGCCCCTCGACGTCGCGGTAGTCCTGCAGGCGGAAGTCGACATCGCCGTCGAGGCCGAGGTCATTGGCGCGCTGGGTCGCGATGGCCTGCTGCTCCCTCGAAAGCGTAACGCCGGTGACTTTGGCCCTGGCGGTTTGCGAGAGATAGAGGCCCATACCACCGAAACCGCAACCGATATCGAGCGCATGATGCCCCTCGTCGATCAGAAGCTTGGCCGCGATATGGCGCTTTTTGGCGAGCTGCGCCTCTTCGAGGCTCTCCCCGGGCCGCTCGAAATAGGCGCACGAATATTGCCGGTCAGCGTCCAGGAAGAGGTCGTAGAGCCGGTGATCCAGATCGTAGTGGCTCGAGATGTTCTTGCGCGCCCGGAACCGATCGTTACGCTGATGCAAGTTTCGCACCGCAATGCGCGCCTTCTCCCAATAGGCGACCCAGGGCGGAGCCGCCCCGGCGACCAGGTTGCGCGCCCCGAGCTCGAGAAGATCGTAGAGGTCGCCGTGGGTCACCTCGAGCCGGCCGTTCATGTAAAGCTCGCCTAACGCGAGGGAGGGATCCCACATTAGCGCGCGCTCAGCGCCGCGGTCCTTGAAGCGCACGCCCAAACGCGGGCCTTGCCCGTCGCCGTAGGTCCTCACGCTCCCATCGGCGGCCTCAACCTCGACATTGCCGAAGCGTATCGTCTTCGAAAGGAAATACCCAAGCAAAGCGCCCATAGTCGACCCACCCTTCGTTTGGGCAGCAAGGCCCAAAGCCACGGTAAGAAAACTGCTTAACTTAACGTTTAAAAACGGAAATTCCGTTTTGCAATACAAAAGTGCGACGGATCCGCGATGCCGCCGCGGCACGGTTTTCGGCTGGCCGCCCCGGGGGGCGTCGACCGGCGTTTTCATTGACAAGGCTCGCCGTGCTGCCTATCTCAGCCGCTCTCGACGTCCGGGCTCGAAAAGGGCGGTTCCGCGCTGTTTTCGGTGGGGGCGCGCGCCGTTATCGCTCCGGCCGGGAAATATTTTTTGGAAGGAGCGCCCGCCCCAGCGCTGAGCGTCTTTCGGTAGGGGACGAATGTCGGCTGCGGGTCGTCGGAAAGGTCGGAAATGTTCGGCTCAGTTCTTAAAACGATCTTCGGTTCGGCCAACGACCGGCGCCTGAAAGGCTACAAGCCCAAGGTCGCCGCGATCAATGCGCTCGAAGCCGAATTCGCCGTCTTGAGCGACGACGAACTGCGGGGCAAAACCCAATCGTTTCGCGCCGAGCTTGCCGCCGGAAAGACCCTCGATGATCTCACCGCTCCGGCCTTCGCCGCCGTACGCGAGGCGGCGAAGCGCACGCTCAAGCAACGCCATTTCGATGTGCAATTAATCGGCGGCATGGTGCTGCATGAAGGCGCGATCGCCGAAATGCGGACCGGCGAAGGCAAGACGCTGGTCGCGACTCTCGCCGTATACTTGAACGCGCTGGCCGGAAAAGGCGTCCATGTTGTCACGGTCAACGACTATCTCGCCCGTCGCGACGCGGAGTGGATGGGCCAGATCTACGGCTTCCTCGGCATGACCGTCGGCGTAATCGTTCACGGGCTCGACGACGACGAGCGCCGCAACGCCTACGCGGCCGACATTACCTACGGAACCAACAACGAATTCGGCTTCGATTACCTTCGCGACAACATGAAATACGACATGGCGCAGATGGTGCAACGCGGGCACGAATTCGCCATCGTCGACGAAGTGGATTCGATTCTCGTTGACGAAGCGCGCACGCCGCTGATCATCTCCGGTCCATCAGAGGATCGTTCCGGCCTTTACGTTAGCGTCAACGCCCTGATCCCGCAATTGGTCCGCGAGGACTACGACATCGATGAAAAGCAGCGCACGGTGAACTTGACCGAGGCGGGCAACGAACATGCCGAGGCTTTGCTGCGCGAAGCCGGGATCATGAAGGACGGTTCGCTTTACGAAGCCGCCAACGCCACGCTCGTGCATCACGTCAACCAGGCGCTGCGTGCTCATAAGCTTTTCCAGAAAGACAAGGAATACATCGTCCGCAACGGCGAAGTCGTCATCGTTGACGAATTCACGGGACGAATGATGCCGGGGCGGCGCTACTCGGAGGGCTTGCACCAAGCCTTGGAGGCCAAGGAAGGCGTGACGGTTCAGCCAGAGAACGTCACTCTGGCATCTATTACATTCCAGAATTATTTCCGCCTCTACAAGAAACTCGCGGGCATGACCGGCACGGCGGCGACCGAGGCCGACGAGTTCGCCGAAATCTACAAGTTGACCGTCGTCGAAATTCCGACCCACCGGGCCGTGTCAAGGCGCGACGAGGATGACGAGGTCTATAGGACCAGCGCTGAGAAACTGAAGGCGGTGGTTCGCGAAATCGAGGCGGCGAGCGCCAAGCTGCAGCCGATGCTGGTGGGCACTACGTCGATCGAGAAGTCCGAACAACTCGGCGAAATGCTCGAGCGTCATGGCTTCAAAAAGATCGACTTTACCGCCCAGGACGCGCTCAAACCGCTCTATGCGGCGGCGCGCGCGGGCAAGCCATCGCGTACCTTCGCAATCCTTAACGCGCGCTTCCACGAGCAGGAGGCGTTCATCGTCGCCGAGGCCGGCGTGCCCGGGGCCATTACGATCGCCACCAACATGGCTGGTCGCGGCACGGACATTCAACTTGGCGGCAACGTCGAGATGCGCGTACGCCAGGAGGTCGATCAGACGGCTTCCGAAGAGGAGCGGGCACGCAAGGAGGCGGAAATTCGCGCCGAGGTCGTGGACTTGAAACAGCGCGCCCTCGATGCCGGCGGTCTCTACATCATCGGCACAGAGCGGCACGAGAGCCGCCGCATCGACAATCAGTTGCGCGGCCGTTCGGGCCGCCAGGGCGATCCCGGCCGCTCCAAGTTCTTCCTGTCGCTGCAGGACGATCTTATGCGCATTTTCGGCTCCGAGCGGATGGATGCGATGCTCAAGCGCCTCGGTCTCAAGGATGACGAGGCGATCGTCCATCCCTGGATCAACAAGGCATTGGAGAAGGCGCAGCAGAAGGTCGAGGCGCGCAACTTCGATATCCGCAAGAATATACTGAAATTCGATAACGTGATGAACGACCAGCGCAAGGTCATTTTCGAGGACCGGCGCAAGATGATGGCGCAGGACTCGCTCGAGCCGACCATCGCGGAAATGCGCACGGGCGTGATCGACGACATTGTCTCAAAACACATTCCGCACGACGCCTATCCCGAGGCATGGGACATCGCGGGGCTCAAGGAAGAGGTTGCGGGAAAGCTCAACCTCGACCTTCCCGTGGACGCATGGGCCAAGGAAGAGGGCATCGCCGACGAGGAAATGGGCGAGCGCCTGCACAAGGCGGCCGACGCCGCTTACAAAGAACGGGTCGAGCGCAATTCGCCCGAAGCGATGAGATATGTCGAAAAGCAGGTGATCCTGCAGACGCTCGACCACCTTTGGCGCGATCATCTCGTCACGCTCGATCACCTTCGCCAGGTCATCGGCTGGCGCGGCATGGCGCAGCGCGACCCCCTCAACGAGTACAAGTCGGAGGCGTTCGATCTGTTTCGCCAGTTGATCGCCCAATGGCATGAGGGTGTGATCGCTCAGATGATGCGGATCGAAGTGCGCTTCCAGGCGCCCGATCCCGAGCCGCCGCCGATGCAGTTCCAGCACCTGGATCCCGGCACAAGTCTGAATGAGCCGCCGTTCGGCAACATCTCCGAGCCGATCGACGCCGGGGCGTTTTCGGCGTCGGAGGTCGGCCTGGCCGCGTCCCCCGCGTTGACCAGTGTCGCCGAACGCAATCCCGACGACCCCAAGACCTGGGGCAAGATTGGGCGGAACGAGACATGCCCCTGCGGCTCGGGCAAGAAATACAAACACTGCCACGGGCAGTTGGTCTGACGCCGGCGGCCGCGCTCCAACCTTCTTGCACGCGAGCCGAGGCGGTAGCGGCCCTGACTCAGCGAATGCGGGCGCTGGGGCTCGACCAACCGGAGCGTGAGGCCGCGCTATTGCTGACGAGCGCGAGCGGAATTCGCGCAGTCGATCTAATTGGCGCACCCGATGAAAAGCTCGGGCCGGCCGCCTATGAAATTGAGGCCTTTGCCGCGCGGCGCGCCGCAGGCGAACCGCTCTCGCGCATTCTTGGGCGGCGAGATTTCTGGAGCCTTTCGCTGGCGATCTCGCCCGACGTGCTGGACCCGCGCGCCGATACCGAGACGGTCGTCGAGGCGGCTTTGGCGGAAGTAGCGCACAGGAGCGCCGAGGCGCTACGGCTGCTTGATCTTGGCGTCGGATCGGGCGCGCTGCTTTGTTCGCTGCTGACCGAGTTTCCTCAAGCGACGGGCGTTGGGGTGGATCTTTCGGAACGCGCCGCCGCCGTCGCGCGCGCGAACATCGGGACCCTAGGACTTGAGGCTCGGGCGAAGATCGATGTCGGCGACTGGGGCGACGGGCTCGAAGGGCCGTTCGATCTCATCGTGTCGAATCCACCCTATATCCGCGCCGACGCGATCACCGGCCTTTCACGCGAGGTGCGCGAATACGATCCACGGGTTGCGCTCGACGGCGGCGCCGACGGCTTGCAGGCCTATCGCGCGCTAGCGCCGACCCTGGTGAGATTGCTTGAGCCCTCGAAAGGGAGATTTTTCGTCGAGATCGGCGAGGGTCAGGCCGAAGCGGTGCGGGCCATCCTCACGTCAGGCGGACTGGAGGTCTTGCGGACGCGACGCGACCTAGCGGGGCGGGAACGCGTCGTCGCCGGCCGATTGGCCAACAGCTAAAGCCGGTTCCTTGTGGGGGCCTTGCGGGGCCACGCCGCGCGAACGAGACTGCGTAGAAAGCCACGTAACAAAGGATTCGTTCGTGTCCGCCCCAATCCAGACAACTGAGAGTCCAACCGGCGAATTGACCGTTCGTCTAATCGCCATGCCCGCCGACACCAACGCCAACGGCGATATCTTCGGGGGTTGGGTCCTCAGCCAGATGGACCAGGCAGGCGGCATCGCGGCTGTCGAGCGCGCACAGGGACGGGTGGTGACGATCGCCGTGGAGGCGATGACTTTCATTCGTCCCGTGAAGGTTGGCGACGTCTTGTGTGTCTACACCCACGTCGATCACGTGGGGCGCAGTTCGATGAAAATCCATATCGAAGCCTGGGCGCGGCGCTTTCGCACCCATACGCGCGAAAAGGTCACCGACGCCGTCTTCACGTTTGTCGCCGTCGACGAGAATGGACGGCCGCGCCCCGTCCCGTCGCCGGACGGCGGCAACTAAGGTGAAGCGTGCGCGAAAATGTCCGTGGCTTCGAAGCCCGCAAGATCAAGCCGTACGCGATCGGGCAAATAGCCGAATGCGGCGCGGGCGAGCCCATCGCGGCCTTCCCGCAACAGCATCGCATCCAACTTTTCACGTAGGGCGTGAAGATGGAGCACATCGGACGCCGCGTAGGCGAGTTGCGCCTCGCTGAGCGCGGGCGCGCCCCAATCGGAAGATTGCTGCTGCTTGGAGATTTCCACGCCGAGCAACTCGCGCGTGAGGTCCTTCAGGCCGTGCCGGTCGGTATACGTTCGCGCGATTTTCGAAGCGATCTTGGTACAGTAGACGGGCGCGGGCATGACGCCGAACGCGTAGCAGAGCGTCGCCATATCGAAGCGGCCGAAATGAAACAGTTTTAGTACGTTTGCGTCTGCGAGCACCGCCTCAAGTCGAGGCGCGTGGCTCTGTCCGGGGGCGATTTGCAAAACGTCGGCGGTCCCGTCGCCGCGCGAGAGCTGCACAACGCACAGCCGGTCGCGTCGGACCTCCAGACCCAGGGTCTCCGTGTCAATCGCCACGACGTCGCCGAAGTCAATGTCGGCGGCGAGGTCCCCCTTGTGGAAACGAATTGTCATCTAGCTCGGCGCGCCCTCGAATGCCCAGTCAAGTCCATGTTTTCAATCATATTATTGAACCTCGACGACCCATCCGGCGTATCAGGCGGCTTCAGGAGCGTCAAGCGAACGCAATACCGATGCGTCGTTCATATATTTTCTATGCGCGGTTTGAAACTTACGCCTCTTCTCTCCGTTCCTTTCTTACCCCCTAGACGGGGGCACAAGGCAACGGAGACGAACATGAAGCCCAAATACTCCATTCGCGCCGCTCTCATCGCTGCCGGCGTCGCAGTCGCCGCGCCGCTCGCGATTGCGCCCGTATACGCGGAGATGACGGTCACAGTCGGCGGCGCGCCAATGTATCCCAGCAAGAATATCGTCGAAAACGCCGTGAACTCGAAGGATCACACGACTCTCGTCGCGGCGGTTAAGGCCGCGGGCCTGGTCGACACGCTCGAAGGCGCAGGGCCTTTCACGGTGTTCGCGCCGACCAACGAAGCCTTCGCAGCCTTGCCGAAGGGGACGGTCGCGACGTTGTTGAAGCCAGAGAATAAGGAAAAGCTGACCGCGGTCCTGACCTATCACGTCGTTCCCGGCCGTCTGACTGCGGCCGACATCGCCGGCAAGATCGACGCGATGGGCGGCAAGCTGACGTTGAAGACCGTGCAGGGCGAGGACCTGACCTTCCAGCGCAGCGGCCCGGCGCACCTGACGGTGACCGACGCGAAGGGCGACGTCGCCCGCATCACCATCGCCGACGTTCTGCAGTCGAACGGCGTCATCCACGTCATCAACAAGGTCCTGATCCCGGGCTGAGCGCTCCCCCCGTTCCTCTAGCCCTGGACATGACGGCGGGCGCCCCTTCGGGGCGCCCGTTTTGTTCGCGCCTGGTTGCGCGACGCAAGCGGGACATTCTAAGGTCGAGCCATGACGGCCGGACCGCAATCGCCTCCCGCATCGCCCTCCGCATCGTCGGACGCCGAACTCGCGGCATTGCTGCGTCGCGTGGCTAGTCAGGACGCCGCGGCGTTCGCGATCCTCTATAATCAGACGCGAGCGAAACTTTATGGGGTGATCGCCCGTATCCTGACTCGTGGGGATTTGAGTGGAGAGGTGCTGCAGGAGGTTTATGTGCGCATCTGGGAAAAGGCGGGCGACTTCAACGTCGAGAAGGGCTCGCCGATCGCCTGGATGGCGACCATCGCGCGCAATCGCGCGCTCGACGAGGTCCGCCGGGTACGCCCCGTATCAATCGAAGACATGCCAAAAGGCTTCGAACCCGCGGCCGAAGAGATTGACCCGATGGCGTCACGGGAGCGATCGGAACGGCTGGCGGCTTTGGTTGATTGTTTGAAATCGCTCGATGAGGAAAGGCGCGAGGCAGTGCTACTCGCCTATTACCGCGGCTTCACCCGCGAGGCGCTCGCCAAGCGGCTGCAAAGACCCGTTCCCACGATCAAGACCTGGCTCCGCCGCGGGCTGGCCCAGTTGAGAGATTGCTTGTCGCCATGAGCCTCTCGCCAGAAGACGACCTGGCCGCCGCCGAATTTGCGCTCGGCACGCTCGATCCCGCGGAGCGAGCGGAGATCGCAGCGCGCCGGCTGCGCGAACCCGAACTCGAGGCGGCCATCCGAGCGTGGGAGGAGCGCCTCGCGCCTCTTGCCGAGATCGTGCCGCCGATCGAACCGCCGCGTGACTATTTGTCCGACATTCAGGCGCGACTTCGCGCGCCGCCGCCGACCGTAGTCGCAACGCCGATGAGGCCGCCCCCAGCCGACGACGCAGTGGCGGCGCTCAAAGGTCGCCTCGCCCGATGGCGCGCCGCCGCGATCGGCGCGGCGAGCCTCGCCGCAATGCTCGCGATCGGTTTCGTCGCGCGAGAGGCGATGCGAGAGAAAGCCCCGCGCGAATATGTCGCGGTCTTGCAGAAGGACCCGGGCTCGCCAGCCTTTGCGGTCACCGTCAATCTCGACACGCGTGAGATGACGGTGCGGCCGGTTTCCGCGCCCGCGCCATCGGGCAAATCCTATGAGTTGTGGATCATCAACAAGGACAAGCTCGGCGCGCCGCGCTCGCTCGGCGTGATCGACGCCGCAGATATCACCCGCGCCGACAAGCTTGCCGCCTACGATCGCGCAGTCGTCGCCGACGCGACCTATGCGGTGACGATCGAGCCGCCGGGCGGCTCGCCCGACGGCAAACCCTCGGGGCCGCCGGTCTGGCTCGGCAAGCTGATCCCGGTCGGTCCTTGAGCCCGATTGGACTGCACGTCGTCACCGGATTTCTAGGCGCCGGGAAGACGACGCTGATCAATCGGCTGCTCGCCGCCCGCGAACTCGCGGATACGCTTGTGATCGTCAACGAGTTCGGCGAGATCGGCCTCGATCATCTGCTCTATGAAAAGATGGCCGACGATGTCGTGCTGATGGCCTCGGGTTGCCTTTGCTGCAGCCTGCGCGGCGACCTGATTGAAGGCCTCCATGAAATCTTTCGCCGTCGCGAGGCAGGGGAGCTGGCGCCTTTTTCGCGCATCGTCCTGGAGACTTCCGGGCTCGCCGATCCCGGCCCTATTCTGCACGCGCTCATCGCCGATCCTAGGATCGCGAGCCGGGCGCGCATCGCCGGGGTGACGACGCTCGTCGATGCCGTCAACGGCGCTGCGACTCTCGCCGCGCATGGCGAGGCGCGCCGGCAGATC
>Ga0182030_10014494_pt1 | contig 15544 bp, 7 predicted proteins | sample 812S3MmetaG_FD_121299 | JGI IMG/M metagenome (GOLD analysis project Ga0182030, IMG submission 121299) | Permafrost microbial communities from Stordalen Mire, Sweden - 812S3M metaG (Illumina Assembly) | ecosystem: Environmental > Terrestrial > Soil > Wetlands > Permafrost | place: Sweden... | reverse complement strand
TCAGGCCGGCAACGCACCGTGTGTCGCGGCCCACAGCACGGTTCGAGCTCTCTACGGATCGTACAGCGGGCCCCTCTACCAGGTCAGGCGAGCGGATAACACGACCAAGGACATCCCCGTTCTAACCACCGGCGGCGTGGCCAACTCGTCCATACAGGATACGTTCTGTTCTGGGTCGACCTGCACGATCTCGATCATCTACGACCAGTCCCCCAAAGGCAATAACCTCACGAGGTCCCAGGGCGGAGGGCAGGTCTGCATGCACGTAGACCGGGAAGCCGTCGCGGACGCCCTTCCACTGACGGTCGGCGGTAAGAAGGTCTATGGGATCCAGGTTCTGGGGGATACGAACGGAGGGTGCACACCGCCGGCGGGTGGCGAAGGCACCGGATATCGGCTCAACAAGACGACGGGCATCGCTACGAATGACGAAGCCGAGACCGAATACATGGTGACGAGCGGCACCACGAAGGCCTATCAAAATAGTGGTTGCTGCTTCGACTACGGCAACGTGGAGACCAACAGCGAGGATGACGGGGCTGCGACCATGGAGGCGCTCTACTTCGGGAATGGAGCCGGGTGGGGCAGCGGAGGAGGCTCGGGCCCCTGGGTCATGGCCGATATGGAAAACGGAATCTTTTCTGGAGCGACCTCCCACAGCACCGCCGACACTTCGGTGCCCTATGCCTTCGTCACGGCCGTTCTGATCGGCAGGACCGGAGGAACGTACGCCCTCATGGCGGGGAACTCACAGACCGGGGCTCTTACGTCGATGTACGACGGCCCGCGGCCGAGTGGCTACACCACCATGAAGAAGCAAGGCGCCATCACTCTTGGAACCGGTGGCGACAACAGCGACCACGGCATGGGATACTTCTACGAAGGCGCGATGACCGCGGGTGCGGCGACTGCCGCGACAATGACGCAGGTTCAGGCCAATATCGTGGCTGCCGGCTATTCAAATTAGAAGGCCGGCGTCTTTCGGCCGATCCCTTCGCGATCCCGGCGTCGAGCGTGCTCGCGTACGGGAAGTACGCTCCGCGCGACTCGCCGCCGGCCTCGCTTGGGCTCGTCCGAAATACGCCGACCTTCTTGCATTTGGACTTGTGGACGGCGAGCTACCTTCTCGCCTTTGGACCTGCGGAACGCTCGCAATCGTTACTCGATCGCTCGGTCCGATGGTGTATACGTCTCGCCCATCATGACCCTTTCTGCGGCTATCGACCTACAGAACAAATCGGCCACGATCGACGGCGTTACGTATGCGATTCAGGACCTCGGTGAGGACTCGTTCACGGTCCTCAGGCAGGGCGTGCCGGTTGGACGGATCGTATACACGTTCGGCACGGCCAACGGCGTTCCGGAAGGCAATGCCATCAGCGAAGACGCTATCGGGGCGATCGCGGAAGCGTGGTTTGCGGCGACAGCACCGTGAGACGGCGGAGCTCGCCCGGTCCCGTCCGACGGACTGGATGCTCTGGCTGATATTGGCATGATCAGAACTCGGCGAACACGGCGAGAGACTCGTCCCACCGTGTTCTCCCCGCGACCCCCAAGCAGACGTTGGGGGCCCTGATCAACCTTCGGAGGACGGGGCACCGTGCTTGGACGAACGGCGCCTGCGGACCGCAAACGCAGCGAACGCGATGAAAGCGGCAGCATCCACGCCGCGCGATCGACCGGGGGCCGTGCTGCATCCCGACGACGAACTGGATCCCGAGGGCGTTGAGTTCTCGGCTGCGCTCCCGCCACTGCCGGATCCGCTCGAACCTCCCGAGCTTGAATTGGAGGGGGCCGATCCGGACGACGCCGTGCCGCCCGATGAAGTCGGGGATCCCGAAGAGGACGTGGCCATGCCTCCAGAGGAGGAGGTTGTCGCGGATCCTGAAGAGGAACCAGTCGCGCCTCCGGAGGAAGAAGCTGTCGAGGCTCCTGAAGAGGAAGTGCCCTTGCCTCCGGACGAAGAGGTCGAGGCTCCCGAAGAGGAAGATGCCGACGACCCAGAGGAAGATGAAGAGGTCGAGGCCCCCGAGGATGAACTGCTTCGGCCGCCCGAGGAGCTGCTGGCTCCTCCGCTACTACCAGCATCCGGCGTCCCAGCTCCGCTCGAGCTGCTCGCATCACCCGCGCCCGCGTCAATCGGTCCCCCGACGGGTGTGATGATCACGTGCCAGCCGTCGGTGGCGTTAGTGTTGGCGATCGAAATCGTAATCTGGCCGTTCGTGATCGGCACGTCGGCGGACGAGACGGTGTCCGTCGCGGTGACGACGGTGCTCTTGTTGACCCACGGCGTGTGTTCGACCGTGGCATGGACGGTCGATCCGAAATAGGAAGCGAATCCCTTCACGACGATTTGGATCGATCCATCGTTCTTGCCACCGGTCAGCACGCTCGCGGTTGCCGTGGCTGGATCCAGGCTCGCGAACGCGTCCACCGATTGTCCGTCGGCCACGGGTGGGGTCGTTGCGACCATCGACCCCGCCATCTCGCCGTACCACTTATAGAAAAACCAGCCGCCGTTGGTCTGCGTATCTGTCGCCAAGAGGCTGCCGAGCCTTCCCGGATTCGGCACGTCCCAGTACGTGATGCATGCGGTCTGGACTCCCTGCCGCTCCATCGCCGCGATGATGGGCGCCGACGCCCCCGGTTTTCCTTCGTCGGTGATATCCCCCGGTCCGCTATATTCATTGATGGTAATCGGTAAAGGGCTGATCCCGAGCGACTTCTCGAGGTTGCGATAGCTCGTGACGTTGCCACCGATACCCGAACCGTCGTGCCATCCGATGATGTCAGGCAAGCAGTTGTTCGCCTTGCAGTACGTGAGGAAGCTGCTCATGTAGCTGGACTGATATCCCGCCAAGGACGGGCCCGTGATTTTGATGTCGGGTTCCGCTGCACGGACGTGAGCGTACGTCTGGGCCCAAAACTCGTTGAATGCGAGCGGCTTGGTGGAGCCCGACGTGCTGTTGGGGTCGCCTCCCCACGTGCCGTTGGGTTCGTTCCAGAGCTCGTATGCGTAGATGTTCGTCAGATTGGCTGCCTTCCTGCGCGCGACCGTTTGATCGATCTTGCTGAGCCAATCGGTCATCGTCGTAAACGTGTACCAACCGGGAAACCAATCCGCGAGACGGATGGTCACCGTGGCGCCGGTAGGGGCGACGCGGCCCGCAACGACGATGGCGTCACCGACCGGTTGCTGTTTGCCGGAACCCACGGCCGCAGGATTGTTGAACATGTTTGGATGCAAGGGAGCGATGAGGGTCGTGACATCGGGGCGTGTCTCGAGCACGCCATAGAGCGAACCGTTCGCGGCATGGGTCGCCGGTCGGATCGTCGTCGACAGGTCGACGGTTATCGACGTCGCCGCCGCGGGCGCTGCGATCATGAATGCTGCTGCGGCTCCCAGCCACACGACTCCCGGGTATAGACGACGGTTCGTTCGCGCAGTCCAGGGGGAGCATAACGGGCCCGACGATTCGGTATCCCGGTTGCTTGAGCATAAGATCTCAGCGGCGGACACGGCTATAGACTTCATGGGAGTCTTATCTTTCTCAGTTGCTTCGCTTAGGGATAAGGGACAGGCGAGCTTCAGGAAGTGCGAACGCGTTCGGGTGTAAAATTCGCGTGCAAGTCCAATTTGTTAGCGGTCGGAAGGCGAACCCACTGCGCCCTTACGGGTTTGTCGCTCGCCCCCCTTTCTTGTTACGGAGATCGTTCACAGCGAACCTCGATTCCGAGCCTCTCGTGGTTTCTTGACGCATAGCGACGCGAGAAGGCCGGCGTCTTTCGGCCGATCCCTTCGCGATCCCGACGTCGATCGTCCTCGCCTACGGGAAGTAGGCGCCGGTGCGCCTGCAAGGGCGCGTCATCAGGGGGTGTAAGTCCCCACCAGGCCCGTGCCCTCGGGTCTGTAACCAAGAGAAACTGCGTCGCCGCACCTGATCGCTTGCACACGTTCGGACGTCGCGGCGGGTCGATCCTTTCGTCGTCGAGCTCGGGCCCATAATAGCGCTCCCAGAGGCGCGAGTAGACCTCCTGCGGGCGATGCCCCCGTCGGTCCCGCCCCAATTCGACACCCGCATCCACTGGTCGATCCATTCGTCCCGGTCGTGCCGCCATCGCCTTCGCCGCCGGAGCTGCTGCCCGTCGAGCCGCTACTCGAAGCCCCTTGGGTGGAACCGCCGCTCGTGGTCCCACTGCTGGATCCGCCGCTACTGGAACCGCTGGTCGCAGTCGCACTCCCGCTGCTGCTGGAGCTACTGCTCGCTCCACTGCTGCTGCTGGAGCTATTGGTCGCCCCGCTGCTGCTGGAGCTGCTGCTTGCGCTCCCACCGCTCGATCCGCTGCTGGATCCTCCCGCATCGTGTGGGGCGGTGGCGTCGCCTGGTCCTGCATCGGGCCCGCCGTCACTCGCCCCCTGGCAGCTGCCGGCCCCTCCGTCGCACGTGTCAATGCTCGTATCCTTATCGAACGACGCCCCATCGAACGCCACGACGATGACCTTGCTGCCGTGATTGGATCCAGCCGAGATCTGGTTGTTCTTGTCGACGTCGGAAACCGCGAACGTCACGTGAGTGATGATTCCGTTCTCGAGTACGACGCCGGGCCGCTCCATCTTGTACCTTTTGTCTGTTGGGATAGATGCTCGCAGCGTTTCCGGAAGGGATGGCTTCGGAGGAGGGCATTGTCGGTGAAGGGGCCGAGCGCTCCCCCGTCGCCAGCGGCGTGGATGGGATCGGAACTGGTCCAAGCTCCGAATCCAGAGGTGCCGGGCCAGCGGTCAGCGAATAAGTGCCACGTTCCGTCGGCAGCGCGGATGACCTTTCCATCCCAGTAGTAGTGCCCAGGCGGGTTCGATGGGCTTTCCATTCCGTTGCACGTGTCCCGCGGAACCACGCCGGTGCCCGCGACGCAGTTGGACGGCGTAGCGCCGGTCGCAGTGCAGCCCCAAGCGTTGGTCGCAAGCGGACAAGTGATAGGCGTCGGTTGGAAGTAGTCAATAAAGGTCTTGGTTGTCTGGGCGTTTGCGATATTTGGAAGGGCAGCGCCCGCCAGAAGGGTGGCGATCCCGATCCTCGCGGGAGTGCAGGCGGCGGTGAGACGGGGCATGCCGGAGGCGTGATACCTGTCTTGAGTGTTCATGGCTGTATCTTAACGAAATCCTAGCGCGTGAATTGCTACGACGCGTTCCGATGACACGAGAGCGAGCGACGGGTCGATGGCGCCTAGGTTGAAAGCCTCTCCCGGACAGACCCTACAATCCAGATTTCTACTGCTCGAGGAGATTGGGCAGGGAGGGATGGGGACCGTGTTCAAGGCCCAGGATCTCGAAGACGGAGGTCGTTTGGTTGCCGTCAAAGTCCCCCTACCCGAGTATTCGAGCGGAGTCGGCAGTTGGTCCATTTCTCAACGGGAGGTCGAGATCGGCCTCAAACTTCGTCACCCCGGTATCGTGCGTTTCGTACCGTGTTCACCGAAGTGGCACCAAAATCTCGTGGTGAACGAATACCTCGCCGGAATGACCCTCGCTGAACGCATTGAGAACGGCGGTCCATTGGGCGAAGCGGAGGCGCTCAGAATCGCGAGCAAGCTGTGCGATGCCGTGGCCTATCTACACGCAGAGGGGATTGTTCATTATGATTTGAAGCCCGGCAACGTGATGTTCTGCGAGGACGGTTCGCTGCGGGTGATCGATTTTGGCGTCGCGCACCCTGTCGTCTCGGGGAGAGGACTATTTTCGGGGCAATCCTTTCCCATCGCGACCGCGGGCTACGCCGCCCCGGAACAGATTCGCCGCCGGCGAGGCCAGCGGAGCGTCGATATCTACGCGATTGGTGCCATCCTATACGAGATGCTCACGGGGCATCCGCCGTTCGAGGGTGACGATCCGTCCGCCATCGCGAGTGCCCGCCAACTGGGTGACCCGATGGCTCCGCGAGCGCTCAATCCGGCGATATCCATCGAGGCGGAGGAGATCGTTCTCAGGGCCCTGCGCCGCGATCCATCGGAACGTTATCCAAGCGCTTCGGTCTTCAAGGTGGCCCTGGACCGTCCGGCTGACGTTCGTGTGTCGGGCCTGGCGTCACGACTGATCGAGGTCACGGTCTATCGCAAGATTCGCCGCTGGGTAAGCTACGTCGGAGTCGTTGGCGTCGCGCCTCTCGCGTCGCTGGTCGGGCTGTTCGCTCTTCTCTGGTGGTACCTCGAGCGAAGGCACTAGAAACCAAGTACATTCATGGGGATTTCGTTTCGCTCTCGAACGTTGACCCAGAATGACGACGCCCCCAAGTCAGCCGCGCTCTCGCCGAGGACGACGTCACGTTCGTGCGCCGGGACGACGAGACCCCGTGCGCCTCGTGGCGATCGCCCTCTGCGTTCTGCTCGCGTTCGTGGGTGCCCTGCCGTTTGCTGCGGCCATTATCGTCCGGTCGCAACGGGTGCGGAACTGGGTGACGACTGAGACCGAGGCCCTCCTTCGCGCGCAAGGAATCGAGGCGACCTACTCCCTTGGCATTCGGCTGTGGCCGCCGTCCGTCGAGCTCACTTCGGTTCGCATCGCGTCCCCCGGTGCGAGCGCGCCGCTGCTCGAGTGCCAGCGCGTGCGAATACGCCCCAAGATACTGCCGCTGCTCGCCGGGAAGCTTGCGATCGAAGATATCTCGCTTGACAGTCCGCGGCTTCGGCTCGTCGTTCGAAATGGCAAATTGGAGAACCTTCCGACGATCTCGTCCACGCCTTCATCGGCGCCCACGGGGCCGTTTCACGCTCCGTTCAATGCCGTGGGGATCACGGATGCGTTCGCCGCGATCGATCTGGATGGCCAGTGGCTCGAGCTCAGTTCGTCGGACCTCGATGTCACCGTGGAGGACGACCCTGTCGAGGGCTCGAGCTTCGAGATCGCGCTTCGGCTAGGCGGAGCGAGATCTCGTCGCGTACGACCGCGAAACGGCGGACCTGTCGCGGTCGACGATGACGTTCTATGTTCCGCTGGAGGGCGCGTTCGGATCGAACCCCACGGCGTCCGGGTCCGCTGGTTCGACGCTGTAGGATCGGCCGATCTCGAGGCCTCGCCGAACAGCGACCCCCCGTGCGGACTGCCCGTGACCGACAAGCGCCGGGTCGAGCTCTCTCTCAGTCGCGCGCACGTGGCATTTGGTAGCGATGACAGCCCGGTTCCCAAGTTCGATGGGCACGTTCGCTTGCGCGGCCCAGTGGCGATTGTCGAGCGAATGGCATCGCTTCCTGAGACGGACGGTTGGGTCGGAGCGGAGGGTGATATTCGCTTCGACAGAAGTGCCGTCCTGCCGGAGGTCGACGGAACGCTGGAGGCCCACGACATAAGGCTCGACCAGTTCGGCTTCGCAGAGGAGCTCCACAGCCGGATACTGGTTCATCACGACGTCATTGAGAGCCCGCTGACGACTGTGAAACTGGCCGGGGGGACGACCTCGTTTTCGGACACGATCATTCTTCCGCTCTCGCGGGGCGTCCGGCTGGAGCGAACGCGGCTCGACGGGGTGAACGTCGATTTCACCGCGCTCATGCAGAAGCTCGGCGTCCATCCGCACCCGCACGTGGCCTGGGATCTTCGCGAGCTCCACGCCCCGCTCGTGTCCGGGACCTTCGTTCCTCTCAAGTTGGATGGGGAGTTTACGGCGAAAACGTATTCGTTCGGAGTATTCGATCGACCGGCCGAGGATAGCTCGCGCCAGCGTCTATTCGGCATATCGGAGGCGCAGATTGCCGCGCGACTGGCCATTCGCCCGGACGCTCTCAAGTTCTTGGATGCTCGTGTGAAGCTCCCCCATTCATCGGCGTCGGGCGCTTACGTCTCGATCGGATTCGACAACGTGCTCCGCATCGACGTCCCTTCACTTTCCGCCGACCTCGAAGATCTGTCGCCCATTGGCGGCGTGCCGCTGCGCGGACGCCTCGAGGCGAGTGCCGAGACCGGTGGGATGCTCTACCGGCCGGAGCCGAAGGGTGAAATTCGGTCCATCACGGCATTTCAGGTAGGGGACGTCTCGTTCGGGGACGTGTCGTCCGGACACGTCGACGTGGATGTGATTCATCCCGAGGTCCTCATTCAGGCGGTGCACGCGACCAGGCGCAAGAGCGCATACGACGTGGCGTCGGCGAGGTTGCGTTTCGGTGGGTCGGCGGGGATGACTCTGGATGCAAAGGCGACGAGCGGAAGCTTCGCCGTGCGCGACCTGCTGTCGATGTTCGCGCTCGATGACGACCCGCGATTCGAGGGAATCGATGCGCGGCTCTCCACGCGATCCGACGTGCATGTCGCGCTCGGTGGACCGGAGGACGCATGCGGCGGTGGATACGTCGGAGTCGAGGCGAAAAGTCATTTGACGGATGTGTCGATCTACGGAGAAAGGTTCGCGGAGGGCGACGCCGATCTATCGCTCCGTTGGCACGACCGCGACCAGGGTATCGCTGGTGCAGATGTCGACGTGCGGTCATTCGTGCTTGGAAAAGGCTCCGCCGTGGCTTCGGATGTCCTCGTGTCCGCTCGTGGGTCGACCCTGCTTGGATCCGCGTCGATCCGGCGGGGCGGCCTTCTCACCGCGCATCTCGCTGCCACGCACATCCCGCTGTCCCGTGTCGATGCTCTCGGGAAGCTCGGGCTCGAGGTCGATGGCGTGATTTCGGGTCTCGCCGACGTTTCCGGGAATCTCGATCCCTTTCGTCCGGACGTTGGATTCAGTGTTCGTGGCTCGCTCGATGTGTCGTCCGCGCGTGTGCGCGAGCTCGGCGTTCAGCCATCCCACATCGACGTTCGTATGGTGCAGCCGCTTGCGTCGGAGAAGCGATCGATCGGCAGGACCCGGTGCGGCGCGTTGATGGCCCCCGCTTTCGACCGCGCTCTATATCTCGCAAACGGACATCCGAGCGCCGAATGGAACTTGGACGGGACGCTTCTTGGAGACACGATACGCGTTCACGACATGCACGTCGGTGGTTTGTCATCGAACCTCGCGGGGCGCGTATCGCTTCGCGGAGTTGACCTCGGCCTGCTCGCTCGCCTCTTGGAAGCTCGCGAAGGGCATGCGTCAGGCGATCCTCTCTCAGCGGATCTCGGAGGGCAGCTCTGGGGTGAGCTCATCGCAGACGATGTTCCGACAAGCTCGCTATCACGCGCTCGTGCTCGGTTCGTTCTTGGGCCTTCCGTCATCTCACGAGGGAGTCAGCGTGTGATGATCAGGCCTCCCACCGAGCCTCTCGTACTCTCGTCCGATACGCTGACCATTCCGCCGGTCGAGTTGACTCTGGATACCCCCGAGGGACTTCGGGGCTCATTTGCGGTCTCGGGCGATGTCAGCCAGCTCTCGAACGACCCTAGACTGGCGCTGACGGCTCGCCTTTCCCCGACTGACTTGTCGGTGCTCCAACGTATCATTCCTAAGCTTGAGAGCTCTGTGGGGCAGATCCAAGGTGACCTGCGGGTCACGGGGCGAGCGAGCGCCCCGTCGGTGTCGGGAGTGCTGCGGGCGACCGCGGAGTCCGTCAATGTGCGGGGCTGGCCCGCCCCCCTGACCGATCTGAACGTGGAGGTCCGTGCGACGTCGTCGGCGCTGTCGGCGACCGGAAGCGTGGGCTTCTCGGGCGGGAAGATTGTGCTCGATGGCTCTCTCCCCTTGCGTGGGTTTTCATTCGGGGTGTTGCGCTCGCACGTCGTCGCGACGGGCGTGCGGCTCTCACCGGCTGACGGCGTGACGGCGACGGTCGACGCGGACCTCCAAGTTACGGTCGATCCGCACGCTCTCATGTCCCAAAACGCCCTTCCGCACGTCACTGGCGATATCACCGTGGACTCCTTCGAGTACACGCGACCCATCGCGCTGGCCGCCGATCTCGGGGCTCTCAGCACGAAGGCGAGGCGCACCGAAGTGGACGCCTATGACCCGACGCTCGACTTTCTGACTCTCGATGTGCGCATAGCGGCCCGACGGCCGTTCGTTATCAAGAACAATCTCGTCGAGGCTCAGCTCGCCGTGGATTCCGATGTTCTCGACGTCAGTGGGACGAATCAACGGGTCGGAATGCGAGGGCGTCTCCGAGTCATCCCCGGTGGTAGGATCCACTTCCAGCAGTCGGACTTCGAGGTAAGGCAGGGGACCATTCGGTTCGATGATTCCACGCGGATCGAGCCGAACATCGACGTGACCGCGATCACGGAGTATCGCCGGTACACTGACACGAGCGCCCCAACGTCCGCCGGAGCGAGCGCGAGCGGCGGAACCGGCGCGGCTGCTGCCAATTCGACTCGAGGAGGGTCTCTCTGGCGTATCACTCTGCACGCGTACGGTGAAGCCGATGATATGCACGTCGAGATGACCAGTGATCCGTCGCTGTCGCAAGAGGACATCGTCCTTCTGCTGGCGATGGGGATGACCCGTGCCGAGCTAGACCAACTTCAGGCGAGTAGCATCGGGGCGAGCATTGCTCTCAACTATCTTGGCGCTGCCAGCGGAGCCGATCGAGCCGTCAAGCAGGTGCTACCGATCATCGATGACTTTCGCTTCGGCAGCGCCTATTCGACGACGACGGGCAAGACCGAACCCCAGCTCACCATCGGAAAGCGCCTGACCAACGAAGTTCGCGCGAGTGTCACGGCGGGGCTGTCGGAGGATCGGGAGCTGCGCTCGGATATAGAATGGCGCTTTGGCAAGGGCGTTAGCGTTCAGGGGACGTACGACAATATCAACGACGTATCATCTTCGGCTCTCGGAAACCTCGGCGCAGACTTTCGCTGGCGCCTCGAGATCGAGTAGCAGTCACTTGCGTCGCATGCGCATCTCGGCGCTCGTGGTCGTCATCATCTGGCTCGGCGCCCTTCATTTGGCGCACGCACAGCAGGTCATGCCTCTGCCGCGGGCTCAGGCGGCGACCGCGGTTTCCCAGGTGCCGGTGGTCACTCCGGCGTCGGACCTGACCGAGTTCATCGGGCAAAAGATTGCTTCTGTCGTTGTCGTGCTCGATGGAAACATGTGGAACGACCCGCTTCCGGTTGTCCGATCCGCCCGCGTGGGGGATGTGTTTTCGCCAGCCGTTGGAAGGCGAGCCCTGGACGAGATTCTGGCTACCGGCGGATTTTCCCGTGCAGCGGTGTCGGTGGAGCCTGCACACGATGGCGTGCGGGTTGTCGTGCGCGCCGCGTGTCGCAGGGTGATCTCGCGCGTACAGGTCGAGACCCACGGTACGCGGCTCGACCGGCGCGAGCTCTTGGGCGCAGCGAGTCTCTCCGAGGGTGAGGACATCGTAGGCGCCGACGTCCCTGAAATGACGGCACGGCTCGCAAGCTACATGGCCCTTCACGGGTTCCCCGCGTCGACCGTCAATATATCGTCTCGACCGGCGGGGTCAGGATCCAGCGTGGTCGTCTTCGTCGATGTCGCGTCAGGCCCACCCCGCCGGATCGACGAGCGCAAGTTCTACATCTTTGACGCGCTGCCCGCCGATGTGATGCCGATGACGAAGACCTATTCGGTGGCACAGTCGGACCGCGCCGACGAGACATCTCTCGACGCCGCGGATGCGGACTTGCAGAGCCGCCTTCAGTCTGCCGGGTGGTTTCGCGCTCGTGTCGCGCACGACCTCGTTCGCGTGGATGCTCAAGCTGGTTCGCCTCGGGTGTGGCTGCGGGTGCGGATCGATTCAGGCTCACGCACCGTGGCGCGCTTCGAGGGCAACGAGCACTATGACGACGAAGCCCTATCGGGCGCACTCGGGCTCGATAGCGAGACCGACCGCGCCATACCTCATCTTTGCGACAAGCTACGAACCTTTTACGTCAAACGCGGTTTCTTGGATACCGAGGTGCGCGCCGAGGTCCGCGGCCGCGACACCGATCGCATAGAGGAGATTGTTTTCCATATCGCGGAACGCTCCCGCGTGCGAGTCGTGGAGAGGCGTTATCCGTGTTTGTCCATCGATACGATACGTGGATTGTCAAATGGAGGTCCGCGTTCGCCGGACGACATCGGCAAGGAGATCGACAGCTATCTGGATGAGGAGCTGCCCGGGGCCGATCTCCTTATCGATCCCGATCCGATCGGCTTGAGTCAAACGATCGGCACGGGCGCGGAGGTCATCGGCACTCGCCCAAGACCACTCGCACTCCTGCCGGATGCTGCGTACGTCGCCGAGACGTACGATCGAGCCGCTGAGCACATTCAGGAACTCTACCGCAACGAAGGGTTTCTCCACGCCCTCGTGGGGCCCGCACAGGTCGTCCGCGCGACGTGTGATCGCCACTCGCCTCCAGGGCAGTGCGTCGTGTCGGCGAAGCGTGCGAAGGATCTCGACGTATGTACCTATGATGCCACCGGATTGCCTCTGCCCGTAGATGAGACCGATCGCTCGGCCGTTTGCAGGCCGGATCCGTCGAAAGGCATCGCCTGCGCGTCGACGATCGAGGTCGTGCTTCCAATCAAGCTTGGCCCTCGCACGCGGCTCTGGGATCTGGCGTTCACGGGCGTACGCCACGTCAGCGAGATGGAGGTCGCGCAGGCGGCGGCCCTGCCTCTGGGCGCGCCTGTGAGTACGACGCAGATCGAAGACGCGCGCCGACGAATCGTCGATTGGTACAAGGAGCAGGGATACGCATATATCGATGTCAAATATGCACTCGAACCGTCCCTCGACGGGACTCGTGCGCGGGTTCGCTTCGACGTCATCGAGGGCGATCGCGTCCTCGTGGAATCGATCGAGATCCACGGACTCGAGCGTACGCACGAGGGCATCGTGCGTCGCCGAATCGCGCTTCGCGAAGGTGAGCCTTATCGCACGAGTGACATTTTGCGCACTCGGGAGCGCATCGCCACTCTAGGAGTGTTCTCGAGCGTATCGGTCGGGCTTGGCGACCCATACGTTCAGCAAGCGAAGAAGACGGTCGTCATCGATGTGGTCGAGAGCACATCTCAGTACGTCGAGTTTCGACCCGGGTTCTCTACCGGGGAAGGATTCAGGGGGGTCATCGAATACGGCCACAGGAATATTCTCGGGTTTGCCTGGGGGATGACCGCCCATTTGCAGGCGTCCTACCTCCCGGAATTTCTGATCTTGGACCCTGGGTTTGCCGCAAACTACAAGGCCTATGTCCACGATCTCAGTCGGATTGCGACGCGGGATACTCTCACCTTCACGTGGCCCGAGATCGGTCTCGGCCCCACTGTGCGAGGCCAGATCGACGGTATCTTCGTCAACGACATCGAGCGCGACTTCACGCTGCTCAAGGGTGCGGCCATCGGATCCATCATTTGGCGACCGGTGAAGGAATGGCAGGTGGCGGTAGGACCTAGCCTCGAACGCAACAATGTGAAGCTATTTAGCGCGGACAGCATCGCTCAATATCTCAATACACAAGAAGCGCAGGGCAACATTGGCCTTCAGCAGCTGCTGCGCGTGCCCGATGGCAACAGCAACGTGGTCGCAGGGCGTCTTATCGTGACATGGGATCGCCGCGACAATCCCTTCAATGCGCATTCGGGGACGTACGTTGCGTTGGGCGCCGAACACGTCAATTCATATCCAGACCAAGGATCGGCGAATCCGGCGTTCCAATACGAAAGCCACTTCTTCCGCCTAACGCAGACCGTTGCTGGATATATACCGGTGATGAAGCGTGTCACGCTCGCAGCGGAGCTGAGAGTTGGCGAGATCGTGAACACAGCGGCATGCCAAACGCCGTTCAACCCGAGTTCGAGCTCCACGGGTGGATCCATCCCAGCTTATTGCACGTACCCGGACCGGAGCTTTTACATGGGCGGATTCGACTCGATGCGAGGATGGGCGCAGGACAGTTTCATTCCGCAGGAGTACGCGGACGATATTGCAAAAAGCAAACTGTGCGTCACGAACACCACGACCACGTGTCCGGGAGTTCCACTCCGCGGCGGCAATTTTATGGTCAATCCACGCGTCGAGGTCCGATTTCCCGTATTCGGGCCGATCGACGCTGCGGTGTTTGGTGACTTCGGCAATCTTTGGAATGATCCCAAATACGTCATTGACACACAATTCACTCTGCGCGCCGACGTCGGAGCGGGTGTTCGAGTTCAGACGCCGGTAGGCCCCCTCGTCCTCGACTACGGCGTCAACGTGACCCGCCACCCAGCGTACGAAGACTTCGGTCAGCTTCACTTCGCCATAGGTCTTTTTTGAGCTTATCGATCACTGCCCGGCAGAAGCCTGTACTCCGAGAGCTCTTTCGAGGATCGCCGGAACGTGGGAGAGAGCCCGCTCGATGTCGAAGAGATCGGTCAATTGAGCGGCGCTCAGTTTGGACATGATGTCCGCATCCACGGAAAGCAGCTCCTGGAATCGCGCCTCCCCCTGCCACGCGCGCATCGCATTGCGCTGAACCCATACGTACGCGGTTTGACGGGCGACGCCGGCATCGACGAGTGCGAGCAAGACGGATTCACTGAAAAAGAGCTCCCCCGCATCCTCGACGTTCTTTTTCATACGTTCCGGATATACGACAAGCCTGTCCACCAGCCCGGCCGCGCGGTCCAGCATGAATGCGAGCGTGCTAGTCGCGTCGGGAGCGATCATTCGTTCGACCGACGAATGCGAAATGTCCCGCTCATGCCAGAGCGCCACGTCTTCGAGCGCGGGCACGACCGCCGCCCGTACGATCCGCGCGAGACCGCAAAGGTTTTCGCTGAGGATCGGATTGCGCTTGTGGGGCATCGCGCTCGATCCCTTTTGACCTGCTGTGAAGGCTTCTTCCGCTTCACCCACTTCACTGCGCTGCCAATGGCGAACGTTGGTCGCGAGTCGCTCGATGCCCGCGGCAACTAGGGCGAGCGATGCGAAGTATGCCGCGTGCCTGTCGCGCGCCACGACTTGAGTCGCCGCAGTCTCCGGCTGCAGGCCGAGCATCCCGAGGGCCCGGCGCTCGATATCGGGAGAGAGATGCGCGTACGTGCCTACCGCCCCCGCGATCTTTCCGACCGCGATTTCGTTGCGAGCTGCCAGGAGACGCGTGCGTCCGCGAGACAGCTCGGCGTGGTGACCGGCTAGAACGAGTCCAAACGTCACCGGCTCGGCGAATATGCCGTGACTCCGTCCCATCATCGGGGTCTTGGCGTGCTCTCTGGCGCGCGTCGCGAGCGCTGTCAGCACCCGATCGAGCCGAGCCAGCAATCTGTCTCCCGCATCGCGAAGCAACACTGCGAACGCGGAATCCAGTACGTCGCTGGAGGTCATCCCGCGATGAAGCCACCGGGCGTCGGCACCGGCCAGCTCCTCGACGTGCGTCAGAAACGCGATGACGTCATGCTTGGTCGTTCGCTCAATCTCGTCGATTCGCTCAGGGTTGAGTACCGGCTGCTTGCTGCGAATCGCTGCTGACGTACCGCGGGGAACATTTCCCGCTTCTTCCATCGCCTCGCAAGCGCAAAGCTCAACCTCGAGCCAAGTGCCGTAGCGACGAGAAGAGGACCAAAGCTCAGCGAAGTCGTTGGGTGTGTATCGGGGTATCACGAGCTGGCCCGTACCACAGTAGAAGGCCGGTGTCTTTCGG
>Ga0182030_10014493_pt1 | contig 15545 bp, 13 predicted proteins | sample 812S3MmetaG_FD_121299 | JGI IMG/M metagenome (GOLD analysis project Ga0182030, IMG submission 121299) | Permafrost microbial communities from Stordalen Mire, Sweden - 812S3M metaG (Illumina Assembly) | ecosystem: Environmental > Terrestrial > Soil > Wetlands > Permafrost | place: Sweden... | reverse complement strand
CCGCCGGGCGATGGCCGGCCAGGTCTCCTCGGGCAGGCCGGCCATTCGCACGCGCAAAGCGCGGATCCCGAGGTTGGCGGCGAACTCCAGGTCCGTGTCGCGATCGCCGATCATGTAGCTCTGATCCGGGTCGGGCGGATGGGCGGCGACGAATTCACGCACCAGACCGACGTGGGGTTTGCGGCAGCCGCAGGCTTCGCGTTTGAAGTGCGGACAGATGAACACCGCCTCGAATTCGATGCCCTGCGAGGAGAACAGCGACACGATGAACTGATGAGCCCGCTCGAAGGCTTCGTACGGCAGGCTCGGCGTTCCGAGGCCGTCCTGGTTCGTCACCATGACGAAACGGAATCCGGCACGCTTGAGCTCGAGAAGGGCCGGGATGACGCCGGGCAGCAGCCGGATCTTCTCCAGGCTGTCGACCTGTTCGTCCGACGGCTCCTCGTTCAAGGTGCCGTCCCGATCGAGGAACAGGAACTTCGATCCGCTCATCGGGCCCCCACGCTGTCGAGAAGAATGTCATTTTGCGCGCGCGTGCCGACCGAGACCCGCAGGGATTTCGGCAGCGCCGGGTTCGAGCGCAAGTCGCGTACGATGGTTCCGCCCGCCATGCTTCCGGTCATGAATCGGCCGGCGTCATTGCAGTCGATCAGGAGGAAATTCGCATCGCTCGGCCATACCCGCTCGACCCAGGGGGAGGATGCGAGACGCCGGGCCAGATAATCGCGCTCGGCGAGAAGCGCGGCGAGTCGGTCGCGTGACGCGGCCACCTCGCCCGGACGCAGCGCGCGCAGCGCCGCTTCGATGGTCGGCTGCGCCAGGCAGTACGGCGGAATCACCCGTCGGGCGAGCTGGATCATGTCGGGAGACCCCAGCAGCGCACCGATGCGCGCACCGGCGAGCGCGTGAGCCTTCGACAGCGTGCGCAGCACGACCAGGGTCGGGAAACGGCCGAGCCAGCGGGTGAGACTGGCCTCGCGCGACCACTCTATGTAGGCCTCGTCGACCACCACCATCGCCCGCCCGTCGAGCGCAGTGCAAATGGTCTCCAGCGTGCCGGCGTCGACCGAGTTGCCGGTGGGGTTGTTCGGGGAACAGAGATAGACCAGCTTGATCTGCGGCCGCCATGCCGCGAGCAGCGCAGTCGCATCCACGGCCCACCCGCGCGCCGGGTCGAGCGCCAGGTCTGTCACGCCGGCTCCCTGTATGTGAGCCGCCACCTGATACATCCCGAAGGTGGGCGTGCACTGCAGAATCGCGTCGATGCCGGGACGCAAATAGATGCGCGACAACACGTCGATGGCCTCGTCGCTGCCGCGCGCCACCAGCAGCTGCGCGGGTGCCACTCCGTACAGCCCCGCCAGGCGTTCGACCAGCGCCGCCGGCTGCGGCTCCGGGTAGCGGTTCAGTCCGTGTTCCGTCGAGTCCCCCGGCGGCCGCCAGGGCGCTTCGTTGGCATGCAGGCGGGTCAGCGTCGGCAGCCACGCAGCGTGCGAGTACGGCTTGAGCGTGAGGATCTCCGGCCGCGCGAGGGCAAGCACCGCGTTCATGAACGAGAGTCCAGCGCGCGGAGGCGGACCGTCACCGCCTCGGCGTGCGCGTCCAACCCCTCGAGTCCGGCGAGAACACGTGCGGTGGGCCCGAGCCCCCGAAGGCCGTCGGGAGTCAGTTCCTGCACGGTGATGCGTTTCTGAAAGTCCTCCAAACCGAGGCCGCTGTAGGCTCGGGCAAACCCGTAGGTGGGCAAGGTGTGGTTGGTTCCGCTGCAGTAATCGCCCATCGACTCCGGCGACCAGTCCCCTAGAAACACGGAACCGGCGGCGGTGACGCGGGCAAGCCAGGCGCGCGGTTCGCGCACCTGGAGCAGCAAATGTTCGGGTGCATATTCGTTCGACAACTCGAGCGCGGTGTCGAGCGTATCCACCACGAGCAGGCGGATGTTCGCGACCGACTCGTTCAGGATCGACACGCGGCTCAGGGTCGTGCGCTGCCGTAACAGGGCTGCGGCCACGCGCTGCGCCAGCGCGGAAGACGGCGTCACGAGCAGGGCCTGCGCATCCGGGCTGTGCTCGGCCTGGGCGAGCAGGTCGGCCGCAACGAACTCCGCCCGTGCGGCGTCGTCGGCGACGATCATGACCTCCGTCACGCCGGCCGGCAGGTCGGCGGCGGCGCCCGCCGCGTCGTTCGAGACCAGGAGCTTGGCCGCCGTCACCCAGGCGTTGCCCGGGCCGAACAGCTTGTCGCACTTCGGCACCGACTGGGTGCCGTAGGCCATGGCGGCGATTGCCTGGGCGCCACCGATCTTGAAAACCCGCTCGATCCCGGCCTTGCGCGCCGCGACGAGCACCGCGGGGTCGGCCGCACCGCTGCGCGTCGGCGCCGTGCACATCACCCGCACCGGACAGCCGGCAATCGCGGCGGGTACGGCCAGCATGATCGCGGTGGAGGGCAGCGGTGCCGAGCCCGCCGGAACGTAGAGTCCTACCGCACGCACCGCGACGCTGAACCGCTCGCACAGGACGCCAGGGGCGGTCTCGACCCGTAGCGGCGGAGCGGCCTGTGCCTCGTGAAACGCACGCACCGTCCCGATGGCGCGGTCGATGGCCGCCTGCTGCTCCGGCGCCAGGGCGCCCGCGGCCGCTTCGAACTCCGGTTCCGAAACTTCGAGGTCGCCGAGCCGTACACCGTCGAGGCGCTCGGTCAGTTCGCGCAGCGCGGCATCGCCGTCCTGGCGGACGCGGTCGATGATGCCCCGGGCAGTCGCGGCGGTGGCCGCGGCATCGCGGGCGGCGGGCCGCCGCAGTGCGTCGCGGCGCTCGGATGCCGTCAGGGAATGCCAGTCGAGGATGCGCACAGGCGGTATTCCAGAGGCCTATGCGAGCATCTTTTCGACGGGCAGCACCAGCACGGAGCTCGCGCCGGCGCTCTTCAGATCCTCGAGGAGTTCCCAGAACACGTTCTCGCGGCACACGGCGTGCACCGCGACGCGATCTCCGAGTCCCTCGAGCGGGATGACCGTCGGTGCCTCGCTGCCGGGCAGCAGCCTGGCAATGGCCGGCAGCGCCGAGCGCGGCGCGTGCAGCATGATGTACTTGCTGCCCTTCACCGCCTCGACTCCGTCGATGCGCATCAACAGACGCCGGGTCCAATCCTTCTTCTCGTCGGGAATCGGCACGGGCGTGCGGATCAAAACCGCCTGGCTCTCGAGCACCGTTTCGGCCTGGCGCAGGTGATTGGCGGCCAAGGTCGACCCCGTCGATACGAGATCGCAGATCACGTCGGCGCGGCCGAGCCGCGGTGCGATCTCGACGGCGCCCGACAGCACCACGACCTCCGCGGCGATGTCCCGTTCGGCGAGAAACCGCGCCAGTATATTGGGGTAGGTCGTGGCGATGCGCTTGCCGCGCAGCGATGCCGCGTCGCGATAGTCGAAACCGTCGGGCACCGCGATGCACAGTTTGCAGCGTCCGAAATCCAGTAACTGGGCGGTTTCGAAGAGGGGGGCGACGCCGCGCGCCTCGAAAGCCAGCCGCTTTTCCTCCACCACGTTCAGTCCCACCAGGCCGAGATCGCACACATCCTCCTGGACGAGATCGGGAATGTCGTCGTCCCGCACGAACAACACGTCGAGCGGCATGTTCTCGCCGTAGCACATGAGCTGGTCCTTGCCGCGGCTGAACTTGAGACCGCAACGGGCGAGCAGGTCGAGCGAACTGTCGGTGAGGCGGCCGCTCTTTTGTATGGCTATCTTCAGTCGCATGGCTGTCTCCGGAGCGCGCGGGGCGCTCAGGCGTTCGGTTTGAGGCGGTCGGTGACGGCCCGGTAGCCGCCGTTGCCGGACGTGAGATAGCGGGCCACACGGCTGATCGTCGTGACGCTCACCCCGGTCTGCTTGTGGATCTCGCGGTAGGGCAGGCCGCGCTCGAGCAGCTCGACCACCGCCCATCGGTCGGCCATGGCCTGCAGTTCGGCGGGCGTGCAGAGGTCGCGGAAGAAACTCCGGCATTCCTCGACCGTGCGCAGGGCGAGGATGGCCGTGTACAGCGCGCGTTCGTGCTGTTGTTCCTGGCGGACGGTGACCGGACGGTTCGTTTTCATGAGCGGCAGTGCATGTATTAGTACGCTAGTACGTTAATACATTGGTAGGAAGGATGCAAGCTGCCGGCTTGACGCGACCGGCCGCCATCCTTAAAATTCGGTGGCTTATCTAGACCGGCTGAGGGAAAGGCCCTTAGAAGCCGGGGCAACCACCGGACAACCCCCTCGGGGTCGTGCGGAACGGTGCCAACTCCTGCGGTGACGGGCGGTCGGGCCCGCCATCGGTAGATAGGCGGCGGCTAGGGCGGTGTTGTGTCCTATCGGTCGAAGAGCGTCGTGCTCCACGGGGGTTATGTCAACCTGCGAGGAGCGATTTTTCGGTGACGCCACACATTTCAGCCAATCCATCGGATGCGCCCGGACGCACCGCGGCGCCGGTCATCGATTCGTGCGTCGAGCTCCCGGCATCCTGGCGTCTTCACCACGGAGACGTCCTCGTCGATTCCCGGATGGCATTTCGTCTCTCGGGGCCGGCCGATGCTCCCGTTGTCGCGGTGCTCGGCGGGATTTCCGCACATCGCCATCTGGCCGGCGCGGCAGGGTGGTGGGCCGGCATCGTCGGTTCCGGTCTCGGCGTCGACACCGATCGTTTTCGTGTTCTGGGGATCGACTACATCGGAGGCATGGGCGACAGCACGACCCCCGGCGGCGGGTCCACGTTTCCCGCCGTGAGCTCGCACGATCAGGCCGAGGCCTTGAGGCACATCGTGCTCCAGCTGGGCATCGGTTCGCTGCACGCAATCGTGGGCGCCTCTTACGGCGGCATGGTGGCCTTGAGCTTTGCGGCACGGCATGCGCCCCTGGTGAACCGCATCGTCGTGGTGAGCGCCGCGGACAGGTCCCAGGTGCTGTCGACCGCATGGCGCAGCGTGCAGCGCCAGATCGTGCGCGAGGCGCTTGCCCGCGGCGACGGTCCGGCGGGTCTTAAACTGGCGCGGGCGCTGGCGATGGCGACCTACCGCAGCCCCGGGGAGTTCGCGGTGCGCTTCGCCGGTCCGCCGGTGCGTGACGGGGCCCGGTTCCGGTTTCCGGTCGAAGGTTACCTCTTCGCGCGCGGCGACGACTATGTGCAGAAGTACCGGGCCGAATCGTTTCTTGCGTTGAGCGAGTCGATCGATCTGCACCATGTAGAGCCGGCCCAGGTGCGTACGCCCGCGACGTTGATCGCGGTGCGGGAGGATCAGCTGGTCCCCTTCGCAGACATGCAGTCGCTGGCGGGGCGGCTCGGCGGACCCTGCCGCTTGATCGCCTTGAATTCGATTTTCGGACACGACGCCTTCTTGAAGGAGAGCGCCGTCCTCAATCCCCACATCAATACAGCACTTGCGGAGCAGTCGACATGAACCAAGCCGCCAACGGCAAGAAAGGCCTCGCCACACGATCGGTGCGGGCCGGATTGGAGTCCGACGCGCAGTTCGGTTCCGTCGTCCCCCCCATCTATCTCTCGACCAACTTCGCGTTCGAGGGTTACCGCCAGCCGCGGCGTTACGACTACTCGCGCTCGGGGAATCCCACGCGCGATCAGCTGGGCGGCGCTCTCGCGGACCTGGAAGGCGGCGCCGGTGCCGTCGTCACCTGCACGGGGCTGGCGGCCATCACCTTGATCTTGTCGACGCTGCCTGCCGGAGCGCGCGTGCTCGCGCCTTACGATTGTTATGGTGGAACGTACCGGCTGCTCGATGCCCTGCGCCGGAAGGGCACTCTCGCGGTGGATTTCATCGACCAGGCGGACGGCGCCGAACTGGCCCGCGCACTCAGTCTGCGGCCGGCCCTGGTCTGGATCGAGACGCCGAGCAACCCTTTGCTGCGGGTGGTCGACATCCGCGCGACGGCGGATGCATCCCATGCGGCCGGCGCGTTGGTGGCCGTGGACAACACCTTCCTCTCGCCCCTGTGGCAGCAGCCGCTCGCCCTCGGCGCCGATCTCGTCATGCATTCGACGACCAAATACCTCAATGGGCACAGCGACGTGGTCGGCGGTGCGGTGATCGCCGCCACCGCGGAGCTGACGCAGAACCTGGCCTGGTGGGCGAATGCGATCGGCGTCACGGGTGCGCCGTTCGACAGCTTCATGACCCTGCGCGGTGTGCGATCGCTGCACGCCCGCGGACGGGTGCACGCCGAGAACACGGCGGCTGTCGTGGAGACGCTCGCCGCCCACCCCGCCGTGCAGCAGGTCTATTATCCCGGACTCCCATCGCATCCCGGTCACGCGCTGGCGCGTCGTCAGCAGAGCGGTTTCGGCGCCATGCTGAGCTTCGATTTGAGGGGTGGGGAGCCGGCCGTCCAGGCGTTTCTCACGGGGCTCGAATGTTTCACACTGGCCGAGTCGCTGGGCGGGGTGGAGAGCCTGATTTCACATCCCACGAGCATGACCCATGCTGGCATGGAGGAATCGGCGCGCCTGCGCGCGGGCATTCACCCGGGACTGCTCCGCATCTCGGTCGGCATCGAGGATCCGGCGGACCTGGTGGCGGATCTGGGCGCCGCATTGGAACGGGCGGCGGTTCATCCGGCGCCGCTCGCCCGCGCGAGCGCGTAACGCGTCGCGCCCTTACGGTTTACGCAGCGCGGCGAGCACCGCGTCCCCTGCCGCGCGGGTGGTCACGGACGCCGCTCCCGCGGCGACCAGATCGGCTGGACGTGCACCGCCCACGACCGCGGCGGACACCGCGGCCTCGAGGGCCTGCGCTTCCGCTTCCAGTTTGAGGGCATAACGCAGCAGCAGCGCGGCGCTCAAGATCGTGGCGTAGGGGTTCGCGATGCCCCGGCCGGCGATGTCGGGCGCCGAGCCATGAATGGGTTCGAACAATCCGCCGCTCCCTGCAGCTCCGAGCGAAGCGGACGGCAGAAGCCCGAGGGAGCCGGCCAGCATCGACGCCTCGTCGGTGAGAATGTCTCCGAACATGTTCTCGGTCACGATGACGTCGAAATCGCGTGGCCGCCGGAGCAGGTGCATCGCCGCCGAATCGACCAGCATGTGTTCGAACGCCACGTCTGGAAACTCGGCGGGAAGGATCCGCTCGACCACCGCGCGCCAGAGCCGGGAGGTCTCGAGCACGTTGGCCTTGTCCACCGAGGTCAGCGTGCGGCGGCGCGTCTGCGCAAGCCCGGCCGCGAGCCGGACCACGCGTTCAATTTCGCTCGCGCTGTACCGGCAGACGTCCACCGCCTCCGTCGCGGTGCGATGTTTGTCGCCGAAGTAGATTCCTCCGGTCAGTTCGCGCACGACCATGATGTCGACGCCATGCAGGAGCTCCGCCTTGATCGGCGACGCATCGAGCACGGCCGGATGAGGAACGACGGGGCGCAGATTGGCGAACAGCCCCAGGGCCTTGCGCAGGCCGAGCAAACCCTGTTCCGGCCGAACCTTTGCGGCCGGATCGGACCACTTGGGACCGCCGACCGCGCCGAGCAGCACGGCGTCGGCGCGCTCGCACACCGTGAGCGTGGCCGCCGGCAGCGGTTCACCGGTTGCATCGATCGCCGCGCCACCGATGAGCGCGGCTTCGAATCGGAAGGAATGGCCGAATTTCGCTGCGATGCCCCCGAGCGCCCGAACGCCCTCCGCGGTGACCTCGGCACCGATGCCGTCGCCCGCGAGCACCGCGATGGTCGCCGTCACCATGGGCGGGTCGCCTCGTAGCGTTCAATGTCGGGCAGCTTGCTACGCAGATAACCGAGTTCGTCGACGCCGTTCAACAGGCAGTGACGCGCGAACGCCTCGATCGGGAACCCGACCGACGCACCGGTGGACAACGTGAGCCGGGCGGTGGCCAGGTCGATGTCGACCTCCGTGCCTTCGTGCGTCAGCAGCCAATCTGCCGTGGCCGCGTCGACGGTGATGGGCAGAAGGCCATTCTTCAGGGCGTTGCTCTTGAATATGTCAGCGATCTCAGTGCTGATGACGGCGCGAAAGCCGTAGTCGAGCAGCGCCCAAGGCGCGTGTTCACGCGATGAACCGCAGCCGAAGTTGCGCCCGGCGACGAGGATCCGGCAGCCCGCCGCGGCAGGGCGGTTCAACACGAAGTCGGGATTGGGGCTGCCGTCGGCCAGGTAGCGCCAGTCCGCGAACGCCTGTCGCCCCAGCCCTTCCTTCGTCGTCGTCGTGAGAAAACGCGCCGGAATGATTTGATCGGTGTCGATGTTGCTGGACGTTATCACCACCGTCCTCGAACGCACGCGTTGCAATGGCTCCATCAGACCAGCTCCCTCGGATCTGTGATCCGGCCCTTGACGGCGCTCGCGGCCGCGGTCAGCGGACTGACCAGCAGCGTGCGCGCACCGACGCCCTGCCGGCCCTCGAAATTTCGATTGCTGGTGCTCACGGCATACTGGCCCGGTCCCACGGTGTCGCCGTTCATCCCCAGGCACATCGAACACCCCGACTCACGCCAGTCCGCACCGGCATCCTTGAAGATTTGCGCAAGTCCGAGCGCTTCGGCTTCGCGCTTGATCTGCTGTGACCCCGGCACGATGAGGAGCTTCACGCCGGGTGCGACCTTGCGGCCCTTGAGCACCCGCGCGGCCGCCTGAAGGTCCTCGAGGCGCCCGTTCGTGCAACTGCCGATGAAGACGACGTCGATGGGCTTGCCCAGCAGCGCATCGCCGTCCGTGAATCCCATGTAGGCGAGCGCCTTTTCGTGAACGGGGTCCGTGCTTCCCGCGCCGCCCGGGATCGATCCGGTCACGGGGATCACCATGCCGGGATTCGTTCCGTAGGTGATCATCGGCTCGATCGCCGATGCGTCGATGTCGACGGACGCGTCGAAGATCGCCTCCGGATCACCGGCGAGGGCGCGCCATCGCGCCACGGCCGCATCCCAGTCGCCGCCTGCCGGCGCGCGCGGCCGGCCCTTCAGGTAGGCAAACGTGGTTTCGTCCGGCGCAATCATGCCGCCCCGTGCGCCGGCCTCGATCGACATGTTGCAGACCGTCATGCGCTCGTCCATGGTCAAGCCGCGAATCGTCGACCCGCGGTATTCGAGGACATAACCGGTACCGCCGGAGACGCCGATCTTGCCGATGATGTGGAGGATGAGATCCTTCGCACCGACGCCGGGCCGCAGATCGCCCTCGACGTTGATGGCGAAGGTCTTCGGCTTGCGCTGCAGGAGGCACTGGGTCGCAAACACATGGCCGACCTCGGTGCTGCCGATGCCGAAGGCGAGTGCGCCGAACGCCCCGTGGGTGCTGGTGTGGCTGTCCCCGCAGACGATCGTCATCCCCGGCTGGGTGGCACCGAGCTCCGGGCTGATGACGTGCACGATGCCGCGACGCGAGTCCCGCATGTCGAACAGTTCGAGGCCGAAATCCGCGGCGTTTTTTTCGAGCTGCCGCACCTGCCGGGCGGCGGCATCGACCTTGATGGGAATCCTGCCGAACACCTGATCGCTGCTGGTCGGCGTGGAGTGGTCCATCGTGGCGAGGGTGCGTCCGGGCCGGCGCACCGGCAACGAGAGCGACCGCAGCACGCTGAACGCCTGCGGCGTCGTCACCTCATGAATGAGGTGAAGGTCGATATAGAGAACGGCGGGCGTGTCCGTCGTTTCCGGCACCACCTCGTGCGCACTCCAAACCTTGTCGAACAGCGTGCGTGCGGCCATGATGCACCCCCTATGCCTTGCCGGATTCCAGCCACGGCATGCGGGCCCGCAGCTGAGCACCGACCTTTTCGATGGGATGCTTCAGATCCGCCTTCAACAGCTTGTTGTACTTCTGTCGTCCGGACTTCGTCTCGTTGATCCACTGACGGGCGAATTTGCCCTGTTGAATTTCACCAAGGATTTTTTTCATCTCCTTTTTGGTGGCCTTGTTGACGACGCGGGGTCCGCGGGTGAGGTCGCCGTACTTGGCGGTCTCGCTGATGAAGCGGTGCATCTTCGTGATGCCGCCCTCGTGCAGCAGGTCGACGATCAACTTCAACTCGTGCAGGCATTCGTAGTAGGCGACCGCGGGCTGATAGCCGGCTTCCACCAGGGTTTCATAACCCTTGACGACGAGTTCGGTGGCGCCGCCGCACAACACCGCCTGTTCCCCGAACAGATCCGTCTCGGTTTCCTCGGCAAACGTGGTTTCGAGAACACCGCCGCGGGTTCCGCCGATGCCGTGGGCGTAGGCAAGCGCATTGGCCTTGGCATGTTTCCCGGGGTTCTGCGCCACGGCGATGAGGCACGGCACGCCCCGGCCCTGTTGATACTGGCGGCGCACCAGGTCGCCCGGACCCTTCGGCGCGATGAGCACGACGTCCAGATCCTTGCGCGGCTTGATCTGTTTGAAATGGACGTTGAATCCATGCGCGAACAGCAGGGTCGCGCCCGGCTCGAAATCCGTCTTCAACTCCTCGTACAGCGCTTTCTGCGTCATGTCGGGCACCAGCATCGCGACCAGTTGGGCGCCCTTCACGGCGGCCCTCGGCTCCAGCACCTTCAGGCCGTCCTTTTTGGCCTTGTTCCAGCTCGCGCCCTTGCGCACCCCGACCACGACGTCGAAACCGCTGTCATGCAGGTTCAGCGCATGCGCGCGACCCTGGCTCCCGTAGCCGAGGATCGCGATCCGCGCTCCGAGAAGTGCTTTCTTGTCGACGTCTTTTTGCGAATACAAACGCATGAAGTGCTCCCTGTGACACCTGGTCGTGAAATTTGAAAACGGTGAAGCTTGAAAAATACAAAACCCCGGAACCTCGAGACTGTGCAGGCTCGAGCGGGGTCTCGTGAAATATAGCGAAGTGCCCTGTTAACTAGCCGTAAATAGCAACACAGAATCTCTTATGATGCAAGGGCTGCGGCGGTTCCTTCGTCTCCTCCAAAGGTGAGCCAACCATGAGTGCCGACCCCTTGAATAGCGTGCCCCTATGGCTGCTGTACGACGACGAGGTTGAATCGTGGCGCGGGAATCAGCCGGCCGCGGTCGCGGCCTGGGTCGCCGAGCAGGCCTTCAAAGGTGAACGGCACCGCGTGGCGTTGATACCTGACGCGGCCGGTGCGCTCGCCCTCGCGGTGGGCGGACTCGGCAAGCGCCAGGGCGCCCTGTCGCTGTGGTATGCCGCCGGATTCGCCGAACGCCTCCCGCCGCGCCGGTACCGGCTGGCGCAGTCCTGGAGCGATGCGGAGGCGACGCAATTGTGCCTCGGGTTCGCCTACGGCGCATACCGGTTCGAACGCTACCGGCAGCCCAAGCCCGACCGCGCGGCCTGCATCGAAGCGCCGGCGAATGCCGATCAAGCCTACGTGGTGGCGGCGGCCGATTCCTTGAAGCTCGCGCGCGATCTCATCAATACGCCGGCCGGCGACATGGGACCCGCGGAATTGGCCGCCGCGGTGCGTCTGGTGGCGAAACGGCGGGGTGCGGCTTATCACGAGTGGGTGGGATCCGAACTGCTCGCCGCGGGTTTTCCCAGCATCCATGCGGTCGGACGCGCCAGTGCCGCCGCGCCGCGGCTGCTCGACCTCCACTGGTCTCCGCCCGGAGGAGAGGATCTGCCGCACGTGACTCTCGTCGGCAAGGGGGTGTGCTTCGATACGGGTGGTCTCGACATCAAGCCGAGTTCCGGGATGGCGCTGATGAAGAAGGACATGGGCGGGGCGGCCGTGGCGCTGGCACTCGCCGACCTGCTCATGACCGGCGGCATCCGCGCCAACCTGCGCCTGTTGATCCCGGCCGTCGAGAACTCGATCAGCGGCGACGCGTATCGGCCCGGCGACGTGCTCGCGACCCGCAAAGGCCTGACCGTGGAGGTGGGCAACACCGACGCCGAAGGAAGGCTGGTGCTGTGCGACGCACTGGCATTGGCGGACGCCGAGCGGCCCGATTTGTTGATCGATTTCGCCACCCTCACGGGCGCCGCCCGGGTGGCCCTCGGCCCCGAACTTCCGGCGCTGTTCGGCAGCGACGACCGCCTGGTCGAGGAGCTCGCGCGCGCGGCGGCAGCCGTACACGATCCGCTCTGGCCCATGCCGCTGTGGGCAGGCTATGACGATGAACTCGGCAGCAAAATAGCGGACCTCAACAACGTGGCCGCGTCGGGATTCGCGGGCGCCATTTTCGGCGCGCTGTTCCTGCGCCGCTTCGTCACGGAGACGCCGTGCTGGCTGCACATCGATCTGTATGCCTGGAACCCGAAGGAACGGCCGGGGCGCGGCATCGGCGCGGAGGCGCAGGCGGTGCGGGGGGTCTACCGGTTCCTGGTCGAGCGTTATGGCGCGGCAACGGGCGGCGGCTGATGGGGGCCGAATGTCGTTGCAAGTTGGCAACGCGCATCGCTATGCTCCGCCGCTGAAATTTTAACCCTCCCAGAGAAAAGCTACATGGCCAAGAAGTCCAAGCCTGCCGCAACCCGCGGTGTCGACCCACGTCCGTTCTCCAGCCTGGTCGTGGACGGCGTGAAGCAGGCGCCGGCCCGCGCCATGCTGCATGCCGTCGGGTTCAGCGACGACGATTTTCGCAAGCCCCAGGTCGGCATCGCTTCCACGTGGAGCAATTTGACGCCCTGCAATATGCATATCGACGAACTCGCCCGCTTGGCCGCGGCCGGGGTCGAGGCGCAGGGCGCCAAGGCCCTGACGTTCGGGACGATCACGGTCTCCGACGGCATTTCGATGGGCACCCCGGGCATGCGCTACTCCCTGGTCTCGCGGGAAGTCATCGCCGACTCGATCGAGACCGTGGCGGGAGCGCAGGGGTTTGACGGCATACTCGCCATCGGCGGTTGCGACAAAAACATGCCAGGTTGTCTGATGGCGCTTGCCCGCCTCGACCGTCCGGCGGTATTCGTGTACGGCGGCACCATCCGGCCCGGCGCCGACAAGAGCGACGTGGTATCGGTGTTCGAGGCGGTGGGGGGCTTTGCGCGCGGTGTTGTATCGGAACAGCAACTGAAGTTCGTCGAGCGAACGTCGATTCCGGGCCCGGGCTCGTGCGCCGGCATGTACACGGCCAACACGATGGCGTCCGCAATCGAGGCCATGGGCATGAGCCTGCCGAACAGTTCCGCACAGGATGCCGTGTCCGGTCAGAAGCGTGACGACAGCCATCGGGCCGGTGAGGCGGTGGTCAGGCTCATCAAACTGGGACTCAGGCCGCGCCAGATCATGACGCGGAAGGCATTCGAAAACGCCATCACCGTCGTCATCGCGCTGGGCGGCTCGACGAACGCCGTCCTGCATCTGCTCGCGATCGCCTCCTCGGCCGGCGTGAAATTGAAGCTCGACGATTTCACCCGCCTCGGCCGGCGCGTGCCGGTGCTGGCCGACCTGCGCCCGAGCGGCCGGTTTTCGATGTCCGAGCTGGTGGCCATCGGCGGGATTCAGCCCCTCATGAAAACGCTTCTCGATGCCGGGTTGCTGCACGGCGAGTGTCTGACCGTCACGGGGGCGACCCTCGCGGACAATCTGCGCGCCGTGGCTCCGTATCCCGCCGCGCAGCAGATCGTGCGGCCGCTGGCGGATCCCATCAAGAGGGACAGCCACCTGGTGATTCTCTACGGCAATCTGGCCCCTGAGGGTGCGGTTGCAAAAATTACAGGGAAGGAAGGACTGACCTTTTCCGGCAAGGCGAGAGTTTTCGATTCGGAGGAGGCCTCCCTCGAAGGCATCCTCGGCGGCAAGGTCAAGGCGGGCGACGTGGTGATCATCCGTTACGAGGGCCCGCGGGGCGGTCCGGGAATGAGGGAAATGTTGAGCCCCACGGGTGCCATCGTCGGGCGCGGTTTGGCGGGCGACGTCGCCTTGATCACGGACGGGCGTTTCTCCGGCGGCAGCCACGGCTTCGTCGTCGGTCACGTCTCCCCGGAGGCGGCCGCGGGCGGACCGCTCGCCCTGGTGCGGACCGGTGATCCGATCACCATTGATGCGGAGCGTCGCGAGATAACGTTGCACGTCAGCGCGGCGGAACTCAGGCGGCGCCGCAAGGTTTGGACGCCCCCGAAACCCTATGCGAAGCGCGGCGCGCTGGCGAAATATTCCAAGGTGGTGTCCAGCGCATCGCTGGGTGCCGTCACCGACCTGGAGTAAGTCAAGTCGAGGCTCAAGTCGTGCTTGCAGTGCGGGCGGGATATGTGTCAGTCTCTTTACTCGCCGAAAGGAACTCTTACAGGGACGCCGCTGATCAATTCTACGGTGTGAGTTCGAAACGCGTGTAGCGGACATGCTCAGCAACGGCAGCGTTCAAGAGCGCGGTCTATATAGAGAACCAGTCAGGGGTAGGGTCGAAACCAGAGTTATGTACAAATACGAACAGCCATCACTGTTTTCCGGCAAGCGTGGCCTCGCACTGATTGCCGTCATCGTCTTGCACGTCCTCATCGGTTGGGCGTTCTACTCGGGCCTGGCGATGCGTCTGGCCTCGAACATCATCCCGCCGGTGGAAATCGCGCAGATCGAAAAGCCCAAGGACGTGGACAAGCCGCCCCCGCCGCCGCCCAAACTCGAAGAGATCAAGCCCTACGTGCCGCCGCCGGAGTTCGTCGACATCCAGGCGCCGGCCGAGCAGACGAATGCCATTGCGGTGGTGACGCAGACGCAGGCCCCCGTCGCCGCGCCGGTCGCGGCGGCGCCGCCGGCGCCGAAGCCTGCCGGCACCAACATCAAGATGGATCCGAAGCACCCCCTCAAGATCGGCGAGGAGTATTACCCCGACGCCTCGAAGCGTGCGAACGAGGAAGGCCGGTGCATCGTGACGGTGACCGTCAGCGCCGACGGCAAGATCACGAACGAGTCGATTCAGACGAGTTCCGGCTTCCCCCGCTTGGACGAGGCATGCCTGAAGGGCGTGCACGGCCAGCGCATGATTCCGGCGACCGAGGACGGCAAGCCGGTGGAGAAGACTGTCGCGTTGCCCATTGTTTGGAAGCTTACGAATAAGTAGCGCCCGGGATTCGGGCGATTTTTTTTAGATCCGTCAATCAAACTTGTCTACGTAGAGGAAATCGGTCCATGCCAGAGACTACCGTCGAAAATCCGTTTGGCCTTAATGCCCTCATCCAGCAGGGCGACCTGGTCCAAAGGTCCACGCTCGTCATTTTGTTGATCATGTCGCTGCTCACGTGGTTCATCATGATCACGAAATTTTTCGACCAGCGCCGCATGCGCCTCCAGGCGGAGGAAGCCGAAAAGGAATTTTGGAGTTCCAACAGCCTGACCGACGCACTCGGCAAGCTGAAGGGCGCGGGGAATCCGTTCCGTGCGCTCGCGGAAACCGGGAAACAGGCGTACGAGTACCACGAAGTGAACAAGGCCCGCTTGTCGGGTGCGATCGGCACCAGCGATTGGATCACCGAGTCGTTGCAGCGAACGGCCGACGCGGTCGTCAGCCGCATGCAGGCCGGTCTTCCGGTGCTCGCGTCGGTGGGTTCCACCGCGCCGTTCATCGGCTTGTTCGGCACCGTCATCGGCATCTACCACGCCTTGATCGCGATCAGCGCCTCGGGTTCCGCCTCCATCGAGAAGGTG
>Ga0182030_10014492_pt1 | contig 15545 bp, 13 predicted proteins | sample 812S3MmetaG_FD_121299 | JGI IMG/M metagenome (GOLD analysis project Ga0182030, IMG submission 121299) | Permafrost microbial communities from Stordalen Mire, Sweden - 812S3M metaG (Illumina Assembly) | ecosystem: Environmental > Terrestrial > Soil > Wetlands > Permafrost | place: Sweden... | reverse complement strand
GCCGCCACCATGGTCACCGCCGGCGTCTACCTGCTGTGCCGGGTGAACCCCCTCCTCCACGCCTCGTCGGCGGCGGCGCTCACCGTGGCCATCGTGGGAGGCGCCACCGCCTTTGTGGCCGCCACCATCGCCTGCGCCCAACAGGACATCAAGAAGGTGTTGGCCTATTCGACCGTGTCCCAGCTCGGCTACATGTTCCTCGCCATCGGGTGCGGGGCCTACGAGGCGGCCATCTTCTTGATGATCGCCCATGCCTTCTTCAAGGGCCTCCTCTTCCTCGGTGCCGGCTCGGTGATCCACGGGCTCCACGACGAGCAGGACCTCAAGCGGATGGGCAACCTGCGGGCGTACCTGCCGATCACGTTCATCACCTTCGGCATCGGCTGGCTGTGCATCGCCGCAGTGCCTCCCCTGTCCGGCTTCTGGGCCAAGGGGGACGTGCTGGACAACACCTGGGCCGCCCACCCCGCACTGTGGGTCGTCGGCATCGTCACCGCCCTGCTCACCGCCTATTACATGAGCCGCCTGACCGGGTTGGCGTTCTTCGGCACGGACCGGTGGTCCGAGAAGACCCCGATCGACGCCACGACGGACATGGCCGACGCCCACCACGCCGAAGGGGTGATCACCGAGCCCCACGAGTCGCCGTGGATCATGACGGTCCCGCTGTGGATCCTGGCGTTCTTCGCCGCCTTGGCCGGCATGCTGGCCCTGTCCAACGACCACTTCTCGCTGTCCAACTGGGTGGACCCGGTGTTCGGGTCCAACCTGTTCCGGGCCAACCTGAGCCTGGCCGCCGAATGGACGCTCGCCATCACCGACGCCATCATCGCCATCGTCGGCGTGACCATCGGCCTCCGACTGTGGATGGCCAAGGCGGAGCGGCCGTCGCTTGAGGGCGCGATCCTCCGGCACTCGTGGTACATCAACGAGCTCTACGACACCGTGTTCGGCCGGCCGTCGGAGCGACTGGCCACCTTCAGCGCCACGGTGATCGATACCAAGGTGATCGACGGCGGGGTGAACGGCGTGGCCACCCTGGTCCGCAAGTCGGGCTCGCTGGTGCGTCGCACCCAGACGGGTTACGTGCGCAACTACGTGCTCGGCATCGCCCTCGGCACCGTGCTGGTGCTGGCCTTCATGCTGACCAGGCTGTGGTGGAACTGATGAGCTCGGGACCCTTCCCCTTTCTCACCGTCCTGGTCCTGCTGCCGGTGGTCGGCGCCGCCGTCGTGGCGCTCGTGCCCAACAACGCGGGGGGGCGCTGGTTCCACGAGCTGGCCGGACTGGCCGTGGCGGTCGCCACACTGGCCCTCGCCGTGACCATCGCCGTCAGGTTCAAGACCGGGTACGGCGGGTTCCAGATGGTCTCGGACCACGTGTGGGCAAAGGACCTTGGGATCCGCTGGTCGTTGGGCATCGACGGCATCTCCCTCTTCCTCGTGCTGATGACCGCCCTGCTGTTCCCGCTGACCATGCTGGGAGCGCGCGTCCGCCGGGACCCCCGTTCGTTCGTGGCCTGGCTCCTGGTGATGGAGGCGGCGTGCCTCGGCAGCTTCGTCTCCCTCGACCTGGTGTTCTTCTTCCTCTTCTTCGAGGCCACCCTGGTGCCCGCCTACTTCATCATCGGTGGCTGGGGCTACGCCCGACGGGGATACGCCGCCATCAAGTTCTTCATCTACACCTTCGCCGGATCGGCCTTCTTGTTGGTGGGGATCCTGGCCATCGCATTCCTCCACCAGTCCCAGACGAAGGTCCTCACCTTCGAGCTCCCGGCCCTCATGCACACCCACCTGTCGGGCACCGAGGGCGTGCTGTTGTTCCTGGCCTTCACCGCGGCGTTCGCCGTCAAGGCGCCGATCTTCCCGTTCCACACCTGGTCACCGGACGCCTACGCCGAAGCCCCGACAGCCGGCGCCGTGCTGTTGGCCGCGGTCATGGCCAAGCTCGGCACCTACGGCATCCTCCGGTTCGACCTCAACCTCTTCGCTCAGGCCACCCGGACCCTGGCCCCCCTCTTGTTGACACTGGCCGTGATCGGCATCATCTACGGGGCGCTCGTCGCCTGTGCGCAGCGCGACCTCAAGCGGCTGCTCGCCTACTCGTCGCTGGCCCAGATCGGCTTCATCGTGCTCGGCACCTTCGCTCTCAACAGCCAGGGCCTGACCGGTGGCGTGCTCCAGATGGTCAACCACGGTCTGATCATCGCCACGTTGTTCATCCTGGTGGGCTGGATCTACGAGCGCCGCAAGACGTGGCAGGTGTCGGGCCTGCGCGGGCTCCAGTCCCCGGCGCCGATCCTCGCCGGCTGCTTCACCGTGGCCATGATGGCCTCGATCGGCGTGCCCGGCCTCAACGGCTTCGTCGGCGAGTTCCTGGTCCTGATCGGGACCTTCGTCGCCCACCGGTGGTGGGCGGTGGTCGGCATCGTGGGCATCATCGTGGCGGCGATCTACCTCCTGTGGGCCTACCAGCAGGTCTTCCACGGAGAGCCCACCGGGGAGGACACCGCCAAGACGAAGGACCTCGGATGGAGCGAGCGGCTCGTCATCGCCCCGCTGATCATCCTCATCGTCGCCCTCGGCGTCTTCCCGAAGCCGGTGCTCGACCGGATCACACCCTCGGTCAACCAGTTGGTGGCCCATGTCGACCAGGTGACCCACACGCCGGTTCCCGCCGGCCTGTCGGCCCAGTCCGGCCTGGCGACTCGCGACGGGCGGCCGGCGCCGGGAGGAACCCCATGATCACGACGCTGACCCTGGCCACGTCGGCGGCGACACCGACCATCCACACCCCGCACGTCGACTACCTGAGCATCCTGCCCATGATCATCATGATGGGCGGGGCGGTCGCCCTGATGATCGTGTCCTCCCTCTTCCGCAAGGTCCTGGGGGTCGGGACCGGGACCCTGTTCGCCGTGGTCACCTCGGTGGCCGCCCTCGTCGCCGCCCTGTTCCAGTGGGACCACGTGGTCACCCACGGCGCCCAGGTGACCATCGCCGGCGCCATCGCCTTCGACGGGTTCGACGTCTTCGTCCAAATCGTGGTGTCCATCGCCATGCTGCTCACCGCGCTGATCGGGGACGGCTACCTCCGGCGTGAGGGGGTCGAGGGCCCCGAGTTCCAGGTACTCGCCATGATGTCCGCCTCGGGGGCCATGATGATGGGCGCGGCCAACGACCTGATCGTGATCTTCCTGGGCCTCGAGATCCTCTCCATCGCCCTCTACGTGCTGGCGGCCTTCAACCACAAGAGGGCCGAGTCCGGGGAGGCCGCCCTCAAGTACTTCGTGCTGGGGGCCTTCTCGTCCGCGATCTTCGTCTACGGGATCGCCCTCACCTACGGGGCGACCGGCTCCTCCAACCTGCCCGAGATCGCCGACTACCTGTCGAAGAACGTGGTCGCCTCCAACGGTGTCCTGCTCGGGGGCCTGGCCCTGCTGCTGATCGGCTTCGGCTTCAAGATCGCCGCCGTTCCGTTCCACATGTGGTCGCCCGACGTCTACCAGGGCTCACCCTCGCCCATCACCGGGTTCATGGCCGCGGTGGCCAAGGCCGGTGCCTTCGCCGCCCTGCTGCGGGTGTTCGTGTCGTCGTTCGGGACGATCCGGGCCGACTGGCAGCCCGTCGTCTGGGTGCTGGCCATCCTCAGCCTCCTGCTCGGGGCGCTCGTCGCCCTGGTGCAAAAGGACATCAAGCGGATGATGGCCTACTCCTCCATCAACCATGTGGGCTTCATCCTGCTCGGTGTCGAGGCGGCCACCACCCGGGGTGTGTCGGCCTCGCTCTACTACCTGTTCGCCTACATGTTCCTGACCATCGGCACGTTCGCCGTCATCACCGTGGTGGCCCGGGACGGCGACACCGGCAATCAGATCACCGACTACCGGGGACTGGCCAAGCGGCAACCACTGCTCGCCCTGTGCTTCGCCGTGCTCCTGCTGGGGCAGGCCGGGGTGCCGTTCACCACCGGCTTCCTGGCCAAATTCGGTGTGGTGGGGGCGTCTGTCGTGACCCACTCCTACGTCCTGGCGACCGTCGCCATGGTGTCGGCGGCCATCGCCGCGTTCTTCTACCTGCGGGTGACCGTGACCATGTACTCGCCGGTCGGCGCGGTGGCTGATCCGGTCGACGACGAGGACGGTTCGATCGACGACGAGGACGGTTCGATCGCCGACGAGGACGGGTCGATCGCCGAGCGGTCCTCCGTCTCCCCGGTGCCCGCCACCGACGGGGGACCCGGTACCGGCCGGGACGGGGCCTCCGACGCGGTGGCCAGCCTGCAGATCCTCACCGATGCGCCACCCTCCGAGTGGGTGGTCGAGCGGGGTGCCGTGTATGTGCCGCCGCTCACGTGGGTGGCCATCGGGCTGACGGTCGGGTTCACCGTGGTCTTCGGGATCATCCCCGGCCCCATCCTCGCCTTCGCCCACCAGGCGACCCTCCTGTTCACCTAGCTACCGGTCGGCCGAGGCATCCGTCGACTCGGCGCCCCGGTCGCCCCGAAGGACGATTCCGGCGCCTCGGCCCGGCCCTCCCGTGGCAGTCGTCGAATCCCGATGGCGACGCCGGCGAGAAGACGATCCGACGCTCGGAGCGTGGCGACAGGACGCGTGGCTGACCGGCACATCGGAGCTTGTCGTCGGCCCGAGATCGGGCCCCCGTCATGGGCGACCCCGACGGTGGGGAAGAGGCCGACTGGATGGACCGTGTCCTGGGCCACTGTCTGGACCTCGACGCGGCGGGTTCTGGCCGTCGGGCCCGAGGGGCCCGGTTCAGCCGTGGGCCGCGGTTCGCACCTTGTCGAAGGCGGTGAGGGACGGCTCGGCGAGCTGAGCAGCCCTGAGGAAGTCGCGGTGGATGGCGTCGTCCAGCGTGGCGAATGAGGTCGCGTCCTTCACGTGGTGAAAGGCCGACTGCACCCGGACTTCGACGAGGCCGGCGATGACGAACGTGGCGAGCCGCACCTCGGGGTCCATCGGGTCCGCACCGACTCGTTGCGCCAGAGCGACGGACACCTGGTCGATGAAGCGTGGCAGATCGGCGAACCGCGCCGCGACGAGGGTCGGCGATCCGGCGGCGACCTCGCAGAAGAGGCGGACCAGGTGCAGTTGGCCGGCATCATCCAAGGTCGACCAGCGACCCGGGTGGATCTCGCTGGCTATCGATTGCACGACGACCTCGACCAGCGAAGCGCTCCCGCGTTCCCTCACGGCATCGGCCACGACGTCGATCATGGGCTCGGAGCGATCGAAGAACATCGACTCCTTGGTCGCGAAGTAGTTGAACACCGTCTGCTGGGAGACCTCGGACGCGGCCGCGATCTGGGCCACGGTGACGTTGTCGAACCCGTGGACCAAGAACATCGCGGTGGCGACATTGGAGATCCGCTGACGGACCTGGCGCTTCTTGCGCTCGCGCAGGCCCTCGTTCGGGTCCCGGGCCTCGTCGGCAGGCGCGCCCGCGAAGAGCTCGAGGATGGCATCCACGTCGAGGTCGTCACCGATATCCGTCATGCGATCCCAGTGTAGACAGAATCTTGGGGTCGTGCTAAAGTTTGTGTAACACTAAGTTTAGAGGAGCCACAGCATGAGAACCGGGACCCCCGAAGCCGAACGATCGAGCACCAGCGGCGACCGAGCCGGGCGTGACAGCTCCCTTCCGGGCACCGCGGCCGTCGAGGCGCGCGGCCTGACCAAGCTGTTCGGCACGAATCGGGCGGTGGACGCCGTCGATCTCACCGTCATGGAAGGTGAGGTCTTCGGGGTGCTGGGCCCGAACGGCGCCGGCAAGACCACGATGCTGAACATGTTGGCGACGCTGCTGCCCATCGATGGCGGTGAGGCGAGGATCTTCGGCTACGACGTCAGCAGCCAAGGTCACGCAGTGCGGCAACTGATCGGTGTCACCGGTCAGTTCGCGTCGGTCGACGAGAACCTGACCGGCCGAGAGAACCTCTGGCTGTTCGGCCGTCTACAGGGATTGTCCTCGAAGAGGGCCCACAGCATCGGCGACGACCTGCTGGCGCAGTTCGACCTCACTGAGGCCGCACACCGCCCCATCTCCCAGTTCTCCGGCGGCATGCGCCGCCGCCTCGATCTCGCGGCCAGCCTCATCACCAGGCCCGCACTGATCTTCCTCGACGAGCCCACCACCGGTCTCGACCCCCGGAACCGCAGCCAGATGTGGGACACCATCCGAGACCTGGTCGCGGAGGGATCGACCATCCTGTTGACCACCCAGTACCTCGACGAAGCCGACGCCCTGGCCGGACGGGTCGCCGTCATCGATCGAGGTCGGAAGGTCGCCGAGGGGACCCCGAGTCAGCTCAAGACCCAGATCGGCACGTCCAGCCTCCAGGTCCAGATGGCCGAGGCCGCCGACACGGCAGCGGCGGTCGCACTGGCTGCGGACCTGACCGGCGACACGCCGGTCGTTCCCCCGGCCGGCTCGGGATTCAGCGTCACGCTGAACGACGCCAACCAGGCCGCTGACGTCCTCGTCGCCCTCCGGAACCACCGGCTCGACATCACGAACGCCACCGTCGAGCAACCGAGCCTCGATGACGTGTTCTTCGCCCTGACCGGCCACCCGAGTGAAACCCCCACCCCCGAGACCGAGGCGAGCAACTCATGACCGCAGCCATCACGATCCCGACCACCACGTCCCGCCCGGCCGAGCGCTCCGTCAACGCGTCAGTACCCGTGCGCGAGGCGCTCAGCCAGACCACCACGCTGGCATGGCGTGCCCTCATCAAGATGAGCCGCAATCCCGAACAGCTCGTCGACGTCACCGCGATGCCCGTGCTGTTCACCGTGATGTTCGGGCTCATGTTCGGCGGGGCCGTCTCCGGCAGCACCGCGCACTACCTGCCGACCCTCATCCCGGGCATCATCGCCATGACCACCGTCACCGCGTGCGTGGGCGCCGGCATCCAACTCCGCGAGGACATGGACAAGGGGGTGTTCGACCGCTTCCGGTCGCTGCCCATCGCCCGGATCGCCCCGCTCGCCGGACCGATGATGGCCGACCTCGCCCGCTATGCCATTGCGGCCGGCGTCACCCTGACCGTGGGTGTGGTCATGGGCTACCGCCCCGGTGGGGGTGTACCCGGCGTGCTCGCCGGAGTGGTGCTCGCCGTCGTGACCGGTTGGTCCATCGCCTGGATCTTCCTCTGGGTCGGCACCAAGGCCAGGAGTGCCGGCGCCGTCCAGGGGATGTCCATGATGATCATGTTCCCCCTGGCCTTCCTGTCCAATGCGTTCGTACCCGTCGACACCCTCCCGGGTTGGCTGCAGGCCGTGACGAGGGTCAATCCCGTCTCCCATGTCGTCTCGGCGCTGCGTGACCTGATGAACGACGGTGCGGTGACCGCCCAGGTCGGATGGGCGCTCCTCGGATGTGCCGCGGTGGCCGCCATCTTCATCCCGCTCGCCGTTCGCTCGTACTCCAAGCGGGTGTGAACAGCGCGGCGCTGTTGTCGGCCGGAGGCCACAGCTCGGTGCCGGCGCGGTCGATGCCCCTGGCGATGTCGTTGCCATAAACGGTCGGCAACCAGCGGTCGGGCCTGCTCAACCCCAGCATGTCTTTAGCCACCGCCGCCCCACCGATGGCGACGGTGAAGAGCCTTGTGGTTCGGCTGCGACTATCCGGACACGTTGAGGTGCGCCCAGAACGAGCAATGGTGAACAGCGGCGAAGTCCGTCTCGGTCGTGGCCGCCGGGGGCACGAGTTCGAGCGTTTGATGGCCGGACTGGGTGAATCGTTCCCAGATCGCACCAGACGTCGAAGACGGCGAGCCATGCTTGGCGAAGCTGCTCCAGTCCTGGCGCATGCTCGCGGCCAGCTGCTGCTGGCTGGCCGAGAGCACACCGGGGAACGGAGTGTTGCTCTGGTCGAACAGGTACTGCACCTCCGAATCGTGGGATGCCCCGTATGGAAACCCGACCGGAGGCTCATATCGCTCCGGAGCATTCTCATCGGCGAACTCGTATGAGTAGGTAGGCACGTACTTCGAGAGGGATTGATCGACGGATAGAGCCGGACAGGAGAAGGATTCGTCCGTCCAGAGGGCGCTCATGGCGATCGCTGGACTGGAGTAGGAGCTGAGCGGGTATTGGGTGTCGATCGTTCCCGCGGTCGGCGCGGACACGTGGAGGATCGACGCGATCATCTGCTGATAGTTCGCGGCGGTGACCGGGTCACCAATCAACTGGTAGATGGCGACGAAGAGGCGGCGTTCGTCCAGGTTGGTCCCGTCGGTCACCGGGACGTGGTTGAACTTCCCCGTGGCAAATGCTGATTTGAGTGATCGGGTGAGGACCAGACCGTCGATGTCCGGCTGGTAGCCCGAATCCTGATCCTTCAGGATGGTGGACACTGGCAGACTACGGAGACAGGCAGCACGCTGGTCAGCGCAGCCGGCCCTGTCGGCGAAAGCCTTGCCGTCGATTTCAGCAGCACTCCGTGTCTGCGGAGTAAGGGTGTAGGCACCGCTTTCCACAATGGCTCCGGAGAATAGGCCGTGAGCACCGGGCGATGCGAGCTGGGACAGCACGCTCAATCCACCCGCGGACTCACCGAAGATGGTCACGCCATGAGCGTCTCCGCCGAACCTCTCGACGTTGTCCTGCACCCAGCGCAACGCCGCCTGCTGGTCCATCAGTCCGTAGTTGCCCGAAGATCCACCACGGCCGGTGAGCGCCGGATGGGCAAGGAACCCAAGCGCCCCCAGCCGGTAGTTGACGGTGATGACGATGACGCCGTTGCCAACCAGCTGCGCCGGGTTCCAGTCGTCGCTCTCACCCCAGACGAAAACACCGCCGTGGAACCACACCATGACCGGAAGGTTGCCGGTTCCGTGGTCCGTCGACGGGGTGTACACGTTCAGATACAGGCAGTTCTCCGAGACGCTGGCTACACCGAACTCCGAGGCATCCTGCGGACAGTGCCGTGCAAACGTGGTTGCGCTTCGTACTCCGGACCAGTGTGCGGCAGGCTTTGGGGCTCGCCAGCGTAGCGATCCGACCGGTGGCGCCGCGTAGGGAATCCCGAGGTACTCATTCGTCGAGCCCACCGTCGCCCCCTGGATGGAGCCGTCGACGGTTGCGACCCCATCGGGAGCCTGGCCAGAAGGAGCAGCACCGGCGACACTGGCCCCGGCCCCAACCGTGGCCCCGCCGACACCGATGCACAATCCCAGGAGGACAACGGTGAGAATCGTCGACGCCACGGAGCATCGGACGCTCGGTCGTCGCCCCCGGCCGAGGCGGGGACCGGCCGAATGTCGGACACCTCCACCAGTGTTCATGCCAACTCCTCAACTAGTAGCGGCAGAGCTAGTTGTCGAAGGACACTGACATTGCGCTAGTGCTGGCAATCATGCACCTCGCGCTGAGATGGTGGCAGGGCCAAAGGACCCATTTGCCGTCGACTGGTTGCCGCCCCGGGGTGCCCCTGACCGGGAGAGCGTGACACTCCGGAACGTCGGAGGCAGGGGAGCAAGGGGCCAGCGCGCGTCTGGAGCGTGACGATCGCGGCTTCAGGGCTCGCCGTCGGAGCGGAAGATCGGCCATCCGATCTCCGTTTTCCACTTTTCGGAATCAGGCGTCTCCTGGGCGTCAACGAGGTAGTACTCCCGAAGTGGTCCCTCGATGCTGATTTCGTGCGCCGCCGCGTAAGCGCCGAGTTCGCCATACGTGATGTCGATGTCCGTCGGTGGACCCTGGTGCAGGAGAACGGCCAGTTCGGCCGCGGGGACAATGAAGGGGACCACCCGGCCGATCGAGCGCACCATGCCCTCCACAGGAATGAAGACGGTCGCCTGCCCTCGTCCGTGTTGGAACAGCTCGCTACCGTATAATCCGCCGCTTGGACCGGTGGCATGGAGGTCCTGGGCCCGCACAGTGGCGTGCAGCTCGCCGAGCGCTCCCTGCCACCACGACAACACGTCCTCGAGATCGACCACCTGCTGTATCCCTGCAGCTGGCATCGCCGGCACTGTGCGGTGCTCGACGGTGGGCACCTCGCCGGAGTGCTCCAAGAGGTTGCGCAACGATTCCACTGCGCTGTGGGTTTTCGACAGTTGCTCCTCGAGCCGGTCCAAGTGGGCGGCGATGAGAGCGTTGCGGACAGACGTGTCCGATGCCGAGAGCACTTCCCTTACTTCTGCCACCGGCATCTCCAGATCCCGCAAGCGCCGGATCACCTGAGCGGTCGGGATCTGGTCCGAAAGGTAGTAACGATAGCCAGTGCCGGGATTCACCTCCGCCGGCTCCAGGAGACCTACCTGGTGGTAGTGCCGGAGTGTCTTCACACTCAGGTGGGTCATCCGCGAGAACTCACCCACGGTCAGGTTCGCTGTCACACCGTAAGTCTCAACCATCCCCCTACGGGAGTGTCAAGAGCGAGACGGGGCCTTGACTCTCTCACCGCTGGATCGCTCATCGTGGTCATGGCCACCGAAAACGGTGGTCACCGACAAGACAGAGGAGTCACCCATGAACGAGAACCTGAACACACTGCCTGGTGTGGTGGCCGAGCACATCGCTGCGGTCAATGCGTTGGACGAGGAGGCAATCGTCGCCACCTTCGCCGACGATGCGCTCGTCAACGATGCGCGTCGAGAGTTCTGGGGGACCGACGCCATACGGGGCTGGGTGGCCAAGGACATGGTTGGTGATCACGTCAGTGTCGAAGTCACCGAGGTGGTCAACCATCGCGGCCTCACCGTTGTCCGCGGACGTTACGACGGCGACTACGACAAGACCAACCTCCCTGGGGAGTTGATCCTCACCAACTACTTCACCGTGAGCGACGAGATGATCGACAGCCTGATTGTCATCCGGAACATACCCGTCTGAGCGCCAGCCGATGGCGGGCTCGGTCATCCAGGCAGTTCGGCCATTTGGCTGGGCCACTGCCCCCGGACACCGGATGGATGGGGCGCATTCCGACTCACGGAGCGCCCCGTGCGTGCTCTCGCGATCGCCGCACCCCGCTCATCTCCGACGAGCCGGATAACGCCGGTTCGGCGGCGCCGTATGGCCCATGGGTCAGCGACGCCAAGGCGCGTTCCTCGACCTAATCTGCAGCCGTGCCGGCCGTGCCGATCCATTACACCTCACCAGACGAGGACAGTTTCCGTTGGATCGACCTTCCCCTCCGGAAAGGGGATATCGTCATCAGCGCGAGGTCCAAAACCGGAACCACGTGGATCCAGATGATCTGCGCCCTCTTGATCTTCCAGACCCCGGAGCTTCCCGACTCCCTCACCAACCTGTCACCGTGGCTCGACTGGCTGATCACATCCCGTGCCGATGTATACGCCCAGCTGGCCGGGCAGGCTCACCGCCGGTTCATCAAGACCCACACGCCCCTCGATGGACTGCCGGTAGACACTCGGGTGACCTACATCGTGCCGGGGCGTCACCCCTTGGACACGGCCGTCTCGCTCTACCACCAGGGTGGGAACCTCGACCGGGAGCGGATACGCCGGTTGACGGGCCGGTCTGAGCCCCGGTCGATTGCCGACCATCGTCCACCCCTTCACCAGTGGCTGCTCGGGTGGATCGAACAAGATGTCGATCCCAGGGACGCACTCGACTCGCTCCCTGGAGTGTTGTGGCACCTCACGGATGCGTGGAATCGTCGGGCTGCCCAGGATGTCGTTCTCGTCCACTACGACGACCTCGTCCACGACCTCGATGCGGAGATGCGCCGTCTTGCCGGCCGGCTCGGTATCTCTGTCGCAGAGGAGACCTGGCCGGCTCTGGTCCATGCAGCGACGTTCGCTCGGATGCGGGCGAGAGCGGATTCGATTGCTCCCGACCCCTCGGGAGTTCTGAAGGACCACAAAGCGTTCTTTCGACGGGGCTCGTCGGGTTCCGGAACCGAAACGCTGACCGGAGAGGAACTTGTCCACTACTACCAGCGTGCCACCACGATGGCGCCACTGGACCTTTTGGAATGGCTCCATCGTCCTTCAGGTCTGGAGGGACGGGGTAATTGAAGGGCGCTCCTGATCGCCGCATCGGAGGCGATCGCCGCGGAGACGTGTTTGCCGGGGCCAACTGCCTATGAACGGCACCTCGGCTGCGCGTTCCATTCGCATTGTGCACCGACAAAGCCCGAGGCTGGAAATCTCTGGTACCACCTGTCGGGGGAACAAAGAACGGCTCACACCGCTATGAACTTGCCTCACCCATCTGGCGGGGTGGAAAGCGGGCGGAGCGACGCCTGCACCACCCGGCAAGGCTGGCGCAGAGGAGTTACAGGGTCATCCGTAGCTCACGGTACCGGTGCCGGTCACCAGACCGATCGCTGCACTGGGGTTGGCATTCGTATTTGGATTGCACTTGCCCTTATCGAGTGGAAGGGTGAACGCATACGAGATGGTCACGTCGATTGTGCCCTTGATGCCGGCGTACGCTTTGGTACCGCTGATGGGAGTCACTGGATCGGTCACCACGAACGTCGCTGAGCAGGTGGTCGAGTTCAACGTGGTGGGCGCGCTGTTGTTATTGTTCTCCGCTGCATCAATGGTCTTGGTGTTGAAGAAGATTGTGCCTTTCTTCAGGATGAACAGTCGGTAGCCAGGGTTGTTCTTCTTGGTTGCCTTGCCGTTCTTCGTGGCGCCGACTGATGTGCCGTGGTCGCCGATCGCCCCGGTGAAGACGACTTTGAACCCGTTGCCGTTGCCAGGGCCCAGTGAAGCCCATAGTTGGGTCTGCCCGCTCACGGGTGTCGCGGCTCCCACCGCGCTTCCCATCATCACCCCACCTGTCAGTACGAGTCCCGCGGTTGCCACCTTGATCAATCGATGCATTTGCCCGCCTCCTGGTTGGTTCGTCCACTTCTCGCCGTACGGCGCCGAATTTACCGGAGAGCACGCGATCTTGCACGCCCCAATGTGTTCCGGAAGACGAGCCGCTAAGCGGCGTTGCCGCACCCACTGGGGCCCGCAATCTGTCCACGGACACTGTTCTGCCCCACCCGGGAACCCCACCCGGGACCCCACCAGTCCGGGGACACCTCGGTGACTGATCCGGAGGAGTCTCAGAACGTCCCGGTGAGGTTGGAGGCGATCCCGTTGGACGTACTCGTGACGGACCAGGTGTCACCGGCCATCACGTGGGGGGATCCGCTTCCACCGAATTGCGTATAGACGATGCCGCTCGGATACCCGGCGGGGATGGTCTGCCCGGCGGCGAGTACGAACGAATACGTGATCGTGCCCCCGAAGTCGTCGAAGTCTGCCTGAGGGCACCGCCCGGAAGGCCATTGACCTGACTGTTGAACGGTGACGCCGGCCGTCTGGGCGACGTTGATCGTGATGGTCAATGCCGTGATGGGGTAAGTGTTGGCCACGGTGACCCGTTCCTGGCCGCAGTCATTGTTGTAGTTGTCGCTCGCCGCCGTCGCCGTCACTCCGTTGGACGATTGATCGGAGGCGTCGTGATCGTCGTGGTAGTCGTGGTCGGCGTGCCCGTGGGACATGGGGGCGGGCAACGGCGAGGCTCGGGCCGCTGATACAGACGTCTGTCGCCGTTCCGGTGATGCTGCCGCCCCCGCCCCTGTCGGTGATGGTGTCCGCTCTGGCACTGCCGAGGGTGAGCGCGTTCGACCGGGTGATTCGAGAACACCCCGGACCCCATGACCAGGGACGTCAGCGCCAACGAACTGCATCCGGCCGGCGCGAGCTGTGAGACCTGGAGCGCCTGGTTCGAGGTGCCGGCGTTGCTGGCGGGCACACTGGAGCGGGCGGTCACCCGTCCCGGCGTGACTCCAGGGGTACTGTCGACGCAAGGGGCGCGGCGCGTCCGACGAAACCAAGGAGCAAACGATGGCCACTTCTGCAGGGAGGCCTGCACCGAATTCGTCAGGACCCCCGCGCCGGAAGCGGGACACCCGCGAGATGGCCCGCATCATCGTGGCGGTGGTGGCCCTGGTGCTCCTGATCGCCTTCGTGATCGACAACAGCGCCACCGTCAGGGTGGGCTTCGTCTTCTTCAGCGCCCGGGTCAGCCTGATCTGGGTGCTGTTGATCGCCGCCTTCCTCGGCGCCCTCGTCGACCGTCTGGTCATCCTGCTCGGTGAGCGACGTCGCAAGCGGTCCTCGGCCCAGCGGTAGTGGCCGCGCCCGCGCCCCCGGTCTGAGACGAGGACGGCAGGAATGCCGAATGCCCGGTACCGATCGACCGCCCTGGCCGTCATGGCGATCGCCCTCGCGACCATTGCGTCCGCCTGTAGCGGCACCGGCGGTTCCGGGATCCCGACGACGTCGGCGTCGACGACCTTGGGGGACTCGTCAGGTGGCGCCTACGCGACGACGGTGACCTCCTCCGGCCCAGTCGACCCGGCGGCGGTCCCCCTCGGCGACGGGTACGTGTCGTCCACCCCCAAGGTCGGCTACGTCGACTCGTGCGTGACCAGCTTCTCGCCGGCGGCCGGTGCCTCGGTGGTCGGGCCTTGGATCGACACCACCGCGAAGACCTGGGACTCGCTCGCGAAGACGGCGGTCCAAGGGACGGTTTCCTGGCCGCAGGCCCGGTTCTCGGTCACGTCGAGCGGCGGCAGCCGGACCATCAGCGGGAACGACCTGCCGGTCGACCACACGACGGGCACGTTCCCGGTCCAGTCGTCAGATCCGGCCTACGCCTACGACCAGAACCCGAACTCCATCACCGCGCAGTCGATCTCCTGGTCGCTCTCCTCGGACCCGGTGCCCGCCGCCAGGCCGGGCTGCCTCGGCCTCGGTCCCATCGGCGTCCTCGACGACGGGGTGTACCTGTTCGACGCCCTCGACGGCGAGGGCCGTGACGCCGGTGCCCACGAGGTGCTCGACAACTGCCAGGAGCATCCGCAGATGGCCGGGGTCCTGCACCACCACACGGTCCCGTCCTGCATCATCGACAGGACCACGTCACGCTCGACCCTGGTCGGCTATGCGGCTGACGGATACGGGATCTACGTCGAGCGGAACGCCAAGGGGGCCCTGCTCACCAACGCCGACCTCGACGCCTGCCATGGCCGGACCTCACCCGTGCTGTGGAACGGGAGGGTGCAGGACGTCTACCACTACGACACCACTCTCGAATACCCGTACACGATCGGCTGCTACCACGGCACCCCGATCTCCGGGGGCTAGTTGCGGGCAGGGGTGTGGGTGGTGCCCTGGGTCGGGAGGCACCGGCCCCGCTGATGACAACGATGGTTGCGGGGGCGGGGCAAGCAGGGTCGGTGGGATGATTGGGACATGAGCAAGCTGACCCCCGCCGAACGCGCCTCCGTCGGAAGAGAGGCTCGGGCCCGGGTGCCCCGCTCTCGGCACGGTGAATGGCAGCCGGCGGCCGGCCGCACCGATCCGCTCGAGATCCTCGCCCTTCAGGCCCTCACCCGCGTTCCCGATCTGGTCCCCATTCGCTACGGCCGCATGGCCGTGTCGCCGTTCACGTTCTTCCGTGGCGCCGCGGCGGTGATGGCGGCGGACCTGGCGAGCGAGGAGCACTCCCACCTCGACGTCCAGCTGTGCGGGGACGCCCACCT